>JAEEGI010001353.1_pt1 | contig 61193 bp, 36 predicted proteins | sample 8958751 | NCBI WGS metagenome assembly JAEEGI01 (sample SAMN16246545, study PRJNA631951) | gut metagenome | biome: gut microbiome; feature: rumen; material: KS-attached | host: Bos | place: Iran: Karaj | collected 2018-10
AATACTCTTAAAATTAACTCTATATCAACCATTACGGAGAAACTTATGATTGAGAAAAAACCCCTTGTTATGGATTTGTACACAGCTGACCCTTCAGCACACGTTTTTGATGACAAAATCTACATTTATCCTTCGCACGATGAAGACGAAGATGTTGAAAACAACGACAATGGCGATCAGTACAATATGAAAGACTATCACGTTTACGAGATGAAGGACACAGAAACTTATCCTCGTGATTGCGGCTGTGTTTTCACTCTTGATGACGTAAAATGGGCCAGCAAACAGCTCTGGGCTCCTGACTGTGTAAAAAGAGGCGACAAATATTATTTCTACTTCCCTGCCCGCGACAAAAAAGGAATGTTCCGTGTAGGTGTTGCAATTGGTGATAAACCGGAAGGTCCTTTCAAGCCAGAGGATGATTACATTCAGGGCACTTACTCAATCGACCCTTGCTGTTTCCCTGATACAGACGGCAAATATTACCTTACATTCGGCGGACTTTGGGGCGGTCAGCTTGATCAGTACCGCAATAACGAATGGAGCGCCGATAACAAAGAGCCACGAAAGGAAGCTGCCTGCACTCCAAAAATTGCTCTGATGAAAGACAATATGACAGAAATTGCAGAAGCTCCTCGTGACCTTGTAATTGTTGATGAAAACGGAAAGCCTCTCCAGGGTGAAGATGAAGACCGCCGCTACTTTGAAGACCCATGGCTGTTCAAAAAAGGCGATACATACTATTTTACATATTCAACAGGTACAACACACTTCCTTTGCTACTCAACAAGCAAGAATATTTACGGACCATATACTTACGGCGGAAAGATTCTTACTCCGGTTCTGGGATGGACAACTCACCACTCAATCCTCGAATATCACGGAAAGTGGTATTTATTCTACCATGACTGCGAACGTTCAAACGGAATCAACCAGAAACGAAATGTAAAGTTCCGCGAATTAAAGTTTGACGACAAAGGCGGAATTATTACGATGGACGGTTCAGAAAAGTAATCCAAAAAAAATGGTGGTTTCGAAAAACCACCATACATTAAATGACAGCAGTTTTGCTTTATGCAAAACTGCAAGCGAAAAAGCAAGGGCTAAAAATGTTTTTTATAAATACAATGAAACCGCCCTTGCTAACTTTCGCTATTATTCAACGGTAACCGACTTCGCCAGATTTCTTGGCTGGTCAGGATTATTTCCCCACAAAACCGAACAATAATAGGCAAAAAGCTGAGCCGGTATAATTGCAAGAATCGCTGCAAAAATATCATCAGTTTCAGGAATTGTAATTACGGTATCTGCACTATCCTTGAAAACACTTGTATCGCCCTGGCTTATTACTAAAGTAGAAGCTCCACGCGATTTTACCTCAACAATATTACTGTTGATTTTTTCGTACAAAGCCCGCTGAGTTGCAAGCGCTACAACAAGCGTATCGGTATCAATAAGAGCAATTGGTCCATGCTTAAGCTCACCGGCTGCAAAGGCTTCAGAATGCATGTAGCTTACTTCCTTAAGTTTAAGCGCACTTTCCAGGCTGGAAGCGCTGTCAATCAATCGTCCAATATAGAAAACCTTGCTCTTATTAAAATTAAGGGAAGCAAACTTCTGAATAGAGCTCTGATCCTTCAAAACCTGCTCAGTTTTCTCAGGAATTGTCTGAAGCTGTTCCAGCAAACGTTCATATTCCTTCTGTTCAACAGCACCCTTTACAAAAGCCATCTTCAAAGCAAGAAGATAAAGGCACATAAGCTGAGTTGTATAAGCTTTTGTAGAAGCAACTGCAATTTCCGGACCAGCCCAGGTGTAAATAACCTTATCGGCTTCGCGGCTAACTGTAGAACCGACACAGTTAGTAATTGCAATAATTCTTGCTCCAGCCTGTTTTGCAAGTCTCAAGGCAGCAAGTGTATCGGCTGTTTCTCCAGACTGGCTGATTACAATAAATACATCCTTTGAGGTAAGAATCGGGTCACGGTAACGGAACTCACTTGCTGTATCAACAACAACCGGAACTCGGGCAAGCTTTTCAAAAATATAACGAGCTGCAACACCCGCATGGTAAGCCGTACCACAGGCAGTAATTACAACTCTATCAGCATTCTTAAAATCCTCTTCAAGCTCCATCTCATCAAAATGTATATCAACAGGCTTCTTACCCTTTAGTACAAGACGTGGACGAAGAGTATCTGTAAGGGCTTTTGGCTGCTCATAGATTTCCTTAAGCATAAAGTGAGCATAGCCATTCTTTTCGGCAGAAGACAAATCCCAGTCAACGTGGAAAGGCTTGCGGATAACTTTTTCGCCATCCTCTGTATACAAATCAACGTGGTCTGTATACAAAACTGCCATTTCCTTCTGCTCAAGAAAGTAAACTTCGCGTGTATATTCAAGAACAGCAGGGATATCGCTGGCAATAAAGTTTTCTCCGTTACCAAGACCTACAATAAGAGGACTGTCTTTTCGGGCAGCAATAATTCTGTCAGGATAATCGCGGCAAAGAACACCAAGTGCATAACTTCCTTCCAGCTTTGATAAAGTTGTGCGGACTGCCTGAAAAATATCACCCGTTTTTTCGTAATAATAGTTTACAAGATGAGCAATAACCTCTGTGTCTGTCTGACTGCGGAAAACAACTCCATCAGCCTGAAGCCTTTCCTTTAATTTTGCATAATTTTCGATGATTCCGTTGTGAACAACCGCAATAGAACCGCTTACATTCGTATGAGGATGTGCGTTAATATCGCTTGGTTCGCCATGAGTTGCCCAACGCGTATGTCCAATTCCCAAAGAGCCCTTAATAAACTCTTTTGCAACCTGCTCTTCCAGAAACTTGAGCGCACCCTTTGCTTTCTGAACAACAATGCTATCGTCTTCCGAAAGAACCGCAATTCCCGCACTGTCGTAACCACGGTATTCAAGCTTTTTCAAGGTATTTATAAGAATTGGTGTAGCTTCCTTATCGCCCACATAACCTACAATTCCGCACATTTTATTCTCCCTAACCTGTCATATTCGGGCTTGCCCCGGATATCTATCTGATAATGATTGCCTCGCGTTCTGCACCAACAGAAACATATTTAATATGACAACCAATATTCTTTTCTATATATTCAACATATTTTCTTGCTGCTTCCGGCAATTTGTCCCATTCGCGAACAGCAGAAATATCACACTTCCAGCCAGGAAGATATTCAATAACAGGCTTGCAATCCTTCAAAGCAACCGGGAATGGGAAGCGGTCAATTTTCTTACCATTAAGCTCGTAATGAGTTGTTACAGGGATTTTTTCCATATAGCTCAAAACATCAAGCTTTGTAAGTGCAATTGCTGTAGCAGCCTGAACTTCAACACCATAACGTGTTGCAACCAAATCCAGAGAACCAACACGGCGTGGACGACCAGTTTTGGCACCGTATTCATTTCCTGCCTTGCGGAGTTCTTCGGCTTCATCACCAAACATTTCGCAAACGAATGGACCTTCACCAACGCAGGTTGCATAAGCCTTTACAACGCCAATTACATCAGTAATTTTTGCAGAAGGAAGACCTGAACCGATTGGAGCAAAAGCTGCAGAAGTATTTGATGATGTCGTGTATGGATAGATTCCGTAGTCAAGGTCGCGGAGAGAACCAAGCTGTGCTTCAAAAAGAATACTCTTTCCGGCAGCCTGTGCATCCTTTAAGAAAAGTCCTGTATCACAGATAAACGGCTTGATTTTTTCGCAGGCATCGTTAAGCCAGGCATCAAGCTTTGCTTCTGTATAAGGCTCTGCACCGTAAACCTTTGTAAGTGTAAGATTTTTCCATTCCATTATGTCAAGAAGATGCTGTTTAAGCTCTGCAGGATAAAATAATTCACCGGCAAGTACTGTTTTCTTCTGATATTTATCTGAATAGAAAGGAGCGATTCCCTGTTTTGTAGAACCGTATTTTTTATCGGCAAGTCGCTGCTCTTCCAAGGCATCCAAATCGCGGTGCCAAGGAAGAAGAAGTGATGCTCTGTCACTGATTTTTAAGTTTTCTGGAGTAATGCTTATTCCCTTTGCTCTTACATCTTCAATTTCTTTAAAAAGATTTTCCGGGTCGAGTGCGACACCGTTTCCAAGAATATTTACAACGCCATCTCTGAAGATTCCTGATGGAAGAAGATGAAGGGCAAACTTTCCCTTTTCGTTGATTACAGTATGACCGGCATTTCCGCCACCCTGAAATCGTACAACTACATCATAATCTTGTGTAAGAAGGTCGACCATGCGGCCTTTTCCTTCATCTCCCCAGTTAATTCCAACAATAGCACTGTTTTTCATAAAATTACTCCAAGTTATTTCAAAAAATAAAAGGCAAAGTTGTCCCGTGTTTTCCACCACAAAGACTTCTTTGCCTTTGCTTTTTGAATTTACTTACTTTCACTAAGTGTGTCAAGTTGAGTAATTTTTTTAATCCTGCAAAGCCTCATAGCCTTCTTCGCCGGTACGAACCTTTACAACATTCTGAACATCGTATACGAAAATCTTACCATCGCCGATGTTACCAGTGTAAAGAACTTCCTTAGCGGCTGTGATAACCAGGTCTACAGGAACTTCACTCACTACGATGTCGACCTTAATCTTAGGCAGGAGGGTCATATCCATCTCAACACCACGATACTTCTGTGTATTACCGTGCTGCTGGCCGCAACCAAGAACGTTTGTAACTGTCATACCAGTAACACTTATGTCGTTCATAGCAGCCTTGAGCTCGTCGAACTTGCTCTGGCGTGTAATGATTGTAACCATATGGAACTTTGCATCCGGACGTTCTGTAGCTTTTGTAACTGGAACAGCCTTTTCTACAGGAACACTGCCTGCTGCAGTTGAACTTACAGCACTTGCACCACCTACTCCAGCTGCGCCTTCTGTCATTACCTGAGGAGCCATGATAAAGCCTGCGTAGCTTGAATCAATACCGTGCTCAAGCTTATCAAGACCGATAATTTCTTCTTCCTTGCTTGCACGCAAACCATGTAATTTCTTAATAAGGCTGAAGGTAATAATCATACAAACTGTTGTCCAGGCTACGATTGTAAACTCACCAAGACACTGTACACCAAGATGCTTTACACCGCCACCATAGAACAAACCATTTTCTACGTTGAACAAACCATCACTCAAAGTACCCCAGATACCGTTTGCAAGGTGAACTGCTACAGCACCAACCGGGTCATCAATGTGGAGCTTAAGGTCAAGGAACTCTACAACTAATACTACTATAATACCAGCTACAATACCAATGATAGTTGCACCAAGTGCGTCTACTGTAGCACAAGTTGGTGTAATTGCAACAAGACCTGCCAGGGAAGCGTTGAGTGTCATGGAAACATCAGGCTTACCGTTTTTAATCCAGGTAAAGATCATTGTTGTAACACATGCAACTGCAGGAGCAATTGTTGTTGTTGTGAATACAGCAGCAAGACCGCCAACACCAAGTAACTGTGTACAGGCAGCACCGTTGAATCCGTACCATCCAAACCAGAGGATGAAGGTTCCCAAAGCACCCAGAGTCAGAGAGTGACCAGGAATAGCGTGAACCTTTGTTACCTTTCCGTTCTTGTCATAATCATATTTTCCAATACGTGGACCAAGGAACATAGCACCAATCAAAGCAGCTGTACCACCAACTGAGTGGATTGCAGCACCACCGGCAAAGTCTACAAAACCAAGACCTACGAGCCAGCCCTGTGGGTTCCATACCCAACCAGCTTCAATCGGATAAACAACTGCAGAAATTACAGCTGAATAAATACAGTATGCACTGAACTTTGTTCGCTCTGCCATAGAACCTGAAACGATTGTAGCAGCAGTAGCACAGAAAACCAGGTTGAACACAAAGCTGGACCAGTCAAGCTCTGCAAAGTTCGTAAACAACTGCATGTTAGGTTTGCCTATCAAACCAAAGAAATAGTTTTCACTCATCATCAGCCCGAATCCGAGCAGCATGAACATTGGCGTTCCAATACAGAAATCCATCAGGTTTTTCATGATGATGTTTCCAGCATTTTTTGCCCTTGTAAAACCCGTTTCTACCATTGCAAATCCACACTGCATAAAGAATACCAGTGCCGCACCAATAAGGAACCAAACACTCCAAACTTCGCTCATATAAAACCTCCTGAAAAAGGCCACTGTGGCCTTCCAAAAAAAATGGCGACAATATCAAAACTACCTGCGCACTGTAGTTCGACATCATCGCCCTATATATTTTTTTTCAAAAAAAATTAAAAAAAATCAATATTATTTTTTTTGAGTGTCATTCTATGGCACTCTGCCCTATTATAATTCACCTCATAAAGAATAACGAGGTGAATATGATAGTTATTAAAATGCTTTACAATTACGTAACAAGAATCTTTTACAAACAGCACGAAGTAGAAATATGGGAAACACTCTGCCTCATTGCAGGTTACGCTGTTTTTGTAATGGCAAGAATGATTCTTTCAAAGATTCTTTAATTACATTATTTGCCTTACAGTTTTTATCTTACGCTATACAGCAAATCTCCGTAGCTTGGGAATGGCCACATATCTTTTGGTGTGATAACCTCAAGTTCATCGGCACATGCACGAAGCTCACCCATTGCAGCAAAAACCTTCTCGCGGTAGAACATTGAAATCTTGCTTGAATCTGCTCCACTTGCACTAAGTTCTTTTGCATCAAGCACAGCCTTCTCCAGAGCACAAGTCTTTTTGTAAATAGAGCTTGTAAGTGAAGAAACCTTGCTGAGCATTTCGCTTTCATAAGTAGCTTCAGGCTCACCAACAGATTTTTTCAAACCGATAGTTCCAGCTAACGTTGTAGCGTATTTACTTGCAACCGGCAGAATATCTTTCTTTGCCATTTCAAGCATTGTTTCTGCTTCAATGTTGATGATCTTTGCATAATTCTCGTTGTGAATCTCAAAGCGGCTTTCAAGTTCAACCTTGCTGTAAACACCAAACTTTTCAAAGACCTTAACGTTCTTTTCATCAAGGATATGTGGTAAAGCTTCCGGTGTAGATTTAAGGTTGTAAAGTCCACGCTTTTCAGCTTCCTTAACCCAGGAATCATCATAACCATTTCCATTGAAAATGATTCTCTTATGCTCTTTAATTGTCTTCAAAATCAAGTCGTGAAGAGTTGCCTTAAAGTCTTTTGCTTTTTCAAGAGTATCAGCAAACTGACTGAGCTCTTCTGCAACAACTGTGTTTAAGAAAACGTTTGCACACGCAATTGATTCATTTGAACCCAGCATACGGAACTCAAACTTATTACCGGTAAAGGCAAATGGTGAAGTTCTGTTTCGGTCTGTTGTATCTTTGCTGAACTCAGGAAGAACAGTAACACCAATCTGCATTTTTTCTTTTTCGTGCTTGCCGTAAGGAAGGCCCTTTTCAATGCTGTCAAGAATGCCGCTCAATTCATCTCCAAGGAAGATTGAAATGATTGCTGGAGGCGCCTCGTTAGCTCCAAGACGATGATCGTTTCCGGCAGAAGCTACAGAAATACGCAGCAAATCCTGATACTCATCAACACCTTTAATTACAGCACACAGGAACAAAAGGAACTGTGCATTGCTTTCTGGAGTTGCACCAGGATCAAGCAGGTTTTTACCAGTGTTAGTACTGATTGACCAGTTGTTATGTTTACCGCTTCCGTTTACACCTGCAAAAGGTTTTTCGTGGAGCAGACAAACCATTCCATGTTTAGAAGCAATCTTGCGGAGCATTTCCATTGTAAGCTGGTTGTGGTCGCAGGCAATGTTTGTTGTACTGAAGATAGGAGCTAACTCATGCTGAGCAGGAGCAACTTCGTTATGTTCTGTTTTTGCCAGGATTCCAAGCTTCCAGAGCTCGCGGTTCAAATCTTTCATGAACTCCTGAACACGTGGTTTAATCATACCAAAGTAATGATCTTCAAGCTCCTGACCTTTTGGTGCTTTTGCGCCGAAAAGTGTACGGCCTGTATAAATCAAGTCTTCACGTTTATCATAAACTGATTTGTCAACAAGGAAGTATTCCTGTTCAGGACCAACAGTCGTTTTTACGCTTGTAACGGCTTCGTTTCCTTCAAACAATTTAAGTACACGAACAGCCTGTTTGCTGATTGCCTGCATTGAGCGGAGCAGCGGTGTTTTTTTATCAAGAGCTTCACCTGTATAAGAACAGAAAGCTGTAGGAATACAAAGTGTTCCATCTTTAATAAATGCATAGCTTGTTGGATCCCAGGCTGTATAACCGCGGGCTTCGAATGTTGCACGGATTCCACCACTTGGGAAGCTAGAAGCATCAGGTTCACCCTGCACAAGCTCTTTTCCACTGAACTCCATGATTACACGTCCACCGTCTACAGGCTCAATAAAGCTGTCGTGTTTTTCAGCTGTAATACCTGTAAGAGGCTGGAACCAGTGTGTATAATGAGTTGCACCCTTTTCAACTGCCCAGTCTTTCATTGCATTTGCAACAACTGTAGCAACAGAAGAATCAAGTTTTTCTCCACCCTGAATTGTCTTCATCAACTGCTTATAAGTTTCCTTTGGCAGTCTTGCTTTCATAACTGTTTCATTAAAAACATTTTCACCAAAAATGTCGCTTACCTGTTCCATTATATAACTCCTTTTATAAAAAAGTGTTTCGTGCAAAAAAATAGGCGCTGCCTTTCCTGAACCGTTGTACACCAGTTCATAAAAAGCAGCGCCGTTGCCGATTAGATGTTTTGCCAGGAGACTCCCGACAATTTAAAACAAAAAAGGTCGCAGAAATACCATTTCTGCGACCTCATTGTCGTTTGATGTTTTTGTTATACTGTTTCCAAAAAAAAATGTCAATAGCACAACAAAATATTTTATAAAAAAAATTATTTCTTCCAGCTTCCTATTTTTTTAATTCTTTCTACAGCTTCAATTGTGCGTTCACGGCTGCCAAAGCCTGTAAGTCTCAAATAACCTTCACCCATTTTTCCAAAGCCGCTTCCCGGAGTTCCAACAACATTACACCTGTTCAAAAGCTCGTCAAAGAAACTCCAGCTTGTAAAACCTTCAGGAATCTTAAGCCATACATAAGGAGAATGTTCTCCGCCAAAAGCCTTAAAACCTGCAGCCTTTACGCCTTCAAAAATGATTCGTGCATTTTCGCGGTAAAAAGAAAGATTTTCCTGAATCTGCTTTTGTCCTTCATCGGAATAAACAGCTTCAGCCGCCATTTGCGTAATATAAGAAACTCCATTAAACTTTGTTGACTGGCGTCTGAACCAGAGCTTATTCAATTCCGTACCGTCAAAAACAAGCTCGTGAGGAACTACAGTATATCCGCAGCGCAGGCCTGTAAATCCGGCAGTTTTAGAAAATGACCTCAGCTCAATTGCACAGGTTTTAGCACCGTCAATTTCATAAATTGAACGTGGAATAGAAGAATCTGTAATAAATGCTTCGTAAGCTGAATCATAAAGAATCAGACTGTGATTTGCATTTGCGTAATCAACCCACTTTTTCAAATATTCTTTAGAAGCAACAGTTCCAGTCGGATTATTCGGGAAACAAAGATAAATAATGTCCGGCGCCGTTAATGTTGATGCAGGAATCTCAGGTAAAAATCCATTTTCTTCCTTACATGGCAGAATAATGATTTTATCTTTACGGCCATTCATAATGTTAGTATCAACATATACAGGGTAAACAGGATCACAAATTGCAACTGTATTATCGGTTGCAAAAATATCACCAATGTTACCGCAGTCAGATTTTGCACCATCAGAAAGAAAAATCTCATCAAGCTGCATTTTAATTCCACGTGCAAGATAATCATGCTCCAGAATCTTCTGGCGGACAAAATCATAACCCTGCTCCGGCGGATAACCACGGAAAGTTTTTTCATCAGCCATTTCATCAACTGCCTTATGCATTGCATCAATTACAGCAGGACAAATCGGTCGTGTTACATCACCAATAGAAAGCTTTATTACATCTGCATCAGGATTAGCTGCCTGAAACTCACGTGTTTTTCTATTTACCGTAGAAAAAAGATAACTCTCTTCCAAATCTAAAAAGTTTTTGTTTATTTTCATAGCGATTATCGCCCCCTTTATTACAATGTTACATCACCGATAAAAACATTTTCTGCAGGACCTGTCATAAAAACACTGTCCCCTTCTTTTCCACTCCATTCTATTTCAAGATCTCCGCCAAGTAGATGAACAGTGATTTTTTCACCCGCATCAACAAGTCCATTCAAAATTGCAGCAACAACAGTAGCACAGGTTCCGGTACCGCAGGCTAAAGTTTCGCCGGTTCCACGTTCCCAAACACGCATCCAGATTGTCCTTCTGTCTTCAACAAATGCAAACTCCGTGTTAGTCCTTTCCGGGAAAAACTCATTATTTTCAAAAAGCGGTCCAACCTGGCAAACAGGAAAATCTGCAGGCTTTTTATCAATAAATACAACCGCATGAGGATTCCCCATAGAAACTCCGGTAATTTTATATTCCTTTCCGTCAATCACAAGCGGTCTCATAATAACCTTTTCATTTGAATCCATTTTTACAGGAATCTTTGAAGCTTCAAAAATCGGGCTTCCCATATCAACAGAAAGCTTTGTTACTTTATCTCCGCGTTTTCCTTCAATAATCTTCAAAATCTTAACGGCACCCATCGACTCAACCGTAAACTCGCGCTTATCAGTAAGTCCTGCATCATAAACATATTTTCCCACACAACGTATTCCATTACCGCACATCTGACTGCGGCTTCCATCGGCATTGTACATTACCATTTCAAAATCAGCTGTCTTACCCTTTTTTATCAGAATGATTCCGTCACCACCAATTCCAAAGTGTCTGTCCGAAAGAGCAATTGCCGCAGCCTTTTCATCCTTAATAACACTGCCGGTACAATCAAAATAAATATAATCGTTCCCGCATCCCTGCATTTTCGTAAACTTCATAATCCGCTCCTGAAAACAAAAAAAGGCCATGAACATACATCCGAACCACCTCGGATTCACATTCACGGCCTCTTTGCCTGATAATTCATTTTTACCGATTAAGGCTCGTTTTGTCAATAATGATATAATCTCAAAGTAAATCCCCCTCTATTCTTGACACAAAACGTCTAAAGAATTATAACTACTCTAATAATTTTATTAGTGAACAAAGGCGTTCATTCGATTAGAATAACTATTTTCTAATGGAGTGAGCGCCTTTTTTTTACATTCTATCGCCAGTCTGGAGGTTTATATGTCTTACAATTTCAATACAGAGATGATTTACAAATCCTGTGTAAGCTGGATACAGGAATGGTTTTCCAAGAATGCCGGACCAACCACAAAAGCCGTAATCGGAATCTCTGGTGGAAAAGATTCTGCACTTACTGCAAAGCTTCTTGTAGATGCACTTGGAAAAGACCGTGTTTTTGGCGTAATGCTTCCAAACGGTGAACAGAAGGATATTGCCGACAGCCGTAAGGTTTGTGATTTTCTTGGAATAAACAACATCACAATCAACATTAAAAATGCATATACCGGACTTACCGATGAAATACAGCAGTATCTTCCAGCTTCAGACTTCAGCTACGAAAATTACAGAACAAATACTCCAGCCCGCATCCGAATGACAACACTTTATGGAATCGGCGCAATTCTTGGTAACGCTATGGTGGCCAACACGTGCAACCTCAGCGAAGACGTTATGGGCTACAGCACCTTCTATGGCGACAGTGCCGGAAGCTTTGCACCAATCTGCAAGCTCACCACAGATGAAGTTGTTGCACTCGGCGATTTTGCAGGGCTGCCAAAAGAAATTACACACAAAGCACCAAGCGACGGAATGTGCGGCAAAACTGATGAAGACAATCTTGGCTGGACTTACCACGAAGTAAACGAGCTTATCCGCGAAAATAAAAAAGGCAAGCATTATGAAAAAATAATCGAGCGCTGGAAAAAGAATAAGTTCAAGCTTGATATAATCCGGCTTCCGTGCTTTATTCCGGAATTACCGGTAAACACGGAGTTCACAAAATGAACAAAGCATATCTGATTCTTGCAGACGGAACAGTTTTTGAAGGAAACTCAATCGGCGCACAGGGCAAAACAATCGGCGAAGTAGTCTTTACAACCGGCATGACCGGCTACCTTGAAACACTTACAGACCCAAGCTATTTTGGTCAGATTGTAACGCAAACCTTCCCTTTAATCGGAAACTACGGTGTTATCCCGGAAGATTTTGAAAGTGCCAGAAGCTGGGTACGCGGCTACATTGTACGTGAAATGTGCGACGGTCCTTCTAACTTCCGCTGCCAGGGTAATCTTGATGATTTTCTTAAAGCCCAGAATATCGTTGGAATCTGCGGAATCGACACCCGCGCCCTCACTAAAAAGCTCCGCGAATCCGGCGTAATGAACGGAATGATAGTGAGCGGAGAGGATTGTTCTGATGGTATTGGGCGTAATCAGGAGATTCTTATTACTGAAATTAAAAAATATAGAATCGAGGATGCAGTAAAAAGTGTCAGCCTTAAAATAAACAATACGCCTGTACAATCATTCAAAAAGCACGTAGTTCTCTTCGACTTCGGTGCCAAAGCAAACATCCAGCGGGAACTTGAAAAACGAGGCTGCAAAGTTACAGTTGTTCCATATAATACAACAGCTCAGGAAATCATCAACCTTAATCCCGACGGAATCATGCTTTCAAACGGACCGGGCGACCCTGCAGAAAACACAGGCGTAATTGCAGAAATCACAAAGCTCTGCGAATATGGTAAAATCCCGATTTTTGGAATCTGCCTTGGTCACCAGATGCTGGCACTTGCACGCGGCGCAAAAACAAGCAAACTCAAATACGGACACCGCGGCGGAAATCATCCCTGCAAGGATTTACTGACAAACCGTGTTTACATCACAAGTCAGAACCACGGCTATGCAGTTGAACCCGCAAGTCTGCCGCCACAGGCCCGCCTCAGCTTTATCAATGTAAACGACAACACCTGCGAAGGAATAGAATACACGGACATACCGGCCTTCAGCGTACAGTTCCATCCGGAAGCCTGCGGCGGTCCACACGATACAAACTTTCTTTTCGACAGATTCTTGAAGATGATGGAGGCTCCAAGTGCCACTAAATAAAGATATACACAAAGTAATGATTATCGGTTCTGGTCCGATTGTAATCGGGCAGGCAGCGGAGTTTGATTATGCAGGAAACCAGGCATGTAAGGCATTAAAGTCGCTCGGGCTTGAAGTCTGCCTTGTAAACTCTAACCCCGCAACGCTTATGACCGACAGCTACATGGCTGATGAGATTTACATGGAGCCGCTAACACTTACTACCCTGCAGCGAATCATCGAAAAAGAAAAACCAGACAGCCTGCTTTCTACTCTTGGCGGCCAGACAGGTTTAACATTAAGCATGGAGCTTGCAAAATCAGGATTCCTTGAAAGTCACAATGTTCAGCTATTGGGAGCCCGCCCTGCAACAATTGATAAAGCAGAAGACCGCCAGCTTTTTAAAAATACAATGGAAGCAATCGGCGAACCGTGCATTCCAAGTAAGGTAGTTACAACTTACGAAGATGCAGCCGCCTTTGTTCATGATGTAATCGGCTTCCCTGCAATTATCAGACCGGCATTTACTCTTGGCGGAACCGGTGGTGGAATTGTAAACAATGAACGAGAGCTTGACGAAATTGCCCACAACGGACTTCACCGCTCCCCAATCCATCAGATACTTGTTGAAAAATGTATAAGCGGCTGGAAAGAAATTGAGTTTGAAGTTATGCGTGACTCACACGCGAATGTTATTACAGTCTGTTCAATGGAAAACTTCGACCCGGTTGGTGTTCACACCGGCGACAGTATTGTAATTGCACCGGCTGTTACTCTTGCAGACAAAGAATATCAGATGCTCCGTTCTGCGGCATTAAACATAATCAGTGCACTGGAAATTGAAGGCGGCTGTAACTGTCAGTTTGCGTTAAATCCCGACACCTTTGAATATGCAGTTATTGAAGTAAATCCTCGAGTTTCACGTTCATCTGCTCTTGCAAGTAAGGCAACCGGCTACCCTATTGCAAAGGTTGCCGCCCTGATTGCAGTTGGTTTTACGCTTGATGAAATACCAAACTTTGTTACAAAAAAGACAAAGGCATGCTTTGAACCGGTGCTCGATTACGTTGTTGTAAAAATGCCGAAGTTCCCGTTTGATAAGTTTGTATATGCTGCACGAAAGCTTGGCACTCAGATGAAGGCAACCGGCGAAGTTATGGCAATAGGACAGAACTTTGAAGAAGCAATTCTTAAAGCAGTGCGCGGTGCCGAAATTGGTGTAAAGGATTTGAACCTTCCTGCATTTGAAAAAGAAACAGATGCGAAAATCCGTGAACGGGTTGCCCAGTGTACAGACCAGAGATTATTTGCAATTTATCAGGCATTAAAACGCGGACTTTTAAGTGTTGAAGAGATTCATGAAATAACAAAAATTGACGAATGGTTTTTGTGGAAGCTTGAAAAAATTGTTGCAATGGAAAAAGAAAACCAGGGAATGCTGTTCCCGCCAAAATCGTTCAAAATGGTTGATACGTGTGCCGGCGAGTTTGATGCCGAGACACCATATTTTTATTCTACAACTAACGGCGAAAACGAAGCCGAAATGTTTTTATCAGAACGACATTCTTCTTCAAAGGGAACAATCGTTGTTCTGGGCTCAGGTCCTATCCGAATTGGTCAGGGAATTGAGTTTGATTATTCTTCTGTACAGTGTATCCGCGCACTTAAAAAGCTTGGCTACGAGGTTGCAATCATCAACAACAACCCGGAAACTGTCAGCACCGATTTTGATACCGCCGACCGTCTTTACTTTGAACCGCTTACTCCGGCTGATGTAATGAATGTACTCGCTGTAGAAAAACCGATTGGCGTTGTTGTTGCCTTTGGCGGCGGAACTGCAATCAAGCTTGCAAAGTTTCTTGACAGTCAGGGAGTGCAGATTCTTGGAACAAGTGCCGATGCAATTGACCTTGCCGAAGACCGTGAACGCTTTGAAGAGCTCTGCGACAATTTAAAAATCAACCGCCCTAAAGGACAGACTGTTTTTACCGAAAGCCAGGCTCTGGAAGCAGCAGCCCGTTTGGGTTATCCTGTTCTGCTCAGACCAAGCTATGTACTCGGCGGCCAGAATATGATAATCGCCAGAAACTCTGCTGATGTAAAAGAATACATGGCAATTATTCTGCGGCAGGGAATTGAAAACCCGGTTTTGATTGATAAATACATGGAAGGCACCGAGCTTGAAATTGACTGTATCTGTGATGGTGAAGATGTCCTTATTCCGGGCATTATGGAACACGTTGAACGTACAGGTATTCACTCCGGAGATTCAATTGCAGTGTACCCGGCCTGGAGTTTTACTCCGGAAATGACACGCGTAGTTGTAGAAAAATCAAGAGCTATGGCACTCGCTCTTGGAACTAAGGGAATTGTAAACATTCAGTGGCTTTTCTACGGAGACCAGCTGAACATCATAGAAGCAAATCCGCGTTCAAGCCGAACTGTTCCATACCTGAGTAAGGTAAGCGGCATTCCAATGGTTGAGCTTGCTACCCGTGCAATGCTTGGTGAAAGAGTCCGCGATATGGGCTACGGCACCGGGCTTTATAAAGCACCGGATTATTTTGCAGTTAAGGTTCCTGTTTTCAGCTTTGAAAAGCTTATGGATGTTGACACTCACCTTGGTCCCGAAATGAAATCTACCGGTGAAGTTCTTGGAATTGCCGCTACCCGCGAAGAAGCCTTGTTTAAGGGAATGGTTGCTGCCGGTTGGAAAATGATACATCCAGAAACATGTGCAAATCCCGGAATCTTATTCTCTGTGCGTAAATCAGATTTACCTGAGCTGCCTGAGCTTGCCCGAAAGTTTCATGATCTGGGCTTTAAGCTGTACGCTACTACCGGCAATGCAGAAACAATTGAACGCAGCGGTATGACTGTAACTCATGTTGCTAAAGTTCACGAAAATTATCACGACAACGTTATGACACTTCTGGAAAGCGGAATTGTAAGCTACGTTGTTTCTACTTCTGCAAAAGGTCGAGATCCAGCTACAGAAAGTGTAAAGCTCCGCCGCCTTGCAGTTGAACACGATATTGACTGCCTTACCGCTATAGATACCGCAAATGCTCTTGCAGCCTGTCTTGCAAGCCCTTATGCACTCGAAAATGTAAGTGTAGTTGATATGAATGAATTAAGTTTTCATTAAGCAGCCTGAAATCTTGACATCTCAACGCGAAAAGCATAAAATATAATATAGTTTTTTTGAGCAAAGGCGCTCATTCGATTTAACGACTTATTGTCGCTAAGTGGAATGGGCGCCTTTTTTTTGTTCAAGCGGGTTTTTATGGCAAACGAAAAAAATGAAATCCAGGGGATTTTGGATAAAGTAAAAGATACGCACGAAGAAGAGATTTTACTTCAAACTCAGGAACTTTATAGCAAAATTGCTTCTACACAGGCAGCCTGGTATGAAAAATCAGGTTTTACCTGTCCGAAAGCTTGTGGTGAATGCTGCAGAAACTTTGAACCGGACCTTCTTGACTGTGAAGCGGTTTACATGGCTGCCTGGCTTTTGGAAAATCAACCGGAAACAGCAGAAGAGGTTGCACAAGGTAATTTCCCTTTTCCTCAAAACAAGGGCTGTCCCTTCTGGAATGAGCATACAGATTATCACTGCACTATTTATGGTGGCCGTGCTTTTATATGTAGATTTTTTGGAGCCTGTGGTTCTAAGACTAAAAATGAGAAATTGGCTTTTAAGCCCTGCAAATTTTATCCTACAGAAATTCTAGCAGCTCATAATCCGCCTCTAGCCCACAAACAGTATTCAGATGCAGAAATTATGCAGATTTTTGGAGTTCTGCCCCCGGTTACAACAGATATAATGGAAAGCGCAATTTCGCTGAATCCCGATAACCTTACAACAAAGCTTATCAGAGAGATTTTACCGGAAGAAATAAACCACTTAAAGTGGATTTGCAGTATGGCAAGTTAGTTTATCATAATAAAAAAGGAGATTTGAAGATGTCAAAGTTTATTTTCGTTACAGGTGGAGTAGTTAGCGGTCTTGGAAAAGGAATTACGGCTGCATCACTCGGGCGACTGCTCAAATGCCGCGGACTCAAAATTGCTTCTCAAAAGCTGGACCCTTATATGAACGTAGACCCTGGTACTATGAGTCCCTTCCAGCACGGTGAAGTTTTTGTTACAGATGATGGTGCCGAAACAGATCTTGACCTTGGTCACTACGAACGCTTTATTGACGAAAATCTTACAAAGTATTCAAATCTCACAAGCGGACGTGTTTACTGGAATGTTCTTAACAAGGAACGCAACGGTGACTATCTTGGCGAAACTGTTCAGATTATTCCGCACGTTACAAATGAAATAAAGGATTTTATTAAGAAAAATGCCGAAGTAAGCGGTGCTGATGTAAGTATTGTAGAAATTGGCGGTACAATTGGCGATATTGAAAGTCAGCCTTTTCTTGAAGCAATCCGTCAGCTTGCCCTTGATGTTGGTCGCCGCAACTGTCTTTTTATTCATGTTTGCCTTGTACCCTATATTTCCGGTTCCGATGAGTTTAAATCAAAACCAACTCAGCATTCCGTAAAGGAGCTTATGGCTGTTGGTATTCATCCTGATATTATTGTTGCCCGCTGCGATAAAGAAATCCCTGTTGATATCCGCAATAAAATCAGTCTCTTCTGTAATGTAAGCGAAGACTGTGTAATCAACAACACAACCTGCCGCAGCCTTTATGAAGTTCCACTTATGCTTCATGCACAGGATATGGATGGAGTTGTCTGCCGTGACCTTGGACTTGAGAGCCAAATTGATTCTAAAGCCCTTAATGCCTGGTCACAGATGGTAGAAAAAATCCATGCACGAAAGGATGAAGTCCAGGTTGCACTTGTAGGTAAATATACAAAGCTCCACGATTCATATTTGAGTATTGTTGAATCATTGAATCACGCAAGCTTTGTTACAGGAAAGAATATTAAAATCAAGTGGGTTGATTCAGATACAGTAACTGATGAAACTGCACCTGAAATCTTTGCTGACTGCGCCGGAATTATTCTGCCGGGGGGATTCGGTCACCGCGGTATTGAAGGAATGATTTGTTCCTGCCGTTATGCAAGAACACACACGCTTCCATATTTTGGAATCTGTCTTGGAATGCAGATTGCAGTTATTGAGTTTGCCCGAAGTGTTCTTGGATATGCAGATGCCAACTCCCGTGAGTTTGATGAAACTTGCGAACATCCTGTAATTGATTTGATGAAGGACCAGCGCGGTGTAATTATGGGCGGAACAATGAGACTTGGAAGCTATCCATGCAAGGTTACTCCGGGAACAATGTTAGAGAAAGCTTACGGCAAGAATCTTATAGAAGAGCGTCACCGCCACCGCTACGAGTTCAACAATGATTACCGCGAACAGATGACAGCAGCAGGTCTTACAATAAGCGGAATGTCACCAGATGGCACTCTTGTTGAAGCAGTTGAAATTGAAGGACAGTTCCATGTAGGAGTTCAGTTCCATCCTGAGTTTAAGAGCCGTCCTAATAATGCAGGTCCACTTTTTGTTGAGTTCTTGCGGGCATGTGAAAAGTAAGTTATATTTTAGATGAGGTTTTTATGTATACAAAAAGCGAAGTTTTAGATTTTGTAGAGGAAGAGGATGTTAAGTTTATCCGACTTGCTTTCTTTGATATAACCGGTAAACAGAAAAATATTTCTATCATGCCCGGAGAATTGAATCGTGCCTTTGAAGATGGAATCCCTTTTGATGCTTCTGCCGTATTTGGTTTTGAAAATCCTGAAAAATCAGATTTAATTCTTTTCCCGGATCCTTCTACTCTTGCAATAATTCCATGGAGACCGGCAACAGGTAAGGTTGTCCGAATGTTCTGCAATATTTTAAATCCGGATGGAACACCATATCAGAAGGACAGCCGCACAATTTTACAGAATGCGTGCCAGCGCCTTAAAGAAGAATGCGGAATAGAAATGATGGTTGGAACCGAAGTTGAGTTCTATCTTTTCAAGCTTGATGAAAAAGGCGAACCTACAAATGAAACCTTTGACCGTGCCGGCTATATGGATATTGCTCCTGAAGACCACGGTGAAAACATCAGACGTGAAATCTGTTTTACACTTGAACAGATGGGCATTATGCCGGAAGCAAGTCACCACGAAGAAGGTCCGGGCCAGAATGAAATTGACTTCCACTATTCCGATGCACTTACCGCAGCAGATAATGTTGCAACCTTCAAATGGATTGTAAATACAAAAGCTGCAAGCAACGGTTTGTATGCTGACTTTTCTCCAAAACCAATTGCCTGCAAGCCGGGCAACGGTATGCACATTAACATTTCGTACCGCAGCATAAAAAAAGGTGCAGCTGCTTCTAATCCTGATGATTCACAGGAGCTCCTGCCATATATTCTTGGCGGTATTCTTAAGCATATAGAAGAAATTACATATTTCTTAAATCCTGCAGAAAACTCCTACAACAGACTTGGAGCAAGCAAGGCACCGGAATACATTTCCTGGGGAAATCACAACCGCTCGGCACTGATTCGTGTTCCTTCAAATAAAGATGGAAAACGTCTTGAGCTGCGTTCACCGGATCCTCTCTGTAATCCATACATTGCGCTTACACTTATAATTCATGCTGCAATCGAAGGAATTAAAAACAAGATTGAACCGCCTGCTCCAATTGAAGCAAACCTGTTCGATGAAGAAGTTGCAAAGCAGTTTACACTTACAACTCTTCCAAAATCACTCAGTGGGGCCCGAAAGCTTGCTGAACAAAGTGAGTTTGTAAAATCTGTTTTAGGAGCAGTGCTATAATAAATGGAAGCAGACAGTCACAGCATTTTGCTGGTTTCTCGCGACAGTAAAATAATTTCTCAAATGTCGGTATTTCTTGTACCACCGTTGTTCGAGTTAACTACAACAAGTGACTTTAACGAAGCACGCCGTCTTGCAGCAGAAAGAACCTTCAATATAATCATTGCAGATTCAGGTGATGGCTTTGATACAGACTTTGCGATTAATGTTGCAGATTCTTATTCAACCGTGCTGCTCTTAGTTCCAAACGAACATTTTGACGAAATCTCTTACAGGGTAGAAGGTTATGGTATCCTTACAATTACAAAACCTTTTGAGCCCTTCTATTTTTACAACATGATAAAGATTGCAATTGCAGTTCAGTACAAGGTGCAGATTCTTTCCAGCCAGACAACAAAGCTTAAAGTTAAGATGGAAGAAATCAAGCTTGTAAACCGCGCTAAAATGCTTTTAATTTCAAACCTTAATATGAGTGAATCAGAGGCCCATCACTATCTTGAAAAAGAAGCAATGGACCGCGGATTAAAGCGAACAGCAGTTGCCGAAGAAATCTTAAAAACTTACGGATAATTAAACAGGATATTCACCGCAGAAGCAGCCTTTACAGAATCCGCAGGAAGCTTTATCTCCACACATTTCAAGAGCCTCAAGCATTCCTTCAAGAGAAATAAAAGCAAGTGAATCTGCTCCAATTTCTTTGCGGATTTCTTCAAGTTCATGCGTACTTGATATTAATTCTCCCTTACTTGGTGTATCTATTCCTAAATGACATGGGAACTTAACCGGTGGCGAGCTTACACGGAAATGAACTTCCTTTGCTCCTGCCCTTCTTAAAATCTGAACAAGGCGACGGCTTGTAGTTCCACGGACGATTGAATCATCAATTACAACAACACGTTTATTGCGTAAATCATTTGCTATTGCGTTGAGCTTTACAAAAACCATTGCTTCGCGTTCCGCCTGAGTTGGTGCAATAAATGTTCGTCCAATATATTTATTTTTTACGATTCCCGTTACATAAGGAATACCGCTTGCGCGTGCATAACCTATTGCCGCTCCAATGCCACTGTCTGGCACTCCAATTACAACGTCAGCTGCAATCTTACTTTCGCGGGCTAAAACCTCACCCATTCTGTAGCGTGCTTCCTGAACCGGGATTCCATCAATTTCGCTGTCCGGGCGTGCAAAATAAACATACTCAAAAATGCAGGTCTGTTTTTTTATTTCCGCATAGCTTACAGAACGAAGTCCGTCTTTATCTATAAAAACAATTTCACCTGGAGCAATATCACGGATAATTGTTCCGTTAACAGCATCGATTGCACAGGATTCAGAAGCTAAAATATAGCCGTTATTTATTTTTCCTATACAAAGTGGTCTGATTCCATTCGGGTCACGAATTGCAATAAGGCTGTTCTGAGTCATAATGCAAAGTGCAAAGGAACCTTTTATCTGACGGGCGGTTTCAACTATTGCTTCTTCAAAAAGCTTTTTGTTTTCCGCATAATTCTCATTCAAGCTGTGACCGGGCTTTCCACCCTTTTCTATAAACTCACGGACAATCAGTTTTAAAATAACTTCACTATCGCTTGAAGAACTGAACGTACTGCCTGAATCTTCCAGTAGAGAACGAAGCTCTGTATGATTTACAAGCTGCCCGTTATGAGCAAGTGCAATTGAACCAAACTTATAAGTGTTTAAAAACGGCTGGGCATTTTCGATTGTTCTACCGCCGGCAGTTGCATAACGCACATGACCAACTGCAATACTTCCTTTGAGCTGTTCCAGATGTTCTTTTTTAAAAACATCGCTTACAAGACCCATGCCTTTATGCAGGTTTATTTTTCCGTCAGTGTTTCCATCAGCGGCTTTAAGGGTTGTATCGCTTACTGCAATGCCTGCACTTTCCTGGCCGCGATGCTGTAAGGCAACAAGTCCATAATAAGTTAAAGTTGCAGCATTATCTGCACCGTAAATACCGACAACGCCACATTCATCACGAAAGCCCATTTTTTACTTTGCTCCATTCAATAAAAATGAATCAATCTGTCTGGCACATTCACGACCTTCTGTAATTGCCCATACAACAAGTGACTGTCCGCGATGCATATCTCCGGCTGTAAATACTTTTGGAACGCTTGTAGCATAACCGTTCGGGCTTGCACTTTCAGGGGTTTCATTACCAATGGAAGAAACTGTTCCGCGAGGACCAAGTTCTGTACCGAAAGCCTGTGCTGTATATTCTTCGCAGCCAACAAAACCGGCGGCAACTAAAAGTAAGTCACATGGAATTGTTTTTTCAGTTCCTTCACGTTCAACAAGCTGACGTTTTCCGTCTATCATTTTGAACTCAACCTCTACTGTCCGGACAGCAGTCAGATGTCCATTTTCGCTGAATACTTCTTTAACAGTTGTTTCATAAACACGTGGATCGTGGCCAAACTTGGCAATACTTTCTTCTGCACCGTAATCAACCTTTAAGGTTTTAGGCCACTGCGGCCACGGATTATTTGCGGCACGTTCAATAGGAGGACAAGGCATCATTTCTATCTGAGTAACACTTGAAGCACCAAGGCGAATTGCAGAACCGCAGCAGTCGTTTCCTGTGTCACCGCCACCAACAATCACTACATTTTTACCGGCAACTTCAATCCCGTATTTTTCAACAAGGCTTGCGGCAATCTGTTCGTTAGTTGTAACTACACCGATTTTTTCCAGAGCTTCGTTAGTCTGAACTACACACTTTGTTACAGCTTTAAGAAAATCAACGGCAAACATAACTTCTTTAAGTCCATCTATTCCTTTTGCTGTAAGTGCCCTGGCTTTTTTTGCACCGCAACATAAAGCAATTGCATCATAATCAGAAAGAAGCTTATCAGCAGCAACTCCATGTCCAACATCAGCATTAAAAATAAACTCAACGCCTTCTGCTTTCATAAGATCTACACGTCGCTCTATGATTTTTTTGTCGAGCTTCATGTTAGGAATACCATACATCAAAAGTCCGCCGGCTTTATCTTCACGTTCAAAGACTGTAACACTATGTCCGCGGCGATTAAGCCAGTCTGCAACAGCAAGTCCGCTTGGACCGGAACCTACAACAGCAACTTTTTTACCGCTGCGGTGTGCAGGAATCTGAGGCTTCATATAACCGGTTTCAAATGCTTTTTCTATTATATAAAGCTCGTTATCGTGAACTGTTACAGCGCCTTCGCCGACAACAGGGCTTCCACAGTTGCAGGCTTTTTCACAGAGAGCCGGACACACACGACCGGTGAACTCAGGGAAGCTTGAAGTTTTCAAAAGTCTCCAGGCTGCCATATCAAACTGACCGTTATAAAGTGCATCGTTCCATTCAGGAATATAATTGTGGAGCGGGCAGCCGGTAACCATTCCGGCAAGCTTGATTGCACTCTGACACATTGGAACACCGCAGTTCATACAACGCGCTGCCTGTTCACGACGGGCGGCTTCATCAAGCTTTGGATGAAACTCCTTAAAGTTTTTTATTCGTTCCAGCGGCGGAACATTTCCATTTTCAATTCGACTATATTTCATAAATCCTGTTGGCTGACCCATTTTGTGCGCCTCCTGAGTTTCTTTTTTTTATGCACTGCATTTCTTAAAAGCAGCAAGCACGGCTTCATCGTGTTCTATACCAGCTTTTTCCTGAGCCGCTATTTCTGTTTTAATTTTTAGATAATCGTTCGGGATTATTTTTTTGAAGCAGGTTTTATAGTAGTCCCAATCCGTTAGTATTGCCTTACCACGTTCGCTGCCAGTTTCTGCCACATGCTGTTCAATAAGTGAATGGAGAGTTGCTTCATCTGTTGTATCCTGTAATGTTGTTACTTCATCATCAAGAGCATACATTTTTACAAGCTCGTGGTTCATACGTTTATACAAATCATGATTTTCATCAAGAACATAGGCAATACCACCGCTCATACCGGCACACAGGTTTTTGCCTGTTCCACCAAGAATTACAGCAGTTCCACCAGTCATATATTCAAGACCATGGTCACCGCAGCCTTCGGCTACAACTGTTGCACCGGAGTTTCGTACACAGAAGCGTTCACCGGCAACACCGTTTATAAAGGCAGTTCCGCTTGTTGCACCAAACAAGGCAACATTTCCAACGATTATATTACTGTCGGCTTTTCCTTCAAAGCTTGCCGGTTTTTTAATAACAAGCTTTCCTCCGCTCAAGCCCTTTCCAAATGCATCGTTTGCATCGCCGGTAAGACGTAAAGTAAGACCGCGTGGAATAAAGGCACCAAAGCTCTGACCTGCACCACCTGTGAAGTTTACAGTATAAGAATCGTCAGCTAATGTGTTGCCGTATTTCTTCTGGATTTCACTTCCAAGAATTGTTCCAACAGTTCGGTCTGTTGATTGAATACCAATTGCAGCACCGGGGGCGATACGGGGGTGTCCCCCGTTAGAAGGGGTAGGTTGCAACGTAGTGCAACCGAGGGATTTTTTATCGTTCAAACCAGAAAAAATAGTCCACTGGACTGTTTTTTCTGGTTTGTTCGAGTCTATAATTTCCCCTCCTAAAACTTCTGGAATCAGAGTTCTTAAATCGATTGTCTTTTCCAGCTTAAAGTCAAACAGAGAGCGGTCTTTCTTCCACTCACTATCTTCTGCAACACCTGCAAGAACTCTGCTCATATCTACAAGACCGGCCCGTTTAAATCCCTGCTTATCTTTGAGCTTGAGTAAATCTGTTCTACCACACATTTCTTCTACGCTATGAACACCAAGCTTTGCCATTATTTCGCGCATTTCCTGTGCAATAAACTTCATAAAGTTTTCTACATATTCAGGCTTTCCAGGGAACTTAGCACGAAGCTTTTCGTTTTGTGTTGCAACTCCAAAAGGACAGGTGTCGAGCTGGCAGACACGCATCATTGAACAGCCCATTGAAATAAGAGGAGCTGTAGCAAATCCAAACTCTTCTGCACCGAGCAAAGCTGCAATTGCAACATCACGGCCGCTCATAAGCTTTCCATCTGTTTCAAGAACAACACGACCACGCAAGCCGTTCTGAATCAAAGTCTGGTGAGTCTCAGCTAACCCGAGCTCCCAAGGTAAGCCCGCATGATGAATTGAACTTATAGGAGCTGCACCAGTTCCGCCATCGTGACCTGAAATCAAAATTACCTGAGCACCGGCTTTTGCAACACCGGCAGCAATTGTACCAACGCCTGCTTCACTTACAAGCTTTACACTTATTCGTGCAGCACGGTTTGCATTTTTCAAATCGTAGATAAGCTGAGCAAGATCTTCAATTGAATAAATATCGTGATGAGGTGGAGGTGAAATCAAAGCAACACCAGGAGTTGCATAACGTGTTTTTGCAATCCATGGATAAACCTTTTTACCTGGCAGGTGTCCGCCTTCACCTGGCTTTGCACCCTGAGCCATTTTAATCTGAATCTCGTTTGCACTGAGAAGATATTCTTCCGTTACACCAAAACGTCCACTTGCAACCTGTTTGATTGCACTGTTATATTCTGTTCCAAGTCGTTCAGGTTTTTCTCCACCTTCTCCACTGTTTGATTTTCCGTGAAGATGATTCATTGCGGCAGCCATACATTTGTGGGCTTCTTCGCTGATTGAACCATAAGACATGGCACCTGTTTTAAAACGCTGAACAATAGATTCAACACTTTCGACCTGCTCAATCGGGATTCCGCCGTCTTTAGCAAAATCAAAATCAAGCATTGCTCGTAAAGTGTGTGGATGCTCGTTAGAATCAACTAACGCGGTGTATTCCTTAAAGCGGGCATAATCACCATTACGGGTTGCTTCCTGAAGTGCAACAATTGTTTCTGGATTATAAAGATGACTTTCTGCCTGAGGTCCGCGACGGAACTTATGTTTTCCAAAAGAATCAAGATGTGTATTTACTGTAAGACCTGCAGGATCAAAGCCCTGGTCGTGATGATAGCGGACATCTTCTTCAATTTCTTTTAGTCCGATTCCACCAACACGGCTGACTGTATTTGTAAAATATTTTTCTGTAACATCGGCAGCAATTCCAACTGCTTCAAAAATCTGGGCACTCTGGTAAGACTGTATTGTGGAGATACCCATCTTTGCGGCAATTTTTACAATACCGTTTATTACAGCCTTATTGTAATCGTCAATTGCTGTGTGATAATCCTTATCCAGAAGCTTCTGGTCAATAAGTTCGGCAATTGCTTCGTGTGCAAGATATGGATTGATTGCACGGGCACCGTAACCAAGACACATTGCAGCCTGATGAACATCGCGGACTTCTGCAGTTTCAAGAATGATAGAAACAGCGGTACGTTTTTTTGTTCTGATTAAATGCTGTTCGACGGCACTAACAGCAAGAATTGCAGGAATGGCAGCGTGAGTTTTGTCTACACCGCGGTCGCTTAGGATGATGATGTTGTAGCCTTCAGTATAAGCTGCATCAATTTGTGCAAAGAGATTATCAATTGCTGCTTCCAGATTTGTTTCAAATAAAATGCTGATTGTTTTTGCTTTTAATCCGGGCTGATTGAGTGCGGCAATTTTTATAAGGTCTGTTCCTGTTAAGATTGGATTATTGATTTCGAGAACGCGGCAGTTTTTAGCAGCCGGTTCAAGAAGGTTTCCATCCTTACCAACATAAACAGTTGTGTCTGTAACAATTTTTTCGCGCAGGCTGTCAATCGGAGGATTTGTAACCTGAGCAAAAAGCTGTTTGAAATAACTGAAAAGGCTTGGATGCTTTTCGCTCATTACGGCAAGAGGAGTATCAACACCCATACTTGCGGTTGGCTCTACACCATTGCGTGCCATTGGAAGAATCATTTCATTTACATCTTCGTAATTCCAGCCAAAAGCACGGTACATAATGTCGCGTTCATCCTGTGTAAATACAGGGATTTTTTTATTCGGAATCTTAAGGTCTGCAAGATGAATAAGATTCATATCAAGCCATTCGCCATAAGGATAAGCGGCGGCATACTGAGCTTTACATTCTTCATCTGAAATTATTTTTTTCTGAACTGTATCAACAAGTAAAATGCGGCCAGGCTGCAGACGGGATTTTATTTTTATATTTTCTTCAGGAATATCAAGAACTCCAACTTCGGAGCTGAGAATGAGCATGTTATCTTTTGTGATGTAGTAGCGGCTTGGTCTGAGTCCGTTTCGATCGAGTGTTGCACCAAGAAGGTCACCATCACTGAAAAGAATTGCAGCTGGTCCGTCCCAGCTTTCCATCATAGTTGCCCAGTAATGATAGAAATCTTTTTTATTCTGAGCCATGTTGCTGTCATGCTTCCACGGTTCAGGAATACACATCATAACTGCGAGTGGAAGAGGAACTCCGTTCATCAAAAGGAACTCAAGCGTATTATCGAGCATTGCTGAATCAGAACCGGTTGTATCAACTGCAGGAAGAACCTTCTGCATCTGTTCTTTGTTAAGTTTGGTAGAACTAACAGTTTCTTCACGGGCAAGCATACGGTCAACGTTTCCTCGGATTGTATTGATTTCGCCGTTATGTGCAATAAAGCGGTTTGGATGGGCACGCTGCCAGCTAGGCTGAGTATTTGTAGAAAAGCGTGAATGAACAATTGCAAGACTTGAAACATATTCATCAGACTGTAAATCGCTGTAGAAGGTACGGAGCTCGTGAACAAGGAACATTCCTTTGTAAACTATTGTACGGCTGCTCAAAGAACAGACATAAGTTTTTGCACTGTGTGTATTGCAGGCTTTTTCGAACTCTCGTCGTAATACATATAACTTTCTGTCAAAGTCCAGTCCTTTTTCGCAGGCTGCCGGACGTTCAATAAAACACTGCCAGATTTGAGGCATACAATCACGTGCTTTTTTACCAAGAACATCGGCATTTACAGGAACCTTACGCCAGCCAAGAAGCTTAAGTTTTTCTGAATCACAACATTTCTCAAATCGTGCTTTTTCTGCTTCATAAGACACTGCAGGGAAGAAAAACATTCCTATACCATAATCACGCTCATCACCAAGCTTTTTACAAACCTCACCTTTAGAACTTACAATCTCACCACGCGCAGCTGCTCCCTTAAAAAAATCGTGGCTTATTTGAATCAGAATACCAACGCCATCACCTGTTTCACCGCTTGCATCTTTTCCTGCACGGTGTTCAAGTTTTTCTACTATGCTCAAAGCGTTATCAACAATTTTGTGAGTTTTCGTTCCGTCAATATTTACAACCGCACCGATACCGCAATTGTCATGTTCAAAGCCTGGCTCATACAATGTTTTCATGTTCAGCTCCAAAAAAAGCAAAGAAACCGCGCACACAGAAAAACAGCGAACTGCATGCACGGCCCCTTTGCCGAATTTGAGAAATTTAAAAACAAAAAGGTCGTAGACATAATTTCGTTAACTGAAACTATATCTACGACCTCTTTGCCGTATTTAATTAATAGTACAAAAATTAAGTGGAACTGTCAATAGTAACAACAATAACGTAACAAAAATCAATTATATAACTTATTCACAAAAAAAATAGCTTCCAGTCGAGTAACGTCTTTCAAAACCGCACGCTCGCGTGCTACACGCTGATGTTGCCTTGTAATTATATACGTTTGCCGCTAAAGCGGCAGCACATCAGAGTGTTTTTGAAAGCCGTTCCTCTCCCTCTCGCTATTTTTTTAATCACCTTATTTGAATTGATTTTTGCACCTTAATCCCCTACTTTCCTAATAACATGCTACCTTAATGGCCGCGGGCTTTCCAGGCGGGGTACCATTTTTGGAACCAGATGGTGAAAAGGCCCATAAGGAGGGGGATTATATTGTTTATGATGATTAACGAATTGCCAAGGCCATGGCGGCGGAGGAAGAAGGTCCAGATTGCGGTAAGAATATAAAGGATTCCCCAGGCGGCGGCGAGGATGTAATTAGTTTTCATAAACAGAGGATTTCGAAGGGCTTTTTCGGCGCCGTAATCATATTTGACGTAAGTTGAACAGAGAGGTTCTTTTACGATGCAGGAACCAAGCCACAAAAGTCCGAACAGAAGGTAGCCAAGGTTTGTAGGCAAGTCTCCACTGGCGCTGATGTTTGCAAAAACTGAAAGTCCTGCAACTGCAATCATGGAAAGGCGATCCCAGATAACGAATCTGCATTTTCCCATAATAAGTGGAAGGGCGGCTACAACACCAAGAGTTATGAGTGAGCCAATTACAGGATTTATTGCAACTGCAATCCAGAAGGTAATCCACGGAATGAGCATTGTAGTCATGGAAGGTTTCTTTAAGCTGCCTGAAGCATTTTGTGAACCAGCTGCACCACCCGAACCGTTTGCCGAGCCAGCTTCAGTGCCATCACTTCCAGTTGCAACGCTTCCAAAAAACTTATTCCAGTTCATCATAAGGGAAAAATCACCGGTTACCGTATAAAGTTGTTTTCCAAGAGCTTCTGCACCTTCCATTTCTCCACGGGAGATTGCAACCCAAACTTCAAACGGCGTGTTAATGGTTGTTGTTACCGCAGAACTAAGCTTTTCAGCAGCATCCTTCTCAGCCTCTGAGCCAGCCGCAAAAACCCTGCATCCATCCTTTTCAAGCAGAATCTTATAGGAAGTGCCCAAATCAGTATAATTCATTTCAAGCACACGGACTTTTCCATCATACGCATTTTTATTGTAGAGAGCTGCCATCTGCTTTGTAAAGGAAAAATCTTCTGAATCTTTTTCGCCGGTTTCTCTGCTTACACCCCAGCTGGCATCTGCCATTTTTTCAAAAACATCTTTTGGATAAAGAAGAGTCTGGAGATTTTCATTTGTTGCGGCACTAATTCCACCGTTCACAAACTCAGAGCCGGCATTTTTTACAAATCCAAGATATTCATCAGTACGGGAAGAAAGCTCCTTTACTCTGAACAGCTCGCCCTGGCCACAGAAAATACTTGTATAGTTTCCTTTGCCGACAAAATGATCGAACATTTTTGTAACGCTGTCGTAATTATCCTTTGCAGAATAAAAACCGCAGGTAGAAACAAGCACATGCTTTGTAGCACTTGTATCATAACGGGCATCGTGACTGCCACTGCCATAACCGTCTTCACGAGTACTCATAAATGGAAGGCTCATTGGAAGCTGCCGGTCAATCAGATTTTTTAAAAGCCCCGGAACATTAAAATAATAAAGTGGGAAACTCCACACAATAAGGTCGGCGTTGATTTCTTTTTCAATAACGCTCTGCATATCATCTTTTATGCAGCATTTTCCAGGTGTTGCCTTCCAGCAGGCAAAACAGCCACGGCACGGCCCAATCTTCATAGAAGACAGATGAAGTTCATCAACCGTAACTTCTTCATTTTTTCCAGCTTCTGATTTTACACCTTCAATAAAACTGTTCGCAAGTCTGAGCGAATTACTAGCCTTCCCTTTAGGGCTTCCATTAATAAGCAAAATCTTCATTTTTAAATCTCCAGCAATCAAAATATTCCCGCATAATTGAGTGCTTTAATTATGACACATTTTTTTCAAGAAATAAACCTCTTGATTGAGGAGAAAAATGAATTGAATTGTTCAGCTTACCTTAGTAGATTTAGTATGCTTTAGTATGCCTTGTCGTGAACTCCGGCAATTGCGCGTCCGCTAGGCTCGTCCATGTTCTTCCAGGCGGCATCCCATTCAAGAGCTTTTGCAGTTGAGCAGGCAACTCCAGCTTCGTGTGGAACAACTCTGGCAGCACTGTCGCTTGGGAAAAGACGGCTGTAGATTTCGCGGTAATAGTATTCCTCTTTTGTTTTTGGAGGATTTACCGGGAAGCGGTTTTCACGGCGGGCAAACTCTGCATCGCTCACTTTTTCTTCTGTCATCTTTTTGAGAGTGTCAATCCAGCTGTAACCAACACCATCACTGAACTGCTCTTTCTGACGCCAGCAGATTGATTCTGGAAGCATGTCTTCAAATGCTTTTCGCAGAATCCATTTTTCCATACGCTGCTTACCGTCACCCAAACGGATATTCATTTTATCAGTAGGATTTAAGCCCATTGCAACATCAATAAAATCTTTATCAAGGAAAGGAACACGACCTTCTACACCCCAGGCCATAAGAGACTTGTTTGCACGCAGACAGTCATAAAGATGAAGCTTGCTCATTTTTCTTACAAGCTCTTCGTGGAACTCCTGTGCACTCGGTGCTTTGTGGAAGTACAGGTAACCGCCAAAAAGCTCGTCGCTGCCTTCGCCGCTGAGAACCATTTTGATTCCCATAGATTTTATTACGCGTGCAAGAAGATACATTGGGGTGCTGGCACGAACAGTTGTTATATCATAAGTTTCAATATGATAAATTACATCAGGCAGGGCATCCAGGGCTTCCTGAATTGTAAAGTGAACTTCGTGATGAACTGTACCGATGTAGTCAGCAGCTTTTTTTGCAGCAATCAAATCTGGAGAACCTTCCAGGCCAACTGCAAAGGAATGGAGCTGTGGCCACCAGGCGGCTTCACGGCTGTCGGTTTCTACACGCTTTTTGCTGTACTTTTGTGTAACGGCAGCAATGATTGAAGAATCAAGTCCTCCACTCAAAAGAACACCGTAAGGAACATCACTCATAAGCTGTGATTTTACGGCAGCTTCAAGTCCGTTTCGAACTTTTTCTATTACACTCGGATTGATTACTTCGCCTTTTTCATCTGTTGCACGTGGAGCAGCTTTAACTGCATCATAAGATTCCCAGTCGCGTTTGTACCAGCGGTCAACCTTTCCATCCTTACTCCACAAATAACTTCCGTTAGGGAACTCTTCTATTGTAACACAGTCTCCTTCAAGTGCCTTGAGCTCACTTGCAACATAATAACGTCCGGATTTATCCCAACCCTGATAAAGTGGAATTACACCAATTTCATCGCGGCCAATAAGATAAGCATCGCGTTCTGAATCGTAAAGTGCAAATGCAAAAATACCGGAAAGCTTTTCTATCATTTCTGCAAAGCTGCCACCTTCTGCAAGACATTTTTTATAAAGCGGAATTATAACTTCGCAGTCGCTCTGTGTGCGGAAGTTGTAAGTTCCGGCAAACTCAGCCCTTATTGCTTTGTGATTATAGATTTCGCCGTTTACTGCAAGAATAATTTTTTCGTCATCGCTGACTAAAGGCTGTTTACCTGAAAGAGGGTCAACAATTGCAAGTCGTTCGTGACTTAAGATTGCATTTTCACCCGTATAAACACCGCTCCAATCCGGTCCACGGTGACGGATTCTTTTACTCATTTCCAGAACCTGAGCCCGCAGCTCTTCCTTCAATCCTTCTGCAATTGGCTGACTGCCACTATTTAAGTCGAATGCTCCAACAAAACCACACATAACGTGCCTCCTGAAAAAAAAGAGGTCGTAGATACAACCCCTGTACGGAAACCGCACAAGAATAATATCTACGACCTCTTTGCCGTTAAAATATTTATACTTCAAATGATGTGAAAAAGTCAATAGCGAAGGCTGCGAAGGCAATTGCTTTATGACAGCTAATAGTTCATTCAGCCTTCGCAGTCTTCGCTTGCAGTTTTATAAATAAAACTGCACATTCTTTTTAGTGGTCTTTTTATAAAAAGTGTATTATCATTAATCCATTATGGCAAATTTAACAATCAGATTTTATTCAAACTCATTAAGTCGTTATACATCTTTTCAAATGTTCATTCCAAATGATTATAGAGATGCATTCCCTCCAAAAGAAGATGATAAATACATCAAACGCGGCATGAAAACGCTTTTTCTTCTGCACGGCTACACCGGCGATGCAGGAAACTGGGTACCGGAATATATTTCCTACAAATATAATTTTGCGGTAGTCTGCCCGAATGGCGAAAACTCTTTCTGGGTTGATGGAGAGTCAAGCACAAGTAAATATGCTACTCTTGTTGGCGAAGAAATTGTTGGTTACGTAAGGAAAACCTTTAATCTTGCAAAATCTGCCGATGACACCTACATTATGGGTATGTCTATGGGTGGCTTTGGTGCACTTTACCTTGCATTAAAATATCCTGAAACATTTGGAAAAACTGCACCTCTTTCTTCTGCTCTTATTCTGCATGGAGTTGCCGAAATGAAGCCTGGTGAAGGTAACGATGTTGCAAACTATGCCTATTATGCCCAGTGCTTTGGCGATACTACAAAAGTGCTTGAAAGCGACAGAAACCCTGAAGTTCTTGTTAAAAAGCTGCAGGCTGAAGGAAAAAAACTGCCGGAAATCTTTATGGCCTGCGGTACAGAAGATTTTCTTCTGGAGCAGAACCGTCAGTTCCACAAGTTCCTGGAAGATAACGGCGTAAAGCATACATACATTGAAAGCAAAGGCACCCACGATATGGTTTTCTGGGGCGAATATGCCGTGAAGTTCTCTGATATGATGTTCGGCTAGAGGCGTTCGGCCGGTCGGCGTAATTCTGGATGTTTATCGTAGAATTGTTTTTTGTCTTCGTACATTTTTCCATCAGCAATTTTCATTGCATTATGGATATTGTTGCAGTCTTCATCAAAATAAACACCCGTTGCAAACCGCACATTTTCTGTAGCATCGGCTTTTTCCTTAATTTCCTTTGCCTTTTCTATAAGATACGCTTCTGTTGTATCGCGCACAAGAACCATAAACTCATCACCACCGGCACGGAAAATCTCTGCGTCGGGGAAAGAGTCTTTAAGGATTCTTGCAGCATTTTTCAGCAGTACATCACCGGCTGAATGACCGTTATTATCATTTACTTTTTTAAGACCGTTCAAATCAGCAAAAATAACACCAATATTCTTTCGGTTAGGATTTGTATCCAGACTGAGCTGGTTTACACGGTCGTTCATTTCATTACGGTTATAAACACCAGTAAGCATATCCATTGTACTGACAATACGCAGACGGTCAAAAAGCTGGTAATTCGAAATCTCGGAAGCAAGAAAATAAGAAACAAGCTCAAGAGTTTCCTTTAAGTGGACTGAATCTTCCGTGTTATAATTAGAAAACCAGATATAACCCAAAAGCTCGCAGCCAGACATCAAAGGGAAAAGAAGAAGACTGTTTATATCTGCTTCCCTCAGCGATTCATACCATTCCGGATTACGCTCACGTACAAAATCCATATCTTTTTCGTTTTTGATGATGAGGCAGTTACTTCCGCCAATGCATTTTCCCCAGGTTTCTACAAGTTTGTAAAAATCATCATTTACCCAGTTTTCCTTGTACAACGATTCATCATCCGGATTTTTCAAGGCTTCGCACAAAATTGAAGATTTACTTGTAAAAAAGTCTATCATAAGAATGCAGCCGTATTTTGCATCACATATTTCGCGGATATCTTTGAGCACATCGCCCATAGACTTCTGAAAATCATTTGTACCACGAAGCTTTAAGCAGGTATTTAACACAACAGAAGCAGTTTCGTAAGAAATGCTGGACATTTTCTGGGTATCAGGCTCATGAGCAAACTCCTGCGTATACGTACAGTAGGCAATATGTTCGTCTCCGGCATCAATCGGGAGCATAAAAATATCAAACCAGAAATCAAAACGCTCCGGGTGAACGTAAGAGTGCATTGGTTCTTTCAAAACGGCACAACGGTAGCAGAAATTCTCAAAATTCAAATCTTTAGGCAAATAATACTGGTAATCGCTGTCTGGAATAAATTTGTTGGTAAGCATTTTCGGAGCATCGGGAGATTCGCGCTCAATTGAGTCAATATAAGCCTTATTACCGGCAACAATCTTAATTGCGCCATAAGATCCGTCATCACGTATTTCTACAGAGATAACACAAGTCATAGATTTAAAACCGTCTACAAACTTCTGAAAATCCATACTCAACTCTTGCCAAATCCTTATTGGAAAAGCACTCTCTCAAAAAAATATTTTGATATGTAATAATTTTAACATAGGTTTTACAATTTGTAAAAGTGGAAATTCGAATCTTTGCAAATCAGAGTTTTCCGTGTTATATTTTTTATATGGAGGAAATAAAATGAAAATCGGTAAAGGGAAAATTGTACTTGCAGTGCTTGTGGTGCTTTTGATTGTAACTGGAGTAAGGAACATCAAGCAGAAAAAGGCAAATAATGAAAAAATCCTTAAGCAGGTAACTGTTGTTAGTGATGGAAAAATTAAAGCTGAAAATGAAGGAAAGCTTGTTCTTGTAACAGGTGAAATTGATTATGAAAATCCGATTGATTTTGACGAGCTTGATTATACCCTCAATACATTCAAAATCAAAAGAACTGTAAAGGATTTTGTTTCATTCGAAAAGGATGGACAAACTCACTATGAATGGCAGGAGCGAACAGAGGCAAAACACAATGTTTACCGCCCGCTGGATTTGCTCTATACAATGGAAGAAAGTGAAACTCCAACTGTAGGCGAGTTCACACTTGATGATTACGGTTTGGGACTTGTTCGAACAAACAGCTCATACAGCGACAATGAAACAATCTACGGTCTGGCCTGGAATGGTCTTGAATATACAAATCCGAACCGCGATGAAGAAGAAGTTGGAGATGTTTCGGTAACTTACGAGTATTTTGATGTAGATAAATGTGAGTACCTTACTATTCTTGCTAAGCAGAAAGGCAACTCTTTTGAACCTTACAAGCTGGGTAAAACTCAAATCTACAGCATTTACGAAGGCAAGGTTGATTCTACAGACATGCTTAAAGACAAGCTTGATATAGAAGTTAAACAGAGCAAACGCGGTAGAATTGCTTTTATTGTATTGATTGTGGCAATTGCAGCTCTTGTAGCTTTTGACAGGAAAAAGAATGGTAAAAAGGCTGATGGAGATGCAAAATCTAAAGAAAAGCCTGAATCAGCAGAAACACCTGCCGAAAACGAGCCTGAAAAATCAGAGTAACCAATTTTCCATAATATGCCGATAATCATATTATGGAAAAATCACTTAAAAAAATCTGTATTTTTGGTGCTGCCCTCTTTTTTGCTTTTAATGCGGCAGCACTCGAAGTTGATGAAAACGAAATCCGTTCTGTAGCCGCTGGAGCCGCAGACCAAGTTGAGTTTATTAACTATGGCGGCCCTCATGCGGTTATTGAAACTGTGGAAGCAATTACCGGAATAGGTTCAAACCTTGGAATTGAGCTTTCACAAAATCTTGAAGAATCACGAACAATCCAGCCGGGCGCAAAATACTCCGTTATTCACGCATACAATACCGAAAAAGACGGCCTTCTGGATGCTGATATTTTTATTCTGAGCGAAGCAGCCGGTGTTGACCACATTACAAACCTGCGCCGCATTTTGAGCGGTTTCCTTATTTCTGCCTACAATTATTCTCCTGATGATGCCTGGACAGTTGCAACCTTCCTTACAGTTTACAATGCAGTTTACCGCGGACAGCTGGAAGAAATAAGCGGAAGATATAAACCTGTTGTAATTCACAATCTTACTCCTGAAAAAGCAGGCCTCAGCATTAACTGGGAAGACTGGGCCGGAAATACTCAGATTATTATTCCGCTCAGTGATATTACAGATGAAGTTTCCCCGATTGATACTTCTACAATCAGTGATGATAAAGTTATAGAAGCCATCCAGAAGGAGACTGATAAGGGCATAAAAGAGCGTGAAAAAATGGCTGATATAAAAGAACGCGAAATGGATAATGCTTCCAAGCGCGCACAGACCGCACAGCGTGATGCCGCACAGCGAAAAGCTACCGGTGACCGAAAAGGTGCACGTGAAGCTCAGAAAACTTCCCGAACACAGCAGCAGATTGCGGATAAAAAACGAAATGAAGTTCAATCTGAACGCAAGGCAATTGAAAAAGACAGGGAAGAAGTGCTTTCACGCGAGCCGATTGATTACGAAACAGGTCTTTTTAATGCAGATGTTGCAGGATTCTACAGACTTATAAATGTTGAACCGTCTACAGGCGAAATCTTAAAGAAATCTCCGCTTACACAGATTCGCAGCAAGGCTGTTTTTGAAATTAACGGACTTTCTATTATTCAGGATGGAGAAACTGTTTCTTACCCTCAGATGTTCATTGCTGTTTGCGGTGAAAACTCTGGAAAATCTGCGGTAAAACTCTGCCTTATTGACGGTGAATCGCTTGAAATAAAGGTTGAAAGCAACGAGCTTCTTTCTGAAGGAACAGATTTAGTGCCTTACAAAGACCGCTTCCTTGTAATCATCAGCGAAGACAACGCAAATTATATTGCTTCTTATGATTCAACACTTGCTTTACGCAGCAAGAGCTCTATTGAAGTAACTCCGAGCACACCGCTTAATCTTACCGGTTACGGCCTCCTTGTTACCGCCGCAAACGGGACTCCTTGCCTATTAGACCTTGATGATTTAAGCACAATATGGCAGAGCAGGGATTCCGGCAATGGAAACGGAAACCAGAACGCAGGACGCCCGCCGGTTGTTGATGACGAAGCAAAATAGTAGCAAAGACTGTCGAGTCTGACAAACTATGTCATTGTCGGACTCGATAAACCTGTGTCATTGTCGGACTCGATCCGACAATCTCTACAATTCACGGAATATAAGCTCCCCACTATAGTTACCGGTCAACCCATAATCAACACGCACATACTCTTTACAAAATATGCTTGGTATACCTTTTTTTGAAACCGCCCGTATAAAAAAATTATAGTATTTATAATTCAAAAGATTTGACACCTCAAGTTTTGGTTCATTATTCTTTATGTGCGAAGCATCAAATGTGTAAATCAATTTCATCTGTTCGTTTCCAATTAAATTGTCATTAGAACAATAAATCTCATATTTATCAGCCCCTTCCACCGGCGCCCATTCAAGAGTTATTATACCGTTATAAATCTCCTGCCTTATCCCCTTAAAAGATTCCGGTGCTTTAATTACCCCATCCTTAAGTCTTGGAGTATTACGCAATTCTTCATAAAAACTGCAGGAGCTAAACAGAATCCCACAAAATAATAACGTAACAAAAGCTTTTCTAATTTCCATAGTTTGTTCCATCCTCATATTTTACAACAACTCCCACATAACCAAAGGCATCGCTTGCAATTGTACGTTCTGTTGAATCACTTGCATTCCAATCCAACGTTATAGTCTGACTGCCAGTACAATAGTCGAATGCACTAGAACCGATTTCTGTTACTGATGATGGAATTGTAAGTGTGGTAAATCCTGTACACTTGTAGAATGCGTATTCTGCAATAGAAGTTAGAGTTGTTGGTAATGAAATTGATGAAAGTGATGAACATTCACGGAAAGCGTTCTTCCCAATAGAAGTGATTCCTGTTGTACCTGTAACAGTCTGTAATGAATTACAACCTGCAAAACATTCTTCCGGAATCTCAATAGAACAACCACCTAAGTTCACAGATTGTAAAGCCCCACAATTCTTAAAGCATGGTTCAATGCTCGTTACATTAGCTGGAATTGAAAGACTTGTAAGACCTGAATTATTGAATACACCATTACCTATTGATTCCAGAGATGCAGGAAGTGTAAGTTGGGTCAGAGATGCACAATCATTAAATGTATAATCATATATTATCGTAATATCATCAGGTATGTTCACACTACTCAATGATGAACAGCCATTGAAAGCTCGTCCTCCAATTGAAGTTACAGTTGAAGGTATTTCGATTTGTTCTATACCGGCAAACCCAGCAAAAACAGAATCACCAAGCGTTGTTAAGGTAGATGGGAGGCTTACCGTTTTTACAGTTGTATTGTTTTCTACAATATCACCACATACTAATGATGTGATTCCTTCTTGAACAACAATGGAAGTTACCTTCTCTAAATCCATTCCTGAATTATTATATGCATAATGCTGACCTTCTCCACTTACAATTATTGTAGTACCATCATTATTCACTGTAGTACCATTCCAGGCATAAACTCCATTACGATATTTTGCATGAGTTCCCCAATAGCCCTGGCAATAAGAATAACCATTCCACCATGTGTCAACATACGGCATAGTATGTGTACTGTCGTTACTATTCCAGTCTAGTGTAATTGTCTGATTACTTCTCCAACCCTTGAATACGTTTCTGTTGAACTGATTTGTTACTGTCACAGGTACAGTAATTGAAGAAATGCCTGTACAATATTCAAAAGCATAATCACCAATACTTGTAACAGATGATGGAATTGTAAACGCAGTAAGACCAGAGCAACCTTCGAATGAACCTTCCCCAATTGATGTAACACTATTTGGAATTGTTATTGCTTCAAGTGCAGTACAACCTTGGAAAGCATATTCCCCAATTGATGTAACACTGTTTGGAATGTTTATTTCGTCCAGAGCTGTACAGCCATTAAAACAACATCTTGAAATTGACGTGAGTGTGGAAGGAAGTTGTACACTCTTAATATTTTGCGCATATTTATAAGAAATATTACTGAATCCTACCCATCCGTTATCAGCATAATGAAAGCCCATTACACCTTCTTCCACAATTACACTTGTTGCATTCTGCCATTCACTAAAACTAGCTGAATAGAACGGTACTTCGCCATTTCCACGTATTCTAAGAACACCTTCTTCATTCAAAATCCAACTGAACCAGGCATTTTTACCATCTTTATACTTAGCATTCGTTCCTGTTGTATACATTTCTGTATAATATATATTCCGTTCAGTATCATCATTACTATTCCAATCAAGAATGATATTCTGTTCATCATTCCAACCACTGAAGGCGTTTCTATTCAAAGTTGTTACACTTGCAGGAATTGTAATTGATTCTATGGCTGTACAATTACCAAATGCATTTTCACCAATATATGTAAGACCTTCTGGTAATGTTAATGATTCTAATGCTGTACAACCATAGAATGCATTATCCTTAATTTCTGTAACATTTTCAGGAATATTTATTTCTTTCAGAGAAGAACAACCATAAAAACAATTATAACATAACCAGGTGAATGTAGAAGGTAAACTTATACTCTCTATATTTTTTGTGTAACCAAGATCTCTGCCATCATAATAATTACTAAATCCATAATGTCCATAACTCCAGTTTGGTTCAGCAAAACCTGTTATTCCTTCTTCAACAACGACACTTGTAACATTTCTCCATTCTTCAAAGGATGCAAAAGGAACATCTCCATTTCCCCTTACTCTCAATACTCCATCATCACTTATAGTCCAGCTAAACCACGCAGCTTTGCCATCATTATATTTAGCACTTGTTCCTGTTGTATACCAGTCTGAATCATAAATACTTCTTTCTGTTGAATCACTGCTGCTCCAATCAAAGGTAATTGCCTGTTCATCAGTCCAATCACGGAATGCACTTCTATACAGAGTTGTTACACTTGCAGGAATAGTTATTTCTTCAATTGATGTACATCCATAGAAAGCTTCTGTTGCGATTGAAGCAACATTAGAAGGTATATTTATTGACTCCAATGATGTACAGTTTTCAAAACAACTATCAGGAATAGATGTAAGCGTACTAGGTAAACTTACTGTTCGTACATTCTGACAATTTGCACCATAACCAGAATAGCTGTTAAATCCTGTTCTGTCAGGATAACCATCAACATAAGCAAAACCTGTAATTCCTTCGTCAACAACAATTCTTGAAGCTCTCTTCCACTCACTAAAACTACGTGCATAGAACGGTACTTCCCCTTCACCTCTAATTGTTAAAACACCATCAACACTTAAATCCCAGGTAAAGCCATCCTGCTCATAATGAGTTCGAGTCCATAATGGCCAGGAATCTTTTCCATCTTTGTAATGGATATTAATTGTATTAACATTTTCAAAATCACTAGTATTTACAGAACGTACCGTTGTATCCGTACTATTCCAGTCAAGAGTAATAGCCTGTTCTGCTCCCCAATCGCTGAAAGCACTCATATATATTGTTGTTACACTTGCAGGAATTGTAATTGAAGTAAGTTTTGAACATTTACCAAAAGCATGATCTCCAATTGATGTAAGACCATCAGGTAATCTCAATTCTTTAAGCAATTTACAACCATAGAAAGCATACGCTCCTATACTGACAACACTTTCTGGAATATTTATTTCTTCCAACGATGAAAGACAATCAAAACACTGATTAGGAATTGAGGTTAAAGTTGATGGCAAGGAAATAGTTTTTATATTTCTTGCATATCCATTTGTTTTTCCTTCCGTTTCTCCATAATAATCTATAGAACAACCAAAGCCCACTTTATAATACTCATAATAATGGAAACCTGTTACACCTTCTTCAACAATTACACTCGTTGCATTTACCCATTCTGGGAAGCTGTATGCTGCAAACGGAACTTCTCCCTCTCCACTTATCGTAAGTACACCTTCATCACTCAAATGCCATTCAAAACCATCCTGGACGTAACCGATTCGCTGCCATCTTGCATAAACAGAAATGGCTCCGCTTAAATCGTGATTTTTATTAAATACATAATTTCCATTCTCATTAACAGGGAGTTTATTTTCATCTGCCCAATCGTTATTGAAATACCAGCCAAGGAACTTATAATTTTCTCGTGTTGGATTATCTAATAAAACACTCTTGTAAGGATTGTATTCCGTTACATAGCCTGCAGGCATTACACCATTGTCTAAATCGTAGTTAATATTGTAAAAACGATTTAATTCATCAGCAGAAAGAGTTTTAGAACCAGTAGTTTGTAAGCCTGCTGCAATTTGTATTTCTTCTGAAGTATAAGATTCAAAATAATCTGTTCCTGTATTGTATACAAATTGAAGCATAAGCAGATAATGTCCGCTACGAATACTACCAGAGTTTATTGTTGTAGAAGAAGAATCTGTATTATATGAAAAGCTGCATTCTATTTCTTCAAAATCTTCTGAATCTAAACTATAAAGAATTGGTTTTATACTCCATTTTTCACTACGAGCATTGTCATAATTAATAGTATACTTAAATGACCCCTTTACATTACAATCTTCTATTTCTTTCAGTGTAAATGCTAAGGTTGAATCTTGTGTTAATGTAAGTTCTATTGAGTCTTGTAAAACTGCATAATCTGGATTGTATTCAGTTGAAGAGCTTGAACTGGAACCATAATAATCATCATATCCATTATAAGAACTTCTTGCATACGCAGTAAGCGTAAACCTCCATTCTCCTGTGTGGATTCTTAAGCTTGCATTACGAAGCTGACTGACAGAACCCCAAGTTCCAAGTTTTTCTTCTACCTCAGAATCTCCCGAAACTCCTGTAAGAACATAAATCATACTTGAATAAGTGTTGTTAGAAGGAATTGCTTTTCGGGCATTTTGTACAATACTCTTTTTCTGTTCAAAATCTGGTACAGCCAGACTGAAATCTATATCAACATATTCCGGAATAATAACTTCCAAATCAGTATTATTTGTTTCCTTGTCATCAGGTTTTTCTGAAAATCCGGCATTACAAGAAACAAAGCCTGCTGCACCAAAAAGAATTGCAAGGCACAAAGTAAAAGCAGCAATAAAATGATATACCTTGTTTCTACTGTTTTCGTAAGTTTTTTCCATAATTTATTTCCTCCGAGATTGTCGCATCAAATACGACAATGACAATATATTTACTCATCAAGTGTATAAAAATATCCAAAAGCAATGGTAGCATAATCTATACCATTGGATGAATAATTCTCATTATAGAATCTAGCTTCTATAACATTTGAAGAATCATTTAATTTTCCAGATACAGTACCACTATTTATTCCTGAAGCTTCAACTTTTGTTTGTCCGTTTACATAAATATACAAATAACTCCAGCCAGAACCATAATCAGCAGATACAGTCCAGTCAAATGAATAATAACAGTTAGATTCTGCTAATTCGCTACAGGTCCACTTTGAAGTTGCCACATAACCATAATCAGTCTGATTATTTGAAGTCCATACACCATTGTTCTTAACAAAGTAATAATTTCCAGTATGACTTTCTGTTAGTACCGATGAATCAACCCTACCAATTCTTATAACATTACTGATTCTTTCTGATTCTTCTGTGTTGTAACAACTTTTTACTGCATAATATGCATACCCCGATTCAGGGATTCCAACCTGATAATTACCAGCCTTTACAGAAGCTTCATACTCAAACAATGAAGAATCTATATCATTTATATCTAATTTTTCTTCACTGGAATATTTATAGATTTTATAGCTTGTTGCATAAGGCATAGTTGCCCATCTTATAGTATGATCTGACCAGAAAATTGCAGGAGAACGTAGTTCGTAACCTTGAGGCTTTTCAGCTTCTTCGTAGCATTTTATATAACATTGTGCATCAAAATATTCGCCATCTGCTGTTCTTGCAATTAAAGTTATTAAGTGTGCACCAGTATTAAGTTTAAGAATATCTGCAGAACTAAGCTCCATAGTGCTGGCTGTTTGGGCAAGTATTGTATTATCAAGTAACCAGCTGTATTTTGTATACACTCTACCCGAACTTGAATCTTCTGCGTTGAACGTATAGCTGCCATCGGTATTTTTTTGAGCAGCTATGTTTAATTCTGATGTACTGTAAATTGGCAAAACTACAGTGATTAGATTTCCCTGCGGAGTGAAATTACTTTCGGTACCATAAGAAATATCAATATAACAGCAGGCATCAAAAAAATCACCATTCTGTGTTTGCTGTAAAACTGTAATAACATGTTTTCCAGAAACAAGTGATGAAAGATAAGACCTTGGTAAAATTAAGCTTGTTCCATCTTCTGAAAGCTGACTGCCACCTGTCATTTGTGACGATACAAGCGGAGTTGTATCCAGAATCCATCTGTAGGTTGCACCTTCTTCCAGCTGACCGTTTGTATTACTTGGAGCTACCGTAAACGTATAGTTGCCATCATCATCTGTTGATGAAGTAACTTTGATTGAGCTTTGTGTAAAACTAGGATAAGTAACCGTAATTTTGTTTGTTGTATAATCTTCATAATGGATTACGGAGCATGGGAAAGCTTTGATTGGAAGTGTAGATACTCGAGAAGCTTTGTTAAAGTAATTCATTCTATAACTCATATTGTTATAACGACCTTCTATCTCACAATAATTTGAATCCACTCCATAAGTTGATGAAGTCCAAATATAAAAATCAATATATTGAGAAGAAGATGAATCAAAGTATTTTTTCCCATCCAAAGTTGTTATAATAGAATTAATTGACGAAATGTTAACTGCTAATTTGTACACTTCTTTCAGTGTTGGCATATACCAACCCGTTTTATAATATCCTTTAAACTTTTTATTTTCGCCATAATTTATTACATAATTCCAGGCAGGATAATATGTTGCAGGGTCAGCAGTTCCTACAGAATCCATAGAACAGATATATTCCCAGTCATCAGAACCATCTACATTTCCAGTAAACTGGTAAACATACTTATCATTACCATACTCGTCGTAAACATAATTACCATCACAACTAGAAGCAAGTTCCGTAAAGTTTATATTATATCCCGGTGATGATTCCGTACACCAGGCAAGCCCCTCAGAATGCTCTAATCCAACTCCCAGCGCATATGATTCCGTACCTTCGTCTGTAACTTCTGTCCTATAACCATAAATAACCCCAACCGCTTTTGCTTTTTGTTCACTTGTCATAGAAGATACATCATTGCAGCTTATAAAAGTTCCATCCTTAAGAATTACATCACCAATCTGATAATCCTGTGGTTCAAGCGAAGTTATTTCATCAATATTCACTGTGCAAACCGCAACGATTTCCTGATTATCAACAGAAGTGGCAGTTATGGTTGTTGAACCACCATTTATACCGGTAACAATACCGTTTGAATCAACTGTAGCAATATTCTCATCTCCGCTGCTCCAGAAATATTCTTTATGAGTTGCATCTTCGTTTACAGCTGCAGTAAGCCTTGCAGAACCATCGACAAAGATTGTAATTCCAGCTTCCGGTATATTATTTCCTTCTTCATCCATAATTTGAATAGAAGTAACTGGATATTTAAAAATCTCAACCGTGTAGCTGTCTGTTTTAGTTTCATCATCAGCTGCCATTGCAATAATCTGAACCTTGCCAGACTTAACACCTGTTATAACACCATCATTATCAACAGTCGCAATAGAAGTATCTGCACTCTTCCAATTAACCTTTTGAGAAGCAAGGTCTGGCAAAACAACCGCCGTTAACTGTGCAGTTTTTGTTTCTTCAATTCTAACCTGTTCTTCAGGTACATTTATTTTTACCCCTTCCGCATGGTAATACTTTGCTTCTACAGAACACTCAGCCGTTACTTCCGGATTATCAACAGAAATTGCAGTAATAGTAACAAAGCCTTCTTTTATAGCAGTAACAATTCCATCTTTAGTAACAGACGCAATTGAAGGGTCACTGCTTTTCCAGGTTACCGCTTTTACATTTGCATTTTCCGGCAAAACTGTTACCTGTAGCTGTCTGGAATTTCCAAGTCCAACAATTGAGTTTCTATAATCATCTTCAAAAACAAGGCTTTGAACTTTTACATAATTATTGAATACCGCTACTTTAAAAGTTGTAGAGGCATTAATTCCGTTTTCTGAATATGATACAGTAATGAGAATCTCAGCATTTTCTTCGGAAGAACTGAAACCTGAATAAGAAACATACTTAGTTATATCAATCTCATTTCCACTTGTATATTTTGCAAATACAGAAATATTCTCTACAGAAAACTCATCGCCTATTCCATAGACTGTCTTTATTGGATTATCTTTTAAATAAATTGATTGAAGGGTTCGTTTTTCTACAGTTGATTCAGTAAATGGAACATCTTTCTCGATTGTATCTTTAAGTAACTTGTCAAAAGCAGAATCATATAAAGAGTCACACCCCGACAAGGCAAATACTAGTGTGAATATAATAGAAAAAACTATGCTTAAAAATATTTGTTTACCAAAGCTTCTTTTCATCATCATCCCCTATGACCTTAGAAATTAATTCCTAAGGTTAGCGTAAAGCTTTTATCTGGTGATAAAAATGCCCCGAAAGAAAGCTCTTCTTGTTCCCGAGCATAATCATAGTTATATTTTTTAGGTACTCGTTTTTTGAAGGTATAAGGTTTGATAAAACCAACCAGTAAAGAAGTTGCCGCAATACCTATTCCTGAATAAATCATCATTTTTGGGATTGTATTATCCAGCTGATCAACCGAATAGCCGCTTGAGTTAGCTTTTTCTATCCAGCTTTTCTGAATATCATAACCTAAATAAACTGCAGCTGCCCCGGCAAGCTCTCCAAAGAAAACAATGCTTGAACCGGCAAGATCTCCCTGGGCCATTGAGCCAACACCCAGCAAAGGATTAAAGAAGGAATAACCAAAGCGTGCAGAACCGTTACCGCCATCATAATAGTTGAAGTATTGATTTGTCGTAACCTCTGAATATCTTCGTTTTGTAATCTGGAGGGTTCCCTGTTCATAATATCTGTTTTTATACAGGAGCAAGATTTCATGCTCACCTTCGCTAAGATTATAAACTGCAGAACCATCGTAAATGTAAAACTTCTTTGTAGAATCTTTATACTTTCTGCTTTCTTTTTTGTCGGCGGAAGTTCCATAATAAACGCCGTCTATAAACAAATCAAAAGGAGACCTTCCTAGAACTTCAAAATAAGAAGCATCGCAATAGGTAAACTCATATTCATTCTTCGATTCATCCAGGTATTTTTTTTCAACAACCCCGTCATTATATCGAATGCAAATCTCTGTTGCCGAAGAACCAACAACAAAGCCCTGCTGATTGTCTTTCTTTGCCTTACCCAGAATAATTTCTTTTTGATTTTTATCAAGATAAAACAGCTGACCATCTGATAAAGCGCTTACTGCAATTCGCCTTAAATCGCCTTCCACAAAATCATCTGCAAAAAGTGTTTTTACAGTTTCTTTTTCTACAACCTCGGTTACAACTTCCTTTACAACTTCAGTTTTTACGTTTTCGGTTACATAAGCAGAAGTATTTTTAAGATAGTAACCGGTAGTTAGAGTTGAATCTGTTATAAGAGTGACAACCAAACCTCTTGAAGCATTTTTGATTACAGTTTCTATAGAAGCTTCCGAAGCCGCAAGCTCTGTCATAAAGGCAGCTGTAAATGGAGTGTGCTGCCCTTTTATTGAATTATTTTTATTAGCCTCTGTGGCAGAAATTGCAACATAGCTTTCCATTTTATAATTTTTTACAGAAATACTTTCCGGGATTTCTGAAGAAGAGTCACCGCTTATATCAACAAAACCTACATCAAAAATAAAAAGATTTTTCTTACATCCAGCTTTTGCAACTGTAGCAAAAATATCATCAAGAGCAACTGCTTTATAAGTCAGCTCATCATAATCTGCAATTTCGCTGCCTACAGGAATAAGATAATAAACATTATCAAAACTGGTCATTTCACCTGCAAAATATAAAAAGCTTGAATCTGCCCCCTTGATATTTCTACTGTACTCTTTTAAAGAATCCAAAAGCTGCTTTTGAGTACCTTCCAGCGTTACCTTAACCTGAAAATCATTTTCTGCAAGCAGGGCCGACATAGAAAGAGCATCCATAACATATTTTGACATTCCATTTTCTTTACGTCCTGAATTACCCATTATGAGTGCAATTTTCTTTTCGGTACTTTGTTCAGTTGCCTGTGATTCTGACTGTGCCTGTTCTGCCTGCTTTTGCAATAATTCGGCACCTTCAGAAACTTCTTCTTCTACAGTTCCTGCTGCCTGCGAAAAAATGCTGAAACCACAGAACAATATAAGTGTAATTGCCAAAACAATTTTTTTAATCATTTTTACCTGCCCTTTTTATTTAGCATTCATATCAAAAATTGTAATCTCGTATTTTCCAGGGAATGGACCCGATGGAGAAAGTGTTATTCCCGTTATTTCATCCGGGTCAAGCGGAACAAGCTCTGTTCCTGTCTGCTGCCTGAATAATTTATACGGAATATCGAACAAGAGAAGTTCCCCAGCCTTTGTGTTGAGCTTACAACCATATTCAATATTTCCTACACCAATTCTAAGCGTGTAATCATTACCGTCGCCAATTACATTAAAAATTAGACCACTAGAACCCTGTAAAGAATCCGGTAACTGAATACCGTTCATAAAAAGCATAGAAGGAAGTTTATTTGCACTTGAAGCATTGATTTGTGATTCAAACTTAATTCCTGAATAAGTCTTACCGTCGTACTCAACAATTATCTGCTCACAGCTTGCAGTAGAAGTTCCTCCAACAGATTTATCTGTTTGTGTTTTCCATCTTGATTTTTCAGAAAACTCTGTTGCTAATACATTTTTTTCCTTAATCATAGTTTCAACATCATCTTCATCTGCAAGAGTTACCTTAAACTCTGGTGCAGCCACTGCTGTTGTTTCTGTTGATGATGATACAAAGATTTCTTCTTCAAACTTTATTTCGCCTTCTGATTCATTTGCGGAAGTTTTCTCTGGCTCTTGTGATTTTTCTGATACTTCAGGCTTTTTTTGCTCCTGTGTTTTTGGAGTTTCTTTTTGTGACTGTATTTTTTCAGCTTCTTTTATTGGAAGTACAAGTGCTTTTTCTTCCACTTCTTCAGTTTTTTCTTCCTCAGCCTGTTCCACAATTTCATCGTTTTCTGTGTCGTCCAAAAGCTCGTCTGTTAATTCATCATCTTCTTCACTAACACTTTCTGCTTCCACTTCTTCTGTTTGTGGAACAGTTTCCTGAACTGCTTTTTTAGGTGGTAATATATAGAACACAGCTGGATTAGAAGCTATAGTTTCACCCTTCCAGCTTTCCATAAAAAGCGGGGTTACCGTCCAGGTCCATTCTTGTGCCACTTCCTGATTGCCTGTTGCCGGCATAAAATAAGGGATTTCTGTCATACAGGTGGAAACTTCAGAATAGAAAGAAATCTTCTGGTTATTTTGCCTGCACTCTGCATTTACAAGATATTTAATGGCCCGCCTGTCATTTTTCCAGGAAAGCATAACCTTAGCTGCTGGATTTTGATTTTCTGTTTCTGATGATGCTTCTGCATATTCAGCAGTGTAAACAGCATTTTCTTCCGGCAGGAAGATTTCTGGTCTGTTTACTTTATAAACCGTAAATACACCATTTGCAGAATCAGTTAACGCTCCTTCTTCGTTTTTCTGATGAAGTCTCCAGCTCCATCTTCCAGCCGGCAACTGAACATTATGAATACCGCTGCCAGAAACATTAAGATTCAAATAAGTATAAAGCTCTGAAAAATCTTCTTTTGGAGAGATTTCTAGCATTGCTTCTATGCTGTCATTTATTTCTTCAGCATCAGCAGAATAATTAAAACCAATATCAGCTTTATCTTCTTCTGCCAGCAGATAATAGGCATTGTTTACCGGTTCTGTAATTTTTATAGTAGTAACCGTTACATTAGAACTTGACTTATCTATAGAAGCTTTATTTCCTTCTGTAATAATTATGCTCTTAGATTCTTCATTCTCTTTATCAGCCTGTTCTGCCTGAGTTTGAGTTTCATCCGGGAGCTTTTCAATTGCAACTTCACCGGTAACAGTCTGAACTTCAACTACATCATCTTTAACAGTGAGAACTGCCTGAGTATTCTGTCCGGCATTAATTTTATGATTACCAGCAATAACGGAAACGCTTCTTTCTGCTGAGGAAGCAAGGGTTTCAAGTTTAATTGCACCGGAAGTTACCGTTACCTGTGGCTTTGAGTCAGCTTTAGCTTGAGACCTTGCAACAGTTTTTTCAGATTTTGGCTGAACTGTTTTTGCGGGTTGAACGGTTTGCCCAGCTTTCTTTTCAGCAGGCTTTTTTTCACGCCTCATAAAAACCGGCAAAAGGCTCTTTTCTTCATCAACCTTTACCTGAATGAGCGTTTTTTCATCAAGAGTGATTACCGTTTCATCATCAAAATGAAGAACTGCTTCTGAAAGCCCACCGGTACGAATATGGTCACCATTATAGATTTCTGCATTATTCTGCAGCCATTCCCACACAAGCCGATTTTCAAAACGTCTCTGGGCAGTACGGTATTTAAATGTAATTGTTGCAACACTTTCGGAACCTGTATTCTGAAGAGAACGATTTATTGCCTTATAAAATAAAAATAGACTGGCACCAATTCCACAAAGACAGAAAATAACGACAAAGATGTCTTTTAAAACGGCACCTGCAGATTTAGTTGACGACTTCATACTTCTTTTCTTCCTCGTCAGGGTTTACAGCTGCCAAATCCGGCTCGGAAACTCCAAGTAAAGCACGTACCTGTTTATAAGATGTAAACTTAGTTGAATCCTTAAATCCTATTACAGCAAACATTCTAAGCTTATCTGTTTTTCCTTTTACCTTTACACCAGGCATTTCTTCTACCAGTATTTCGTCCTTAACAAGCTGCCAGGTATTTTCTGTGATAAGAACATCTGTATGGAAAGGCTTATTTAATGCTTCTGTTCTTGAAGCTGTATTAACGGTGTCGCCAATTACCGTATATTCCATTCGTTTTTCACTGCCAATCTGTCCGGCAATTACATCACCACTATTAAGACCGCAGCCTATATGAACAGGAATAAGCCCCTTTGCTACCCTCTCTTTGTTCAGTTCGTAAAGCTCTTTTCGCATTAACAGAGAAGCCTTAATTCCATTAAGAGCATCTTCTTTAGGAGAACCGGCAGAAACAGGAGCACCCCAAACGGCCATAATTGCATCTCCAATAAACTTATCTACAACACCACCGGTAGCATCTACACATTTTACCATTCGGGTCATATATTCATTAAGGAACTCTACAACCTGTTCTGGTGTAAGCTTTTCTGACATAGCCGTAAAAGAACGGATATCTGAAAAGAATACGGTAACATTTTTATTTTCACCACCAAGAGAAAGCTCATTCCTCATAGCTTTTTCGGCAATTTCTTTATTTGTAAAACGACCGAATGCATCTTTAAGCCGCTCGCGTTCTGCAAGTCCATGGCCCATCTTTACAAAGCTGTCTGTAAGAATCTTAAGCTCATCCTTACGTTTTCGTTCCATTTGAACTTCGTATTCACCATTTCCAATTCTGCCCGCAGCTGCTGCAAGTTGTTTTACCGGTGTACTGATGCTCTTTGACCAGAACCAGATTAACATAATACAAAGGAAGAAAATTGCACAGGAAAGGAAAATGTTTCTGATAAATGTACTGCGGCCGGCTTCATATACTATATCAGAACTGATTGTAGTTACTGTTATAAGCTCGCCGTTTAAGATTCGTGTAAATGCCCCGAAAAAATCACCTTCCTTTTCATCTGTAAAAAGCATCTGGCGGTTCTGTTCTTTATATTCACAGATTGCATCATACAGAGCAGAACCTTTTATAGATTCACCATTCATTGTCTTATCAATATCACCGGAAATAAGAATTGAACCGTCTGCACTTACAAGATACGAGGTATTCATTGCTCCCATTGCAAAGCTGTCGTTCAAGGATTGCGGATAGAAAATTACTGTTACCGCATATTTAGCATTTTCCCCCTGCCACATAAAAAGCTGTGAAACGATTGGTACGCTAAACCGGCGGCTTTCGTTATAATAAAGCTTTTTACCTGCAAATACGCTTGCTGATGATGAAGAATGAGCTTTTTGTATTTCAACTGCATCTTTTTTAGTAAGAACAACTGCATTTTCTGAGTTCTGGTTCAGGTCCAGAAAATCAGAGGGAAGAATAAATGATACAGTACCTTTTTCATCTTCACAAAAAATACCAAGGATTTCTGGATTTCTGATAAAGAAGTTTTCCGAAACCGATGAGGTTGAGTTTTGCGAAATATCAAGATAGAGAGAAACAGAAGATTCAACCGAATTGAAATATGATTCTACCGCAGAAGCTGTTCTGCTATTTACAGTATGGTTATTATCTTCGGCAGTTCGACGCTCTTCATCTGTAATAAAGTAAGAAACAAGAACGGTACTTAAACCAAGGGCAAATATTACAAGAACAGAAAAGATTGTAATTAATTGAACGCTAATTGAAAATCTGACTTTTTCGCCAGTAACTTTATCTTTCATAACCTTTCTCCAATAATACATTTTGTAACTGCATTTTACTTTACCGTGAAATCACAATAAACAAAATGACCCTTTATTATCACCGATTTTTGCCCAAAAGTCAAAAAAGAATTGTTATCGCATAAATATAATGCTACAATTAAATAACTGGAGAAAACAATGTTAGACGAAATCCCCCGCTTTGATATGATTAAGCCGCCGAAAAGACAGCATCTTATGCCGCTTATCTGGCTGCTTTCGTTCCCGGAAGTAATTGCACACAAAAACAAGCTTACAAAAATCAATATGGAAAACATTAAGCCGCCGTATCTGCTGCTCTGCAATCACAATGCCTTTATGGACTTTAAGGTTGCAACTAAGGCGACTTTTCCGCATAAAGTAAACTACGTTGTTGCAATTGACGGATTCTGGAAGCGTGAATGGCTTTTAAGGCTGATTGGCTGCATCTGTAAGAGAAAGTTTACGAATGATATTACGCTTGTACGCCAGCTTAAACGTGTCGTTGACAGAGGTGATATTGCTGCAATTTATCCTGAAGCACGCTACTCTCTCTGCGGAACTACTGCCGTGCTTCCTGAATCGCTTGGTAAGCTTGCTAAGATTCTTCATGTTCCGGTTGTTACCTTAATCTGTCACGGTCATCACGTAAACTCACCGTTCTGGAATCTGCCGGACCATAAGGTGCGCGGTACGGAAGCCGTTATGAAGTGTCTTTATACTGCAGACCAGTTAGCGCAGCTCAATTACAAGGAAATTATGCAGGGAATTGAAAAAGAGTTCCAGTATGATGATTACACCTGGCAGAAGGAAAAAGGCATTCATATTACTTACGGTGAACGCGCAAAGGGTCTGCACAAAATCCTTTATAAATGTCCGGCTTGTGGAGCTGAATACAAAATGTCTTCTACGGGGACAACCTTACGCTGTAACAGCTGCCAGAAAGAGTGGGAAATGACTGAGCTTAGTGAATTACAGGCAAAAAGCGGTAACACTGAGTTTACGCATATTCCAGACTGGTATGAATGGGAACGGGCCGAAGTCCGAAAGGAAGTTGAAAACGGCACTTATGGTGTTACGCTTAAGGCACAGGTGGACGCTCTTCCGAATGCAGACCGCTACATTGATATTGGAATGGCTACTTTAACACATAATATGGACGGCTTTACGTTGAGTGGCAGCTACAAGGGTGAAGATTATACTGTAAAACTGGATGCTCCTTCGCAGTATTCTGTACACATAGAGTATGATTATCTGGGTAAGAAGGGAGACTGCGTGGATTTGAATACTATAAATGATACGCTTTATGTTTACCCGGAAGGCACCGAGTTCTCCGTTACCAAAATGGCTCTGGCAACGGAGGAGCTGTACAATTTTTATAAGAAGGGAAAATAGATTATGACACTAGTTGGTGCCAGCCCGATAATGACTTGAAATGTGCAGTTTTACCTTACGCAAAACTGCAAGCAAAGGCAGTATAAGCTGACAACCACCATAAAGCAGAAGCCTTTGCTAGAAGTCTTAAAGGCAGGCACAGTCATCCGGGCAGTTTTTATTGCACAAATCAGCAATTGTGATATTGTCAAAAAAATCGTTTATGAGGGTATCGAGCTTTTCCCACATAGGAAGAGTTCTGCATCGTTCTTTTTTAGGACAGGGAGCAGCCCCGCACTCAAGACAGGAAACAGGAGCAAGAGTTCCTTCTGTAATCCGCAGGATTTCGCCAACTTTATATTCTTCCGGCTTACGACTCAGTTTATAACCACCACCCTTTCCGTGAACACCATTTACAAGCCCATTTTTTGAAAGAAGTGTCATAATTGCTTCTATATATTTTTGAGAAATCTGCTGTCGTTCGGCAACTTCTTTAAGCGGAATCCGTTCTTCATTGTGATGCTCCGCCAGATCTACCATTACACGTAAAGCATACCGACCTTTTGTTGAAACTATCATAAGGTTATTTTATAACATAAATGATAAAAAAAAAACTGTTTTGCAAAGCAAAACAGTTTTTTTCTACACATGGGCCATCTAAGATTTGAACTTAGGACCAAAGGATTATGAGTCCTCTGCTCTAACCGCTGAGCTAATGGCCCGAATTGAAATAAATATTATCATAAAAGGTGTTTTGTGGCAATAGATTGGGCAAATGCTTTGCTTTGTACTTTCATTCAATTTATAAACACAAATATGCAAGCTAAATCTTCCCTGACAGTATATTCTTAAAACGGAGGCATCACTAAATGGCAGATTTATCATTCAGAAAAGCAAAAGCAAAGCTTCAGTTTATTGGAGCAGACGGAAAAGTATTAGCAAACACAAAAATATCGGTTAATCAAATAAACCATGAGTTTTTATTCGGATGCGGAGCATTTGAAACACTTCCCTATACAAACGGACCTGTAGTTCACAACGGTAACGGCTCAATAACCAATTCAAAATCTCCAAGCAAAGACCCTGCCGTTATGGAAGACCGTATGCAAAAATGGCTTGGGCTTTTTAATTATGGAACTCTGCCTTTTTATTGGGGTGGCTTTGAACCAGAAGAAGGAAATCCACACACACAACAGCTTATGAATGCAGCTGCATTCCTTAAAAGCAAAGGTGTAAAAGTAAAGGGACATCCTTTGTGCTGGCATACAGGCTGTGTTCCATGGCTTATGAATTATGACAATGAAACTATCCTTAAAAAACAGCTTGAGCGAATCCACAGAGATGTAGGCAACTTTAAAGGTATAATTGATATGTGGGATGTAATTAATGAAGTTGTAATCATGCCGATTTACGATAAATATGATAACGCCATCACACGAATCTGTAAGGAAAAAGGCCGTGTGGGTCTTGTCCGCGAAGTTTTTAATGCCGCTTACGAAACTAATCCAAACGGAACCTTCCTTATAAATGATTTTAATATGTCCAGCAATTATGAAATATTGATTGACGGATGTCTTAATGCCGGTGCGCAGATCAACACAATTGGACTTCAATCACATCAGCATCAGGGAGTTTGGGGCAAGGATAAACAGGAAGAAGTCCTCAGCCGATTCGAACACTTTGGTTTACCAATTCATTTTACCGAAAACACAATTGTCGCCGGTCCTCTTGTTGCCCCTGAAATTACAGATTTACAAGATGCTCATTACGATGATGATGCCGCAACTCCAGAACTGGAAGAAAAACAGGCAGACGATCTTGAACAGATGTACCGAAACCTTTTTGAAAATCATCCACTTGTTACCGCAATTACAAACTGGGATTTTGGCGACGGAGCCTGGCTTAATGCTCCAAGTGGCGTAATAAGAAAAGACAGTTCTTTAAAACCTGCTTATCACAGACTTCACAAGCTGATTAAAGAAGAATGGCACACAAGTTATGAATGTACAACAGATAAAAATGGTTTTGCAGAAATAGAAGGCTTTAAAGGAACTTATGAGTTAACTTCAGATAAAGGGAAAGGAACCTTTGTTCTTACAGCCGGAAATGCAGATTCAAAGCTACAGTTAGTCTAAAATAACAACTGGCATCTTACAATATTTTAAATCTCACTTCTTCCGCGAAAGCTCAGGGAAAGGGTTCGTTTATCTACATACTCAAGGTCACCGCCCACCGGCATACCTGTAGCAAGGCGGGTAACCTTTACGGGAACAGGCAGATTCAACTCTGAAATAACCTTATTCAAATACAAAGCCGTTGAATCTCCTTCCACAGTTGGATTCGTAGCAATAATAACTTCGGTAACTGCAACCTGTTCACCGGTAGCTTCATCTTTACAGCCCGCCTTAATCCTGTTCAAAAGCGGCTGAATTGAAAGCTGTGCCGGCCCTACTCCTTCGAGCGGTCTGATTACACCACCCAGCACGTGATAAAGTCCACGGTATTCGCCATAAGCTTCAATTGTAGAAACATCCTGACTCTGCTCAACAACACAAATCTGTGAAAGCTCCCGCAAAGGATTGGAACAAATCGGGCACGGATCGGTCTCCGTCCACACACCGCAAACAGAACAAGGCTTGATCCGGTTCTGAAGCTCGGCAATATTTTTTGCAAACCGCTGGACATAAAGCTCATCCTGAGTAAGAAGCCAGTTTACCATTCGCACGGCACTTTTTTTACCGATTCCCGGCAGCCGTGAAAAATTATTTGTCAGTTCATCAAAAACGTTCATATTAAATCCCAAACTGGCTCAAATCAAGACCACCCAGCAGGGATGATGATTTAGCCTTTATCATTTCCTGAACGTTATCGCACGCATTTTTGTGAGCAGCAACAATCAAATCTTCAAGCATTTTTACATCGCGGTTATCAACGCAGATCGGGTCAAGCTTAATGTCAATCATATCGAATTTGCCGTTAAGCGTAACAGTTACCATACGCCCGCCCGAAGAACCTTCTGCACGAAGTTCGGCAAGCTCCTGCTGTAATTTTTCAGACTGCTCTTTTATAGCCTGTGTATTTTTCAAAAAGTCAAATGGATTCATACATCCTCCTGTGTTTTAGCTATTTACTATAGTACCCTTAAATGTATCTACCAGGATTTTTACCTGAGGCGGAACTTCGCGTTTTACAACCGGTGCATCCTTGGCTTTTATTGTTACTCTGAACGTCATTGGTTTGCCACACACACGGGCAAGTTCTTCGCTGATTGCAGGTATGTTTTTCTGGATGATTTTCAAATCGTATTCAGCGGCAACCGTTGTGTCTACGCTGTCAGCAGAAACTACCCATTCACCGGTTCGTTCCAGGGAGGCAGCGGTAAAGCTGTCGTTTACGGCAAAGTTTGCCATAATTGTACCTTTGAGCTGGGCTACAGAAATAGTTCTTCCATCTGCCGTTGTAAATACATTGTTTATCTGCGCCGGGCTGCTGACTGCCGGTGAAGATTGAGCCTGCGGTTGCTGAGGTGTCTGCGGCGGATACGGTGTAAATCCTTCATCTTCAGGATAGTAATTATCATCTGGAGGAACCTCTGTGTTCGACCAGTCATCATCATCAGAAATATCAGAGCCGTTATCTTCACCTGCTTCATCATCAGGATTAAAGGAAAACTTATCCTGAGCAGTAGGAGTTGGAATATAAACTGTCGGTATAACTTCGTCAGCCTTTATGTTGTCCTGCGGAATATGAAGCTTTAACCTCTCATCAATAACGCCCTGCCCCGCTGATTGTTGAGGCGGCAGCGGTCCGCCATTAGAAAAAGGGTCTGCACCACCTTGTGGAGCAACTTCATTTTCAGTTCCAGCTGCATCATCATCTGAATCATCAGGAGCATCCAGACCGGAAAGCCGAGGCAAACCGTTTGGAATAGGCTTAATGCTCTGAACTGGTGCAGACGCAGGAGTTGCAGCAGATGCCGGTGAACTTGCAGCCGCAGTTGCTGGTGCAGAGGTACTTGCCTGTGCACTTACAGCTGCAGCCCCCGGATTAGCAGACATCAAAAGATTTTGCGCTGCATCAATTGCTTTCTTAACCTCTGCATTTGAAACAAACTGATTAAGCCAGCACATTCTTGAAAAAGCAAGCTCCAGCTCATAAATCGGCGACAATGAATAACGAATATCTCTGAAAAGCTGAAGATAAATTGAAAGAGCCCGTTCAACCTGAATTACATTCCAGGCTTCCAGAACCTTCTTACTGTACCGTTCAGCAGAACTACCAAGCAAAGCTTCCTTTGTAACACCGTTTTTTATAAACAAAATACTGCGCAAATAATCAGCAGAATTAGAAACAATCTGGTCTACAGAAACTCCGGACTGAAGCATTTCATCAAGAAGATTTATAACAGCATCATTCTGACCGTCAGCACACGCTTCAAAAATTGTATTCAAACGTTCAACACCAACAATGCCAAGCTTATCGCGGATTTTTTCATAAGTGATGTGACCTTCGCTGAATGCAGCAACCTGATCAAAAAGCGTATACGCATCTCGCATAGAACCGGTAGACTCCCGTGCAATCCAGAACAAGGCTTCATCATCAGCCTGAATGCCAAGCTCAGCAGCGGCATCTGCAAGACAAGCCTTAACCTTATCTATGCTTACAAGCCTGAAGTTATACTGCTGGCAGCGTGACTTAATTGTTGCAGGAACCTTCTGAAGCTCCGTTGTAGCAAAAATAAAGATTACATACTCAGGCGGCTCTTCAATTGTTTTTAAAAGCGCATTGAAGGCCGAGTTAGAAAGCATGTGAACTTCATCGATTATATAGATTTTATAGCGGCAGTTTGCAGGAGGGAACATAACCTCATCCTTTATCTGCCTGATATTTTCAACGCTTGTGTTAGAGGCACCGTCTATTTCAATTACATCAAGGCTTGAACCCTTAGTAATTTCCTGACAGTTAGAGCAGGTTCCGCAAGGCTTATCTGTTGGTCCATTCTGACAATTCAAAGCCTTGGCAAGAATACGCGCAGTTGACGTTTTTCCACATCCTCTTGGACCGGAAAAAAGATATGCGTGCGCAATTCTACCAGTTTTTATTGAGTTTTTAAGAGTTTCCGCAACAAACTCCTGGCCTACAAGGTCTTCAAATTGCTGCGGACGTCGCCGTGTGGCTGTTACTTCATATGACATACAGATAGTATATCAGAAAAACAAAAATTAATCTTTACTTAATTTTCTTAAGCTCTACTTCGTATGATTCCTGTTCCCAATCAGGATCAATCTGCAAAAGAAGATTCTTATTGTTTTTCTTTGAATCAAACTTTGTAAGATAGTATTTTCTGTAAGTATTTTTGCAGACAAAAGACCATACAAGACCTTCATCTGTTAAAGATTTATCTTCATATTCAATATTGGCTTTTGTGAAAACATAAATGCTTTCGTTTGTTTTAGAATCCTGGATTTCAAGGCTTTCGTCAGAAACAATCCATTTTGCATTCCAATTTGCATCAAGCCATTCACCCTTAGGAAAAGCCATTGGATCTTCTTTTGGTTTTGGTTCCTCTTTTGGTTTTGGTTCCTCTTTTGGTTTTTCAACAACAACAGGTTTTGGAGGGTCTTCTTTTACAACTGGTGCCGGTTCTGGAGTTACAGGCTTTGGAGCTGGTGCCGGCTCTGGAGCAGATTTACAGCTGAAAAAAAACAAAGACAAACATAAAGATAAAAAGACAGATAATTTTTTCATAACATTTTTTCCTATAATCTTTTTTTTATTTAGATAAATTATAAAGGGGAAAAAAAGTCTTTTCAATAGTTCCAGGATTTATAATTAAGTGTTATTTGTCATGCTGAACTTGTTTCAGCATCTATCTGAAACTACAGGAATTGCACAAAGCGAAGCATAAAAATATGATGTTCTAAGTTTTGCTGATATAGCGACTTAGAACTGGCGGGTAACCCCGAAAGTGTTTGCAAAAAAAACGTGTTTCGGGGTTACCTTTAATTGTTGAATTGTTTAATAGCTAAAAAGCCCGCACACAACACACACGGAAAGCGAGGTCCTTTTCGCTGGTGTCGACGTAGCCATCATAAAAGGAGACGTCCCTCGCCAGGCCGTAGTCGAAGTCGTAGTCGTGCTGGGACGACGACCAGTAATAATCATAATTTCCCAACTGTATACCTCCAAGTGCAGTGAGTACAGAATTAAGAACAGATTTGTTTCTGTAAATATAACAAAGTTCTGCAAGGCTTGGCATATACCAGCCTGTGGCATAATCTCCTGTAAGATTGAAAGTAGAAGCATAATTATTTACATAATTGAATGCAGGATAATTTGTTGCAGCATCCGTAGTTCCTGACGAATCTTGTGAACAGATGTAAGCCCAGTTGTTGCTTCCATCTGTGTCGCCTGTAAAGGTTGCTGTAGAAGCAGCTCCTGGACCTTCAGCACTTGGCGTACAAATTATATCTTCAAACTTTGTGTTATAACCTGTAGTTCCAGTAGGAGCCCACTTATAATTTCCGCTGTTGGTTCCACCTGCTGAATTGTAAAGCCCAAGCCAGCCTCGTGGTGTGCCATTTTCATCAAGGGCATACAAAACTCCAACGGCAGCAGCTTTTTGGTCATCAGACATTGTATTTACATTTGCATAAGGAATTATTGTGCCGGTATTGAGCAGAACATCACCTACAGAACGTACTTCTCCAAAAGTTGCACTTACCTTTACAATAGTGTCTGGCATTGTAAAGGTGTATTTTGTGCTGTCACTTGGGTCTTTTGTAATTGTAATTTTCGCGTTAGAAGAATCTTTTACATTAAGGCTATAAAGTATGTAACTACTAGACGGTGCTACTGTGAGTGTAACTGTTTCTCCAGCATGAGCGGTAGTTTTATCTGTGCCAACAGTGCCGTTTGTCATATTGCTGATTGAAACAGGATAATTTTGTAGAGAATCTGCGCTGAAAGAGAACTTGTGCACACAACACACACGGAAATTGATGCACTTGAAGTCGTAGTCGATGTAGCCACCACCAAAGTAGACTAACCACGCGTTGCCGAGGTCGCCGCCGTAGTTGGCGTACTGGGACGACGACCAGTAGTAGTCTTCATCCAACTGAATACCACCAAGTGTATTGAGTGCTTCATTCAATCTATCTTTGTTTCTGTAAATGTAACAAAGTTCTGCAAGGCTTGGCATATACCAGCCTGTGGCATAACTTCCTGTAAGATTGAATGTAGAAACATAATTATTTACATAATTGAATGCAGGATAATTTCTAGCGGCTTCCAAAGTTCCAGTCGAATCTACAGTACAAATCTCTGTCCAGTTGTTGCTTCCATCCGTGTCGCCTGTAAAGGTTGCTGTAGAAGCAGCACCACTACCAGTAACACTTGGCGTACAAATTATATCTTCAAACTTTGTGTTAAAACCTGTACTATCAGCTTTTGCCCACGCATAAGTTCCCCAGTTGGTTCCACCTGCTGAATTGTAAAGTCCAAGCCAGCCTCGTGGGGTGCCATTTTCATCAAGGGCATACAAAACTCCAACAGCAGCAGCTTTTTGGTCAGCTGTCATTGTATTTACATTTGCATGAGGAATTATTGTGCCGGTATTGAGCAGAACATCACCTACAGAATAAGTTACTTCTTCAAAGGTTGCGCTTACAGTTACATTACCTGCAGGCATTATGAAGGTGTTGTTGTTGCTAACTGTTATTTGCTGTCCACCTGAAGTTACTGTAAATGCTCCAAACTGGTAACCGGCATTAGGGGTAGCTGTGAGTGTAACTGTCTCTCCAACACTAGCTGTAGTTTTGTTTGCTGTTACAGATCCGCCTGTTATGCTTGTTGGCAGAGTAATGCTGTAGTCAATTGCTGTAAAGGTTGCGCTAACTGTTACGTTACCAGCTGGCATTGTGAAGGTGTTGTTGGCGCTGAGTGTTACGGT
>JAEEGI010001361.1_pt1 | contig 60982 bp, 55 predicted proteins | sample 8958751 | NCBI WGS metagenome assembly JAEEGI01 (sample SAMN16246545, study PRJNA631951) | gut metagenome | biome: gut microbiome; feature: rumen; material: KS-attached | host: Bos | place: Iran: Karaj | collected 2018-10
TGATCGTTGTGATGGACCAGGGCCACATCATAGAGACCGGAACACACAAAGAACTGCTTGCCAAAGGCGGAAATTACTATCATTTGTATATGACGCAGTTTGCCGGTAATGCCACGTAAGCAAGTATAAAAGAATCAGGGGAAAGCCTTTTCATTCAGCTTTCCTCTGATTCTTTTATACCTATTCAGATGTGACATGAAATAAAACAATAATCTATAAAAGCTAAAATATCATAAAAAATCCCTGGACCTGTTGGGGCCCAAGGACTATTATTTTGGAGCGGATGATGGGAGTCGAACCCACCTTATCGGCTTGGGAAGCCGGAGTTCTACCGATAAACTACATCCGCATCTGTTTGAGCTTTTGTATTATATCATAAAACAGAAAAGATGCAACACCATTTCTGTTTTGCCAGGAAAAAAATCTTGACAACGAATATCTCATGATGTAGAATACAACCTGCAAAATGAATACGGACGATTGGCGCAGCTGGTAGCGCATCCGCTTGACGTGCGGGAGGTCACAAGTTCGAGTCTTGTATCGTCCACCAAAAATGAGACCCGATCCTGAATGGACCGGGTCCAGTTTTATTTATGCTTCTTTTGTTTCTTTTTCTGCTTCATGCTCTCCATGTTTCTGTGCTCCGCGTGAACAGCACGGTAAACTCCGATGGCGCTCCAGTTTATGTTTGTATCGGTAACCACTGCTTTCAGAAATACAGTCTGGCCTTTCGATCGCATGAGATCCAGTAATTCGTTCAGTTCCTGCCTGGTCAGCCCGTAAAACACAAGCATCTCATCCGTAAATAGATCGTCCATATTCTGAACAGAAGATGAGAATCCGGCAACACCGCACAATTCACCAAGTGTTTCATGCTGGCGCTCGGGTTCGATGACCTCAAACTGAAATCCCATGCGAAGGCAGAGCAGCTTTACTGCTGTCTCTTTTTCTTTTTCCAGATTAAACGACAGAACTTTCGTCATTCTTCTCTTTTTCCTTCTTCTCTTCTCTTTTCTTTCTCGGCAGTAAGGACAGTGCGGCTCCGGCGGCAACGAGCGCTGTCAGTACCCATAACCAGACCGATCCGTTATTCTTCCCTGCCAGAAACAGAACATCAGCAAACGCACAGGGACTGATATTCAGCGATAAAAGAAAGAGACCGAGAAAAAAGACCTGCTTCCCTGCTGTCTTCATAAGCATTCTCCGGAATCTATTTAGTAATTATTTGACATCATATTGTAACTTATTGTTCAGTATACATGTTTTTTCAGAAAAATGCAAGTATTTGTTTAAGATTTGATTTTTATCAATGCCTTTATCCGGAATATTACTTCATAAATATTTGTATATTCTGTCTTTTGCTTTGATAATTTGCTGTATGATTTCGTCAAATTATATAAATTTAGGCATAATAACAAATTCGCATATTGAAAAAGGTTGAGAATCTTAACATTATCGTGTAAAATATACAAAGATATGCGGGGTGCTGTTCCGCTGAAGTTCATTTATAAGGAGTGTTTGGTTTTATGGGCGGTTTTGTCTGGATTATTCCTGTCCTGGCAGTCTGTGCGCTTTGCTTTGCTGCTTACAAAGCAAGCTATGTGTCGAAAGCTTCTGCCGGTACTGAACGCATGCAGGAGATCGCTTCTGCAATTGCGGAGGGCGCAGATGCTTTCCTGAAATCTGAGTATAAAATTCTTGTCATTTTTATTGCGGCACTCTTCTTATTGATCGGTTTCTTCATCAACTGGGGTACGGCTGTCTGCTTCCTGCTTGGTGCTGCCTGCTCGATCCTGGCCGGTTTCTTCGGCATGAAGGTGGCCACACGCGCTAACGTCCGCACCGCTAACGCCGCCATGGAGTCCGGCATGAACAGAGCCCTGTCCATAGCTTTCTCCGGCGGTTCCGTCATGGGCATGTGCGTTGTCGGTCTTGGCCTTTTGGGCTGCAGTGTTATTTATCTGATCACCGGAAACTATAACATTCTGTTCGGCTTTTCCCTCGGCGCTTCCTCCATTGCGCTGTTTGCCCGTGTCGGCGGCGGTATTTATACCAAAGCAGCTGACGTAGGCGCTGACCTTGTCGGTAAAGTGGAAGCCGGTATTCCGGAAGACGACCCGCGCAACCCGGCGGTTATTGCCGATAACGTTGGCGATAACGTTGGCGACGTTGCCGGTATGGGCGCTGACCTCTTTGAGAGCTATGTAGGTGCACTTGTTTCCGCTCTGACCCTCGGTGTTGTTGTCGGCGGTGCGTTTGAAGGCGCCGGCGCCATCTATCCCCTGCTGATCGCGGCTATCGGCATCGCGGCTTCCATTGTCGCCACATTCTTCGTACGCGGAAAAGACGATTCCAACCCCCATGCTGCGCTGAAGATGGGTTCCTATGTATCGGCCGGACTTGTCGGCCTGCTTTCCATTCCCATGAGCCTGTATTTCTTCCGCGGTATTTATTTCTGCATTCCCATCATTGCCGGCATCATTGTCGGCCTCGTGATCGGTTATATGACAGAAGTTTATACCTCCGGCGATTATCGTTCCGTTAAACGAATCGCGGACCAGTCGGAGACCGGCTCAGCTACCACGATCATCAGCGGTATCGCCGTCGGCATGATGAGCACCTGGGTCCCCATTGTTCTGATCTGCGTTGGTATCTTTGTCTCCTATAAAGTCACCGGCGACCTTTACGGTATTGCTCTTGCCGCTGTGGGCATGCTCTCCACGACCGGTATTACAGTTGCCGTTGACGCTTACGGCCCGATCGCCGACAACTCCGGTGGTATCGCCGAGATGAGCGGGCTGGATCCTCATGTGCGTGAGATCACCGACAAGCTCGACGCTGTCGGCAACACCACAGCTGCCATGGGCAAAGGCTTTGCCATCGGTTCCGCCGCGCTGACCGCGCTTGCCCTCTTTGTTTCCTACGCAACAGAGGTAAAACTGTCCGGCATTGACCTTCTGACTCCGAATGTTGTCATCGGTCTTCTGATCGGCGGTATGCTGCCGTTTGCTTTTTCGGCTATGACCATGGATTCCGTCTCCAAGGCCGCTTATAAGATGATCGAGGAAGTGCGTCGCCAGTTCCATGAGATCCCCGGCATTCTGGAAGGAACCGGCCGCCCGGATTACACTTCCTGTGTTGCCATCTCGACCCAGGCCGCTCTTCATGAGATGATCGTTCCCGGCGTCATGGCAGTAGTTGCTCCGCTTCTGGTCGGCATTCTGCTGGGGCCGGAAGCGCTCGGCGGTCTTCTTGCCGGTTCTCTTGTCACCGGCGTGCTGCTCGCGATCTTCATGTCGAACTCCGGCGGCGCCTGGGACAACGCCAAGAAGTATATTGAAGAAGGCCATCACGGCGGCAAAGGTTCTTCGGCGCACAAGGCTGCCGTTGTCGGTGACACGGTCGGCGATCCGTTCAAAGACACCTCCGGTCCTTCTCTGAATATCCTGATCAAACTGATGACGGTCGTTTCCCTCGTTTTTGCTCCTCTGTTCGTGCGGATCGGCGGCCTTCTCTGATCATTATCCTTTATCTGAAACAGCATTTTCCATTCTCTCTGCTCCGGCGGACGAAAGTCTTCCGGAGCAGTTTTCTTGTCTTGTTTTTTCTTTGAATTCATGTATAATAAATTCATCTATTATCAGGTAAGCGGAGCATGAATATGAAAAGAATCATACAAGCATTAGTGATTTCTTTATTTCTGATCCTCCTGGCGCTTGTCGTTTTTCTTCGCGTCGATGATAAAGCCAGAATGCAGCCGGAATATGAAGTGGAAACAGAAGTACTGGCAACACCTTCTCCTTCTGTGGAAACGCCGGAATCAGTGGCAGCACCAGTCACGACGGCAACACCGGAGCCGACGCCCACTCCGACGCCGGAGCCGACGCCCACTCCGACGCCGGAACCCACACCGGAGCTGCTCACCATCTCGGTCATCGGAGATCTGACGCTGACCTCGCACCAGAATCTCAGTGCCGAGAACCCTGCTTCTTACGCGTATTATATGGGTGATGACTACAGTTATCCGTTTAAAAATACAGTTCAGTATTTCGCGGATGATGAATTCACCATCTCCAATCTCGAGTGCTCGTTCTCTGATCAGAAGATCTATTCTGCTCAGACCTTCTACTTCCTTGCTCCTACAACATACGCACAGATCCTGACCGAAGGCGGCGTTGATTTTGTTACCACTGCAAACAACCACGCTCTTGACTTTGGACAGGCCGGCATTCTTTCGACTCAGAGCGCTCTGGAAGAATACGGAATCCCCTATGGAACAGAAGGCAGTTCCCAGATTATCACAACAGAGCACGGGCTGAAGATCGGTATTTACTGTGCCGGTACCGATATGGCTCCCAATAAAGACAAAGCTGTCGCTGCGATCGAGCAGATGAAAGCGGAAAACCCGGATTATATTATCTGTGCTTTCCACTGGGGTCAGGAAATGAGCGCTGTGACAGCAGCGCAGATGAATGTGGGCAGAGCCTGTATCGACGCAGGCGCCAACCTGATCTTCGGATGCCATACCCACTGCCTGCAGCCGATCGAAGAATATAACGGCGGTATCATCCTGTACAGCATGGGCGAGTTCAGTTTCGGCGGCAGCACATCTCCGAAAGACAGAGATACCGCAATTTTCCAGGTCAGTCTGAAGCGCGATCTGGACGGTACGATCTCCGTTGACGGCTGGAATGCTGTTCCCTGCTGTGTCAGCAGCCGTCCTGTCTATGAAGGCTATACCGGTGACAATTATAACGACTACTGCCCAACGCCTTATGAAGAAGGTACGGAAGACTATGAACGTGTTCTCGGGAAGCTGGACGGATCTTATACAGCACACTATACCGGGACCGACTACTCCAACTGGTACGCCAGTTACGGCTGATACTTAACTACACTGAAAAAACGAGCGGCTAACCGCTCGTTTTTGCTTCATATGGAAAGCCGGGGATCAACACGATTCCCGGCTTACTTGCTGGAGCTGGATGCGAGACTCGAACTCGCGACCTCATGATTACGAATCAGGTGCTCTACCTGCTGAGCTAATCCAGCAAATTTACAGCTTGAACAGTATAGCATATTATCCTTCATTCGTCAAACACTTTATTATGATTTGATAATCAGATTACATAATATATTTCTATAAAATAGTTAAAAAACGTTATCAACATTTTGAACAGGTTTTTCAACACTTAATTTTACTTTATTTCAAGCCATTCTTTTGAATTTTTTCTTCAATAATCAAATGTCTGTATTTTGAATATGTTACATTTTGTAATAATAATCAATTAACATAATATGATTCAAATCGTGTTGAAGTATCCCTCTTCCAGTAAAGAACAATAGTCTTTATCTGCTACAATGATATGGTCGTTCAGGCGGATGTCCACAGTATCAAGCGCGTTTTTTACTTTCATCGTTGCGTTGATGTCTTCGCGCGACGGCATGATCGTTCCACCCGGATGATTGTGAGCCATAATAACAGAAGATGCTTTGTTCTCCAGTGCTGTCTCCACGATTTTCCTCGGGGAAAAATGGACGGAATTGACGACGCCTTTCCCGATATCCACACATTTCTTTATGCTTCCTTTCGCGTCCAGGCACAGGATCTTCAGCACTTCGTTCTGTTCGTTGCGAAACTGTGCCACGAAAAACGGGCCGGCATCGGATGTCCCTTTGATTGTCTTTGTATCAACGGATTTGGACATCTCGTATTTTCTCTGCAGCTGTGGGATCAGGTTCAGCAAAACGGCGCAGCTTTCCCCTACTCCCTCAACTTCCTGCAAATCGGCGATCGAAGCGTTGAAAACCTGATGCAGAGATCCAAAGCGGTTCAGTAAAGCATGTGCTGTTTCATTGGTGTTCTTCCTGGGCTGTCCGTAGAACAGCAGAAGCTCCAGTACTTCATGATCTTCAAAACTGTTCAGGCCGGTTTCAATAAACCGACTGCGCATCCTGCTGCGGTGTCCGTCATGTGTTCCCATGAGAGATCCTCCCGATCGTTTTCCCTTCCGCGTGATTCTTATAAAACGAGATGTTCAAGATCCATAGTTGCGAAGGCGTTCAAGCTGGAATCTGCCGTTATTCCCGCCTGATATTCATAATAAGCCTGTGATCCGATCATGGCGGCATTGTCCCCACAGAGCTTCAGAGGAGGAATATACAGTGTGATCCCTGCTTTTTCTGCCGCTTCCTGAAAATCCCTGCGAATGCGTGAATTGGCAGCAACTCCTCCGGCAACAACGAGTTTCGTGTATTTCAGTTCTGCCAAAGCCGTCATCGTCCGAGGGACAAGGCTGTCACTTACCGCTTTCGTGAAAGATGCTGCCAGCGACGCTCTGTCTATTTCCTCCCCTTTTTGTTCTGCATTGTGAACCAGATTGATCACTGCTGTTTTCAGGCCGGAAAAGCTCATATCATACGGATTTCCGTCAACATGGGAGATTGGAAACGAATACTTCGTGTCATCACCGTTCTGCGCCAGCTGATCGATTGGTTTGCCGCCCGGATAAGGAAGTCCCAGTACACGCGCTGTTTTATCAAAGCACTCTCCCGCGGCGTCGTCCCTTGTAGAGCCGAGAATGTGCATCTTCGTATAAGCCTGCACATCGACCAGAAGCGTATTGCCGCCGGAAATAGCGAGGCATAGAAACGGAGGTTCCAGTTCAGGATAAGCAAGATAATTGGCCGCTATATGTCCGCGGATATGATGCACAGGAATCAGAGGAACGGAAAGTGTGAGCGCCACCGCCTTGGCAAAATTGACCCCTACCAGGACCGCGCCAATCAGGCCAGGAGCATAGGAAACTGCCACCGCGTCGATATCTTTCGTGGTCAGTCCCGAATCCTCCAGCGCGTGCTGCGTCAGGATCGAGATCGATTCCACGTGGCAGCGCGACGCGATCTCCGGGACGACTCCTCCGTATACGGCATGAAGATCTGCCTGTGAAAAAATCTGATCAGTAAGAATATGACGTCCGTCGGCAACGATGGCAACGGCGGTTTCATCACATGTTGATTCAAACGCAAGAATATTCATATGCTATCCTCAGTTATGATTTATCGGAAATACTTTGTGAAGATCAAGGCATCTTCTTTTGGTCTGGTATAGTAATCTTTTCTTCGTCCTGCCTGAACATATCCGTGTTTTTTATACAGGGATACAGCGGGAAGGTTGCTTTCCCTGACTTCCAGGCTGATGAACGCGAGCTCGCGCCGGGCAGCTTCTTCCTCAATTCCCTTCATCAGCGCATCCGCGATCCCAAGATGGCGGCAGGATTCCGAAACGGCTATGTTCAGAATATATCCCTCATCCAGGACTGTCTGCATTCCGATGTATCCCAGGATCTGTCCTTTCTGTCCGTCTCCGTCGGCCTGTCCGGCTGTCAAAAAACACGTATTCTCCGTTTCAACCAGAGATCGGATCTGTTCCTCGGTCAAGGGCATGGAAAAGCAGCGCTTTTCAAGCTCCGCGATCGCCGGGATGTCCCTTGTCTGCGTTTTATCAATTGAAACCTTCATGATATCAGTGTGCTTCCGCCCACGTCTTTCCCGTCTTTGCGTCTACAGTCAGAGGAACTGAAAGGCTGACAACATTTTCCATCTCTTCTTTCAGTATCTTCTGTACACGTTCGGCTTCTTCCTCCGGGCATTCGACGATCAGTTCATCGTGTACCTGCAAAACGAGTCTGGCAGACAGCGCTTCTTTTTTCAGCGCTCTGTCAACATTTACCATCGCAAGCTTCATGATATCTGCTGCTGTTCCCTGGATCGGCATGTTCAAAGCAACACGCTCACCAAATGAACGCATATTGAAATTGGAGCTTTTCAGTTCCGGAAGATCACGGCGGCGATGCCACAGTGTTTCAACGTATCCTTTTTCTCTGGCCTGTTCCACAACATGATGCATATAATCACGAACACCGTGATAACGTTCCAGATAGGCATCGATATATGCCTTAGCTTCCGCGGGGCGCACGTGAATATCCTGGGCAAGAGAGAATGCCGAGATCCCGTAAACAATGCCGAAATTGACGGCTTTCGCACGGCTGCGCAGCGTGTGTGTCACTTCCTGGATCGGTACGTTAAATACTTTGGAAGCCGTGACCGTATGGAAATCTTCGCCGCTCAGGAAAGCCTCCTGCATGGCTGTATCTCCGGAAATATGAGCAAGGAGGCGAAGCTCGATCTGGCTGTAGTCGGCATCGACCAGAACGTTTCCTTTTTCCGCGGCAAACATAGTTCGGATCTGTGCTCCGAGTTCTTTCCGGACAGGAATATTCTGCAGATTCGGCTCAGTGGAGGAAAGCCTTCCTGTTGCCGTGACTGTCATCTGGAAGCTCGTATGGATCCGGTTATCGGGGCCGATCACCTTCAGGAGTCCGTCCGCATAGGTCGATTTCAGCTTTGTCAGTGTACGGTAATCCAGAATTGCTTCGATGATCGGGTGTTTTCCCCGCAGTTTCTCCAGAACTTCCGCATTCGTGCTCCATCCGGTTTTTGTTTTCTTTCCCGACGGAAGCATTAGTTCTTCAAAAAGGACCTGGCCAAGCTGTTTCGGGGAATTGATGTTGAATTCATGCCCGGCCATTTCCCAGATGCTGTTCTGGAGCTGATCGATCATACCGGTCATGGATTCTCCATACTCATAAAGGGCTTTTCGGTCTACAAGAAATCCCGTCTGTTCCATTTCAGACAAAACAGAGCAGAGAGGCATTTCGATCTCATTCATAAGCTTATCCATTTCGTTGTACTTCAAACGATCCAGAAGAGGTTTGACAAGCAGAGCGATAGCTTCTGACCCGTCCAGTTCCTTATCCAGCAGCCGCTGGGAAAGCTTTGGAAGAGAATAATCGTTTTCCGTTGCCCAGAGAAGATATCCCGCAAGCGCCGTATCAAAAGTAAAACCGTCCGTGGAATATCCCTGTTCACGTAGAAGATTCATCAGATCTTTGACATTGTGGCCGATCTTTTTCCGTTCAGCGCTGAAAAGGATCCGCATGCATGCATCATAACGCTCTCCTGCCGTCAGCCGGGATAAAGAAAACACTTTTTCACCGTTGCAGATCTCGATCTGGTTCAGCTCCTGTAGCGGATAAACGGACCAGACGTTCGTTCTGTTATTCAGAAGACCGAACAGCTCATCCCACTCTTCCGTGGTCCCGATCTCACAGCGCGGAAGATGTTCACAGTTCTCAGAGACAGCTTCAGCCGTTAAGGAATCATCAAGTTTCCACTTTTCGATAAACCGGCGAAATCCCAGCCGTTTCATATGCTGATAGAGTCCGGGTGAACGGGAAAGTCTCCACCTGCAGTCCTCCGGCTGAAGATCCAGCGGAACCTCACAGAAAATGGTTGCCAGCCAATAGGACAGAAAGGCACTGTCTTTTCCGTCTTCCAGCTTCTTCCGGACACCGTCTTTGATGTCAAGGTCGGGCAGACGCTCATAGATCGTGTCGATTGTTCCGTAACGGGCGACGAGATCTTTTGCCGTTTTTTCGCCGACGCCGGGAACGCCGGGGATGTTATCGGAGCTGTCACCCATCAGAGCTTTCAGATCGACCATGAGTGGAGGAGTAAAGCCGTATTCTTCCTCAAAAGACTGCGGCGTGTAAAAGATCGTTTCCGTCTGCCCCATCCGGGTCTTTACATTGCAGACAGACGTGTTTTCCGTGATCAGCTGAAGGCTGTCCTTGTCTCCTGTTACGATCAGACAGTTTATTCCGTCCTTATCGCATTTTCTGCTGATCGTTCCCAGCAGATCATCCGCTTCATATCCTGCCATCTCCACTCTTCGGATCCCCATATGATCCAGGGTCTCTTTCAGAAGCGGCATCTGAACGGCAAGTTCTTCCGGCATCGGTTTGCGCTGGGCTTTGTAGAAATCACAGCTTTTATGCCGGAATGTCGGCTCCCGGCGGTCAAACGCGACACATACAGCATCCGGTCCATAATCATCCAGAAGATGCTGCAGGATCGCCAGAAACCCGTAAACGGCATTGGTAGGCGTTCCGTCCGGAGCATTCAGCTGCCGTATGCCGTAAAACGCTCTGTTTACGATGCTGTTTCCATCAATGGCCATGAGTTTCATGTTTCTTTTCCCCTCAAACGTATGATCTCGTCCCGCAATTGTGCCGCGATCTCAAACTCGAGCATTTGTGCTGCCTTTTTCATCTTGCTCTCCAGTTGTTCGATCAGCTGTTTCCGTTCATAGGATGTCATTTTAACGCCCTTTGCATTGGTTACGGAATCAGCCGCACTGGAGATCTCAATAATATCGCGGATGTCCTTTACGATCGTTTTTGGCACGATACCGTGAGCGACATTATAGGCATGCTGTTTTTTTCGTCTCCTTTTTGTCTCGTCGATGCATGCCTGCATGGCGGGAGTTATGGTATCGGCATACATGATCACTTTGCTGTCAGCGTTTCGAGCGGCTCTTCCGACTGTCTGGATCAGACTGGTTTCACTTCTCAGGAAACCTTCTTTATCCGCGTCAAGAATGGCTACAAGTCCTACTTCCGGAATATCAAGGCCTTCCCGAAGCAGGTTGATCCCTACCAGCACATCGAAGGCTCCGATGCGAAGATCGCGGATGATCTCCATCCGTTCGATCGTTGCCACATCATGATGCATATAGCGGCATCGGATCCCGGCATAGCATAGATACTCGGTCAGATCTTCCGCCATTTTTTTCGTCAGCGTAGTGATCAGGCTGCGTTCCTTTTTATCGATCTTATCCTGGATCTCCGCTATCAGGTCATCGATCTGTCCTTCTGTCGGATGGATGAAGATCTCGGGATCCAGCAGGCCTGTCGGGCGGATGATCTGTTCCGCGATCTGCCCGGCGTGTTCCTGTTCATACAGGCCCGGAGTTGCGGATACATAGACCCTCTGATGGATCCGCTGCAGAAACTCTTCGAATTTCAACGGACGATTATCATAGGCGGATGGAAGCCGAAATCCATAATTGACCAGCGATTCTTTCCTGGCACGGTCACCGCGGTACATGGCACGCACCTGCGGCAGCGTCACATGGCTCTCATCCACGAACAGCAGAAAATCATCCGGAAAATAGTCCAGCAGCGTCATCGGAGGGCTGCCAGGTGCACGATCGGAGATCACGCGGGAATAGTTTTCTATGCCGCTGCAATAGCCCAGTTCCTGCATCATTTCAATGTCATATGCCGTCCGCTGCGCTATTCGCTGGGCTTCGATGAGCTTGTTATGATCTTCGAAATAGCTTACTCTTTCTTTGCACTCTTCACGGATACGCTCTATGGCTGACGCCATCTTCTCCTTTGTTGTCACATAATGGCTGGCCGGATAGATAGCCACATGATTCAGCGTACGGGCAGCGCGTCCCGTGACAACGTTGATCTCGCTGATGCGGTCGATCTCATCTCCGAAGAACTCGATCCGTATGGCTTTATCCCGTGAATATACAGGATATATTTCTATCGTGTCTCCGCGAACGCGAAATGTGTTTCTGTCAAAGGCAAGATCGTTTCGTTCATAGCGGATCTCGACCAGCTTGCGAAGCAGATCATCAAAATCTCTCGTCTGCCCCTGCCGCAGTGAGATCACCATATTGGCGTAATCGATAGGGTCTCCGAGGCCGTAGATACAGGAAACAGACGCCACAACGATCACATCTCTTCTTTCAAAGAGACTGGATGTGGCACTGTGGCGAAGGCGTTCGATCTCATCATTGATCGAAGCGTCTTTTTCTATAAAAGTATCCGTATGCGGTATATACGCTTCCGGCTGATAATAGTCGTAATAACTGACGAAGTATTCCACAGCGTTCTCGGGAAAGAATTCCCGAAATTCGCTGCAAAGCTGGGCTGCCAGTGTTTTATTGTGCGCAAGGACAAGCGTCGGCCTGTTGACGCGCGCAATGATATTGGCCATGGTAAATGTCTTTCCGGAACCGGTCACCCCAAGCAGGACCTGTTCTTCTATATCATTTTCCAGGCCGGTTACAATAGTTTCGATCGCCTCCGGCTGATCACCAGTCGGCTGAAATGAGGAAACGAGCTTAAAATCCATATACGATCTGTCCTCTCTGCTGTCATTATACGGCAAGATCTGCTGATATGTCAAACAGGTGCCTTATCTCATGCCACAGGAAATCGACGATCAGGGCATTGCAGTTTTTCTTTTTTTGTGGTATAAAAAGAGCGTTATTTTTTCATTGTTTTTCCATTGGGAGGTACGATCATGGAGATGAAGATCATTTGGGCTGCCGTCATGTTTCTGGCAGGCTGGCTCTGGGTTTATCTGTTCGTCCGTCAGATCATGTTTAATCTTTCTGTAGCATATCCGCTGATCCGGAAAATGAATACCCTGAAAGAGGAAATGATCGCTGTCGGTGCCCGCAGATATACTTCGATATCTATTTTTGTCTGTGTATTGGTTTCTGCTGTCGTGATCTTCGTCATCGTGCGTTTTCTTCGCCCTTATCTTCTCATAACCTTTTTTGCCGGAGCATTGATCTGTTTTGTTCTTCTGCTTCCAAAAACCAAACCGGAAAATCGTCCGATGTTTGAAGCATTCTGCAACTCTTACTATCGATTTATAATTGACGACGAACTCCGTACTGCTGTTTACAACAAAAAATACAATCAGGTCAATGCCCGTCTTCGTGCACTGGATCTGCATGACACTTTTGTTCCGCAATTCAAGGACTGATCCCATACAGAAAACTTCGGGAGCCCGCACAGATATGTGCGAGCTCCCGTTTTTTATTTTATTCTTCTTGCGGCCAGGGCGTGATTTCTCCTTTTTTAACCAGCCAGGCTGTTTCCGCCATTTCAGCCATGGGACTGTCGCTGAGAGAATCCGAATAAAAAGCTTCTATCGCTGTGTCTGGATATTCCAGGAGAAACCGCCTCTTCTTTTCCTGATCATGGCAGTTTCTTCCTTCGATCTTCCCCGTATAAGGATTCATCGGCGTGGCAATCAGGGAAAAGCCAAAGTGCTCGGCTGCCGGGCGCAGGAGGAACTCCGGCGAAGCTGAAATGATCAGATCATCTTCCTGACGCTGATCCAGATACCAAGGGGAAAAATTCTGCCAGTTTTCTTCCCAGAAATCGTGAACAACGGCATCAATATTGTCGATACGGTTCAAAAACGAAAAGAGGCGTTCTTTCAGTTTTTTTGCATCTTTGCCGCCATTGACCTGATATTCCGCAAACTGCAGAGCAGCCAGGGGAACCGCATGAACAACGACCCGAGTGAAATGGCGGAGGCAATATTGGTAAAAACGAACAGAGCTGTCATACTGAAAAATTGTTTGATCAAAATCATAGACACGCATGGATTTCACCTCAATTCAGATAAAAACCCCGCAGGCAGTTAAGCATTCCCAGAATGGAAACGAGTGCATCCAGTCCCGCCGCAAGCGGAAGGGGAAAAATACCGGCAAAGCACAATACAAAACAAAGGATCTTTATCCCCAAAGCGGCTCCAATATTCAGGAAAAAGATCATACGCGCCGCTTTTGCAATACGATGGGCCTGTGGTATTTTTCTCAGATCCGTTCCGAATACACTGACGTCAGCCCCGTCCTGAAAAGCGGAGCGTGCGTCATGGGCAATGCCGACATCACTTGCCGCAAACGCCTGTCTGTCATGAACGCCATCGCCGACAAACGCGATCTTCAGTTTATCTCCGGAAGCAGCACGCAGATAGGAGATCGACGCGCTTTTCCCCTCAGGAGACAGCTCCGGTTTTACCATATCAAAATTCAGGGAGGCCGCGATCGGCCGTGATACGGATCGGACATCGCCTGTCAGCATGCAGATACTGGTAACACCCTGTTCCCGCAGCTGTTCCAGCGCATCGAATGCGTTCTCGCGGATCTTATCCGCAATCATGATATAGCCGCAGTAGTTACCGTCAATGGCAATATGGATCGCAGATCCGGTCTTGTTCGGCACACGATACCAGATGCCGTGCTCCTCCAGAAAATTGGCATTACCGACATATACCTGCTTTCCGCCAAGAAAAGCATTGACTCCCTTTCCGGGACTCTCTTCCACTTCGATCACATCGGTGCGGATCGTATCGCTCAGGCCTGCCGCACGTTTCAGAGCAATTGCTATCGGATGGATGGAATTGATCTCGGCTAGAGCGGCAATGCGAAGAAGGTCTTCCTCCTTCATTTTTTCCGGAACGATATCTGTGATGGTGTACCGGCCTTCCGTTACCGTACCGGTCTTGCTGAAAACAAATGATTTCACACTGGCAAGAGCGGGGATCACGGTTTCCTTTGCAAAAACGATTCCGTAATTAGCCGCACTGAAAACAGCATCTGCCAGTGAAAACTCTGTGGAAAAAAGAATAGCTGAGGGCGCTGACAAAAGAAAACACGCAAGAGCACGACTGAACCAGATCTGACGCAGTTCGGGTTTGATAAGCGCGACCACCAGGAAAACAAGTCCTAGTAAAGCCAGAAAACACATCAGGCAGCAGGAAGCAATATGAACGATCCTTCCCCATTTAATATTCTCAGCTTTCGCGTATTTCATCTGGCAATAAAAAGTTGCCTGGGCCGATTTTTCAAATGATTCGGAAGCACGCAGGATAACAGCACCTTTTTTCAGAAGGTAACCTGCCGGGATCGAATCTCCGGGCACAAAAGACCTTGTCCCTATTTCGCCATCCAGATCGAAGGTTTCAAACTCCCCCGTTCCGGACTGGATCACACCATCGACCGGTATGCGCTCACCTTCAGAAACCTGCACGATATCTCCTTCAGCCAGATCTTCCGGGACGGCTTCTTCAAAAACGCCGTCTCTTTGTATTCTGATCTTTTCCGGGAGGAGATCGATGGCTGTCTGCAGCATATTCTCTTTTCTCATCTGCACAAAGCTCTGTGCCAGAAAGGAAAGGAGGAAAAACAGGATCACACAGCCTGCCGTAAAATACCTGCGTGCAAGCAAAGCCAGAATGCCTGCAAACAGCTGAAAGATGATCTCCAGAGGGAACTTTCCATCAAGGATCTCACGAACACAAACCAGCACAAGCGGAATCGCAGCCAGGATCGCAGACAGCAGGCAGAGAACCATCCGCGTGGTTGATCCGGAATGAATAAAAGCAGAAACAGCCAGGCAAACTGCAGAACAAAGCGCAAAGATCACATCTCGGCGTGAAAACTCACGGTAAAACGAAAGCCGGTCTTTCTGTGTTACCTGCCTCAGACGTTTCAAAGGGTCTGTTTTCTCTTGCTTAACTGCAAAACGAGAGCCGCCAAAAGGTTCTTTTTTCTTGTTATGTGCAAGATGTTTGCTCATAATCAAATCCTTTCTACCGAACTCTATTTTGATTCCGGCGCTGTATCTTCCTTAACAGGTTATGAAGAAGCAGCCCGATCAGGACTCCGGCGCAGTCGATCAGCACATCAGCAAACCGGCCGGAACGCTGCGGAATGAATGTCTGGTGCCATTCGTCAGAACAAGCATACAAAAAACAGAACAGAAAATCAAGCAGGAATATCCTCAGCTCTTTCCATCTGCAGATCAGATTCCGAAAGAACGGAAAGGAAACCAGGCTCAGAAGGAAAAACTCAGCCATATGTGCATATTTCCTGATATCAAAGGTTTCCCCGTTATCGGAAAGTTTCGGAAGTATAAGAAGCAGCACCTGACCGATCCTTGTGTTTATAAACCATTGTGATAATCCGCTCGATTCATTTCCGGACTGCGCTGAGAAAGCATAGATCATTGCCATAACGATCCCCGTCAGTGTTCCGAAAACAAGTATCTTTCTCCGTCTGTTTCTTTCCTGTTCAGTCATGGTATTCAAACATCAGATCGTAGATGGAGACCGTATCGCCATTTTTGACGCCCATTTCTTCCATACGGTCGTAAACGCCGGCCTTGCGCATCATTCTGTCAAAATACATGCGGCTCTCATAATCTGAGAAATTAACAGACGATGCCAGCCGCTGCAGCCAGGGACCTTCAATCGTCCATATGTCATCAAAATGAAGGATAGTCAGATCTTCGGCTTTTCCCGGCTCAGGCTCCGGAGGAACATAATCAGCTTCAAATCTTTCAATTTTGGGAAGCGCGGCCAGTCTTTCCGCACAGGCAAGAACGATCTCCCTTGTACCCATATGAGCAGCAGCACTGATCTCATATACGGGAATACCTTTTTCGGCAGCATGTTCCTTCAGCCGTTTCAGATTCTCATTATCTTCCAGCAGATCGCATTTGTTCGCGGCAACGATCTGTGGACGGGAAGCGAGTACAGGCTCATATTCTGCCAGTTCTGCGTTGATCGCATCGAAATCCTCAACAGGATCTCTGCCTTCGCTTCCGGAAACATCAACAACATGAACCAGCAGACGGCATCGCTCGATATGACGAAGAAAATCATGCCCCAGGCCCGCGCCTTCCGCTGCGCCTTCAATGATGCCCGGGATATCTGCCATAACGAAGCTGCTGCCTTCATCAACATAGACGACACCGAGATTGGGAAAAAGTGTCGTAAAATGATAATTCGCGATTTTGGGATGTGCTTTGCTGACAACAGACAGCAATGTTGACTTCCCGACATTCGGGAACCCGATCAGACCAACATCAGCCAGAAGCTTCAATTCCAGTGTTATATCAAGGCTTTCACCGGGAAGACCGGGCTTGGCAAAACGAGGGACCTGACGGGAAGGCGTCGCAAAATGCATGTTTCCCCATCCCCCGCGGCCTCCTTTGGCTGCAACAAAGTCTTCTCCTGAAGACATGTCGTTCATGATGGCATTGGTTGCCGTATCTCTGATCAGAGTTCCGCGCGGCACCTTAATGATCAGGTCATCTCCGTCTTTTCCGGAGCATCTCTTTCCCTGACCGTTCGCTCCGTTCCCTGCCGTATATTTTCGCTTATACCGAAAATCCATCAGGGTCGACATGTTATCATCTACGGAAAAAATGATATTTCCTCCGCGGCCTCCATCTCCGCCATCGGGACCGCCAGCAGCAATGTATTTTTCTCTGTGAAAAGCTACGGCACCATCGCCGCCTTTACCGGCATTGACGTGTATTCTTACTTTATCAACAAAAGAAGATGCCATGATTCTATCTCCTACAAAAAGAGGCCGGACGATAACGTCCGGCCTGTGTGTTTTCTTTACTGGGCAATCTCTTCGTAAACAGATACTTTCTTACGATCCTTACCCATACGCTCGAACTTAACGGTTCCATCAACAAGTGCAAAAAGGGTATCATCCTTGCCCTTGCCAACATTCGTGCCCGGGTGAATCTTCGTGCCGCGCTGTCTTACGAGAATGTTGCCGGCCAGAACAAACTGTCCATCCGCTCTCTTCGCGCCAAGACGCTTGGATTCGCTGTCACGACCGTTCTTGGTCGAACCCATACCTTTTTTATGAGCCATTCCATTACACCTCCATTTACTCGAAATCCGTTGTGAAATTAAGCATTGATCGCTTCGATCTGAAGCTTTGTGTAGGGCTGACGATGACCCTGCGTTCTGCGATATCCCTTTTTGGGCTTCATTTTGTAGACGCGGATCTTCGCAGCTTTGCCAGTCTTCAGCACATTGGCCGTAACACTTGCACCTTCCACAACCGGTGTTCCGATTACGGTGTTCTCATCATCAACGACGCAGAGAACCTGATCAAAAGTAACCGTATCGCCAGCGTTGGCTGCCAGCTTCTCAACGAAAACGACATCACCTTCCGCAACACGATACTGCTTACCGCCTGTCACAATAACAGCATGTTTCATGATATTTCCTCCCTCTTTTCAGGACTCGCTCTCCAAGGCGGAGCCTCTGCTCACTTGAATGCCTTCTCAATGCGGCTTGAGTAGAATATCACTTTTTTCCTGTAATGTCAATGATTTTTTCAGCCTACGGCAACAATTTCTTCTTCATTTTTCAGGGAGAAACCATTGCCTTTTTCATATTGCACAAGCAGCGAATGTTCCCCTTCCGAATCGCTGTAACTGATCATGGTATCCGGCATTCCCTGGGGCACGTGCAGCTGCAGTTGAATGGCCGCGTTATGGACAGAATCGGCATACCAGAGCAATGTCTGATCATAAAATGAGTCAAGATACGATACGCTGCAGATCCTGATATCACATGCACAGTTCTCAACTGTAAGGAGCAGATCCTCTCCGTCTGGGTGGATCACTGCCCTGTCGATGATCTCATATCTGCTTTCTCTCCCGTCCTCGGCCGGAACCAGTCCCAAAACGGCCGGCTGCGCAGGCAGCTGCTTCGGAAGATATTTTGCGAGGAACGAATCCCCGAAAGTTTCATAGGGGATCTCAAATTCGCATAGACCGGCGGCATAGGAACACAATTCATAAAGATCGGATGTAAACACGAGTCCGCTGTCAGTAAAACACCAGGAACCATCACGAAGCAGGGCAGCATATACTTCCTCCCGGCTTTCAGGCTCAACAAACTCCGTGTGGTCGGAATAGTAGTTGTCTTTGTCCTCTTGCGTGAGCCGTATCATTTCCGCAAGGATCGCGCTCCGGTAATCATATCCTTCTGTAAAAAGATCAGAAAGGTGCAGCTCTTCTCCCGTTTCCGTATCGAAAATAGTTGTCCGGAAAGCATAGCCGCCGTGAGCGCCTCCAAGGTAATCATAATACATCCAGTCAATTTCAAGGTAAGAATCCGTTGCCCGGATCGATCTGATCGTACGCTCGGAAGCCAGCACAAGCTCCGATCCGTCCCGTTCGGAATCATGATAGATAGCATACAGATCCTCTGCTTCACTCAGCATAGCCTGATATCCGTAAGTACCGGAACCCTCATCTGCTGAACCGGAATAGAAATCATCATCCATTTTTCCCAGCATTTCATTGATACGCGCAGCGGAAGCCGGTTTGTCTTCCATCAGAACTCTTGCAGAATCATAAGCGAAGGTCAGGATCAGCGTTTCGGCTGTATTGGGATCATACGCTTCATAGCGTACCGGATCGACATGTACGATCACATGGCTTTTTTCTTCTGTTCCTGTCGTATCCTGCTCATTTGTAAGCTCAGTCGAAGAAGGATTCTCTTCCCCGATGTTTTGCACCGTTTCAGAAATCTTATCTTTCATGTCAGAAACTGCCGAACAGGCGCTCAGGCAGAGCAGGCAGCAAAGCACCAGGCAGAGTGACAGTACTCTTTTCATCCGTTATCTCCTCCCTTTCATTCCGTACGAAGTGCTTCTACCGGATCTTTTCTTGCCGCAACACCGGACGGGATCAGCCCGGCAAGCAGTGTCAGCACGACGCTTACCAGGATCAGGAAAACAGCACCTGCAGCGGGAAGCGTGGAATTCAGCGCATAAATACCGGTCAGATCGTGGACAATGATATTGATCGGGATATTCAGCAGCAATGTCAGCAGAATACCGATCACGCCGGCAGCCAGGCCCACGATAAAGGTCTCAGCATTAAAGACACGGGCTACATCTTTCTTGGACGCGCCGATCGCACGCAGGATCCCGATCTCCTTTGTCCGTTCCAGTACGCTGATGTACGTAATAATGCCGATCATGATTGACGAAACGATCAGCGAAATGGCAACAAAGGCGATCAGCACATAGCTGATCACATTGATGATCGTGGTGATCGAACTCATCAGCAGTGCTACAACATCCGTATACTCGATCTTATCTTCCTCTGCAACTGTCTCATTATATGCTTCTATCTCTTCCCCGATCCTGTCTTTATCCGAGAATGTTGAAGCATAGATGTTGATGCTTTTGGGGCTGTCGGCATCCACATATCCGAGCGTTTTCAGCGTTTCTTTCAGTGTTTTTTCAGCATAGACCGGCGGAAGAACATTTTCATAAAACCAGACATAATCATTCTGTTCCAGAACCAGGAGCGAGAAATCCTCAGCAAGCTGCTGTTTGGAGAGATTCCCGTAAAGAGCCTTCATCTGGATCGCGTATTGCTCCTTCACCTGGTCCGCCATCGTCTGTCTCACGTACATCAGAAGCGTATCATCGTCCATCTGTTCCAGCATGCCGCTGTATTCCGGATAGTATTCGGTGATCATTTTTTCAATGTCTGATCGCTTGGTATCTTCAAGTTGTTCGTCAAGCAGTTCGTTCAGATATTCATCTGTGGGAACACTCATATACGCAACATAAGCATCGGCAAGTGTTTCCGTATCAGCGGAAGCAAAGTATTCTTTTGCTGCTTCCGCTTTCTTCTCTTTTGTTGCGAGAGAGTTGGCGTCATCAAGAAACGGCAGACCGCTGAAAACGTCTGTTTCAGGATCTGAAAGCTGTTTTTTAACAAGTTCCTTCGTTTCTGTTTCTGCGATGATCTCCTCTACGAGAGCGTGCGTATATCCGATCGCTCCGCTCAGCATGCCGGAAAGCGCATCCTGATTCTGACGAATGATCCCCACAATATGAACCTCCAGCCCATTCTGATACAGTGTCTGAAGACCGAGCTGCTCTTCCGAAAGGTCAATATATTCGTCGTTTTCCTCATTATATACATACTGATCTGCTGGGAAAATATACCGGAATCTTTTCCGGCAGATCTCTTCATAGCTCCAGCTCTCTTTTTTCGACGCGACCGTATCTCCTGTCAAAAATGCCTGCATATCCTCAGTGACCGTACTGTTGGAACGAAGTCCCAGAGAATACAGGACCATATCTGAGATCTCATTGTTTTCGTCTACCACGAGGATTACTTCATTGTATGCTTCCGGCCACTTCCCGTAGAGAAGATCATACTGGTTTTTCAGCAAGGGATTGATGAGGCCGTTTTCTTCATCAGCCAGCATTTCCTGCCATACATTGACGATTGCGTAATACGAACCATATGTTGAGAAAAAGGAGCTGTAATTTCCGCCATAGATAGCCGACATGGTGTTTTCCAGGAGCTTCACGATATCGGTCTTGATAATGTCGCCGTCAGGATCCGTCGTATAAAGATTCATATCCAGATCGTAAGAATACTGAACCGCGCTGACGAACTCCTGTATCGGGCTTTCCGGATCATCCACGTAGGTTTTAAAGTCCCGCAGATTATTCGTTTCCGTCTGCGCAGATACCATGGAATTCATCATGTCGTACATAACGGAGCTGGCATATACGGCATCTTTTTCATGCTTGTTTTCTGCCGCTGAAGCCTGTATGCCCATCAATGATGTCATCATGCCGGTCATATCAACTGTCTCGGCTTCGATCGTGATCGGATAGCTGGAAAGCGTATCTTCCTGAACTTTATCAATATAGTTCTGTATCCCGTTGGAAAGAGACATGATGAGCGCGATTCCTATGATTCCGATGCTGCCGGCAAAAGCGGTCAAGATCGTTCGCGCCTTCTTTGTCATGAGGTTGTTCAGCGACAGCATGAGCGCAGTGAAAAAACTCATCGAGCTTTTTCTGCTTTTAAAAACAGCATCGTTCTGTTTCTTCTCATCGCGTTTCACAGAATACGGATTGCTGTCGTCTGTGATCAGGCCGTCCTTCAGGCGTATGATCCTGTTGGCATAGCCTTCCGCCAGTTCCGGATTATGTGTTACCATGATGATCAGTTTGTCTTTTGAGATTTCTTTCAGGATATCCATGATCTGAATCGATGTCTCAGTATCAAGCGCTCCCGTGGGCTCATCAGCCAGCAGAATGTCGGGATCATTGACAAGGGCGCGTGCGATCGCTACCCGCTGCATCTGACCGCCTGACATTTGATTCGGCTTTTTCTGTATCTGATCCTCCAGGCCTACTTTTCGAAGCGCTTCCAACGCTCTGCTTCTTCGTTCTTCGCGGGAGATCCCCGAAATCGTCAGCGCCAGTTCCACATTGGAAAGAACAGTCTGATGCGGGATCAGGTTATAGGACTGAAAGACGAATCCGATAGAATGATTCCGATATCGATCCCAGTCCGAATCGGTAAATTGATGTGTTGATTTCCCGTTGATCACCAGATCTCCGGATGTATACTGATCCAGACCGCCGATGATATTGAGCAATGTTGTTTTTCCGCACCCGGAGTGTCCAAGAACGGCAACGAACTCACTTTCGCGAAAATCCAGAGTTATCCCTTTCAGGGCATGAACCGTTGATTCTCCAATGGTATAGTTTTTCTTTATATTCTTTAACTGAAGCATTCTCTTCACCTGAACAGAATTTGAAATCGTTGACAGAAGAATCAAATTGCGGTAAAATCTCACACGTTATTGTATAAGCCCACGTAGCTCAGTTGGATAGAGCGGCCGCCTCCTAAGCGGCAGGTCGGAGGTTCGAGCCCCCTCGTGGGTGCCAAAACGGGAAGGCTGTAAGATCGGTCTTCCCGCTTTTGATATTATAACATTTTTACAGAATGATTGATAGAAGAATTGTAAAAAATCTTTCCTTCGTTCCATCAATTCTGTTCTGTTAAGCACCATTTCTTCTTTTATACTTACTTGACCCGTTTTCTCTTCAATGATATTATGAATAAAATATAAGACAATGAATCAATTTGCGGGGAGATTGAAATGGATTACAAAAAAATAGAAGAAAACAAAAAGATCGCTACGGAATTCTATTACACATATGGTATTGAAAAAGATGCAGAAGCTGTAAAAAAATTCTTCGGTGATAAGTATATTCAGCATAATCCTCATGTGCAGGATGGTCCGGAACACTTTTTCCGTTTTGTACGTTTTCGGAAGGAGCACTATCCGGAAGGCAGAAACAATGTTATGATGACCATAGCGGATGAAGACAAGGTCATGTTCCATGTACATTCTGTCCTGACGCCGGGTGAACCGGGGCGAAACCTTGTTGATACGTTCCGTATAGAAGACGGAAAGATCGTGGAGCATTGGGACGTTATTCAGGATATTGAAGTGCTGAAATTCCCCCCTCTGACGGATAACGGCATCTTTAATCAGATCGGCGATGATATTCTGGCTGATCTTGACAAGACGGAAGAAAACAAAAAAATCGCGACAGCTTTCTATGAGGCATATGGGCTTGAAAAAGACGCTGATAAATGTGCCCGGTTTTTCGGTGACAAATACATTCAGCATAATCCCCATGTTCAGGACGGCGTCGATCATTTCCTGCGGTTTGTCCGTTTCCGGAAAGAACACTTTCCTGAGGGAAAGAATATGATCAAACTGACTGTTGCTCAGGGCAATCTTGTCGGCTTCCATGTTCACTCCGTGCTAACGCCGGGAGAACCCGGAAGAAATCTCGTCGATATCTTCCGCCTTGAGGATGGAAAGATCGTGGAGCACTGGGATACCATTCAGAATATCGAGGTTCTGAAATTCCCTCCGATCAACGATAATGGTCTCTACTAATTGATCGTGAGGCCTGAAATGCTGGAACATGTCGTTTGCCTGATACTGAATAAAGAACGGCTTACGCAGGAGATGCGGGATGATATTTCCTGTCTGGCTGACCGGATCCACTCTGAGCTGAACGTAGTCCTGGAAAACAGCGTAGCATTTACAGAACTGGATGATTCATCGCTGGTGACCGCCATATCTTTCTGGCGCTTTCAGGCACCGGAGGATCTTCTGCGTTTCCAGAAAAGCAACGCTCATCTGGCGCATCTTGCACTGCTGAAAGATGCTTTGGAGGACAAAGCTGTTTTTGACCGTTCTTTTGAATGATTATAGAAAGAGTTGGTTTGAATGCTTGATATCACGGGCATAGCCTTCCCTTCGCTTCACGGAGAAGAAGAAAGGCATGCATACATATACGTTCCTGACAGAGTCCTGAATGATCCGGAACTGCGGCTTCCCGTGCTGTATATGTTTGACGGACATAATGTGTTTCTGAATGAAGACGCTACCTACGGAAAAAGCTGGGGCATGCTGGAATATCTGAACATCACCAACACGCAGCTCATTGTAGCTGCTCTGGAATGCAGTCACGCTGAAAAAGACGGTCGGCTCTCAGAGTATTCTCCTTTTTCTTTTCACCATCGGAAACTGGGCACAGTTACCGGTGCCGGCGAAACTACCATGGACTGGTTCTGCAGTGTCTTCAAACCTTTTGTCGATGAGAATTACCCGACGATCCCTGAACGAAGCCATACGTTTATTGCCGGCAGTTCCATGGGCGGGCTGATGAGTCTTTTTGCGCTGACTGCTTATAATGACGTCTTTTCCCGTGCAGCTGCACTCTCTCCAACCCTGGATCTCGCCTCTTCCCAGTTAGATGAAGTCCTGAAAAACGCTCCCCTTTCCCCGGGTACTGTTCTTTATATGGACTACGGTGAACAGGAACTGCTGCATTACCGAAGCGCTCGAAAAAGACTGCGTACCGTATCGGAGATCCTGCTAAGAAGAAACGTATTGCTGAACCTTCGTATTGTGCCGGACGGAGAACACTGCGAAGCCAGCTGGGAACGGCAGATTCCCTTCTTTATGCCCTGTCTGTTATATGATCCGGAGGTAAATGATGGAAACAAGATATGATAAATGGTACAGTCCGTCACTCGGACGTGATATGGAGATCAAGGTATACGGGCATGCCGGGAAACCGGTCCTGTATATTCCGTGCCAGAACGGCCGGTTCTTTGATTTCGAAAACTTCGGCATGTGTGAGCATCTGTCTCATTTTATTGAAGGTGGAGAGATCTCCGTCTTTTCCGTTGATACGATTGACGCGGAAACCTGGTCAGACAAAGGCGCTGATCCGTACTGGCGTATCCGGAGGCATGAATCCTGGGCCCGTTATCTTACCGATGAAGTTGTTCCTTTTATCCACGCAGTATGCAGAGAGCGCGGCTGGCAGGAAGATCCCGGGATCCTGGTGTTCGGAGCGAGTCTTGGCGCCACACATGCCGTTAATCTTTATTTCAGATTCCCGTTTCTCTTTGATTCTCTTCTTGCTTTGAGCGGGATCTATGATATCAGCTATGGGTTTGACGGATACAGAGACAGCGTTGTTTACGACAACTCACCGATGGATTATCTCCCGAATCTGGATCCGGGTCATTTCTATATGGAACAATACAGGCAGAACCGCGCTGTGATCTGCACCGGGCAGGGTGCCTGGGAGATCCCGGATTCCGCACGTGCGCTGCAGAGCATCTGCGACCGAAAAGGGATCCCGGTGTGGTTTGATTACTGGGGATATGACGTCAATCATGACTGGCCCTGGTGGTATATACAGGCAGCGTATTTTCTGCCAAAGATCCTTTATGATTAATATGACGGAAGAAGTGTGAAAAAATGAAAAATGTTATTTTTATCTCTCCCAATTTTCCTGAGAACTACTGGCTTTTCTGTCGGGAATTAATGGCCGACGGCGTGAATGTTCTCGGTATCGGCGATCAGGCATACAGCGAGCTGTCCGGAAATCTGAAAGAGAACCTGACCGAGTACTACAAAGTAAACAGTCTGGAAAACTACGATGAAGTATATCGGGCTGTCGCCTTTTTTGTTTTCAAATACGGACGTATCGATTTCCTGGAATCCAACAATGAATACTGGCTCGAACAGGATGCCCATCTTCGTACTGATTTTAACATTCGTTCCGGTTTTCAGGTCGAGGATCTTGCCCGCATCAAATACAAATCCGGAATGAAGGAATACTATCAGAGAGCCGGCGTTCCGACCGCCCGTTATCATATGGTGGATGATCTGGAAGGCTGTCTTGCGTTTATTCAGGAAGTCGGTTATCCTGTTATCGTGAAGCCTGACAACGGTGTGGGAGCCATCGCGACCTATAAGCTCGACGATGTCAATGAACTGATGATGTTCCTGAACGACTGGGATCCTTCCGATTCCTATATCATGGAGGAATACATCAAAGGTGAGATCAATTCGTATGATGCGATCTATGACGCTTCCGGTGAACCGATCTTTGAGACTGGCAATATTACGCCGATCGCCATTATGGATATCGTCAACAACAATGACAACGCCAGCTACCATATCCTGAAAGAACTGCCGGATGACACGCGTGCGATTGGACGTGCTACCGCAAAAAGCTTCGGCGTAAAAAGCCGATTCGTCCATTTCGAATTCTTCCGTCTGACAGAAGATCAGCATATCGGAAAAAAAGGCCAGATCGTTGCCCTGGAAGTGAACATGCGCCCGTGCGGCGGCTATTCTCCGGATATGTTCAACTTTGCAAACAGCACCAACGTCTACAAGATCTGGGCGGATATGGTAGCTTTTGACAGATCCTATGTTCCTGTCGGCGAGCACTACTACTGTGTCTTTGTCGGGCGTCGAGACGGAAAGAACTTTGTATACAGTCATGAGGACATCCTTGCCAAATACGGTGACCGTCTTCGTCTCGTTTCTCGTCTTCCCGATGCCCTGGCCCAGACGATGGGCAATCAGGTCTATATCTGCAACTGCAGCACGCAGGAGGAAGTGGACGAGTTTTATTACGACACGCAGGTCGTAAACGACTAAAGGATAAGCCCGGCAGGAAACCGGGCTTATCCTTTCTTTATCAGGGCAGCTATTTCTTCTTTCCTGCTGATCCTGTTCAGGATCTTCAGAAGATCCGTCTGATTGATCTTCGAAGGGATCCCGCAGGATGTACAGATCTTCTCCCGTAATGCACGGCTGTTTGTTCCTCCGCTCAGTCCCCATCGGTAGAGATCGATCCGCTGAATGACCTCTGTTTCTTTCGTAATCGGTTCAGGATTGCCATCTGTTACAGTCGCTCCTGCATCGAGGATCGCTTTCAGTAGCAGTTGCACATCGATTCCTTCCACACCAAGCAGTCCTTCCTTTGAAGGCTGCTTTTTTCTTTTCTCTTTTCCCGGGATCTCAGGAATATACGCATGCTTCAGGAACTGTGTCGGAAGGATCGATTTAAGATAATTGCGGATCTGAAAACCGGCAGCATCAGAATCGGTGAAAATGATCATGCCCTGTTTTTCCGCTATCGTTTTCAGAAGCTTTGCATATTCTCTGTTCTGAAATATGCCAAATCCTTCTGTTTCAAGGATCAGCGTATCCACGATCTGTGAAAGAGTGTTTTTGTCATATCTTCCTTCCACAATGATCGCTTCCCGAACAGACAGCTTTTCTCTGTTCATCATCTTTTTGTCCATCATCGTCATGGTTCAGCAGACTTCCGAAGCGATCGCAAATACAGTTTCTTTCAGCAGTTCTTTTTCATCGACGCTCTGTGTTTTGATCCTGTAGTCGGCATCAGCACATTTCTGAATGGCATGCAGCAGCTGTTCTGAAGTGAATCCTCTGGCCGCCTGCAGCATCTGCCGGACCTGAAAATCATATTTGAGTCCGCAGGCATCCATCAGGAACTGTCGGTCGAGGCGGCTGTCGGATGCGTACCGGGCAATCAGGATCCTCCGAAACTGATTGGACAGAAGCGACAGAAGCAGGATCGCGCTGCTGTCTTTGGAATTCAGCAGTTCTGTGAGAACAGCTGCCATTTCGTTTATATTTCTTGCGGCCATTGCCCCTGTCAATTCAAAAACGTCGGCTTCCGGAATATGGGTCGCAACTGCCATTACATCTGCCGTTGTTACTCTGTCGCCTTTTGCATATGCAGCTATCTTTTCAATTTCGGGGATCAGCGCATTCATCAGATCTCCGGAAATGAAAATCAGTTTCTGAGCTGCCTCAAGCTCGATCCCCTTTTTGTAATACGCGAAACGCCTGGCGATCCAACGCACCAGCTGGTCCTGTCCCTGGCTGGAAAAGTGAAGTTCGCTCCCGTTGCTTCGAAGGAATTTCGGGAACTTGTTGGTTCCCTTCGGTTTTTCTTCACTTTCGAGAACAAAAGCAACTGTGCAATAATCCGGTATGTCCGAAAGGACCCCTATAAGCGGTTCCGGATCAGATCCTGCATTCACGTCAAATTCCCGGATCTCAACCAGTGTACGCTCTCCGAAAAACGGGAGCGCGTCCACTGCATTTTTCAGCGTAAGCTTGTCCAGTTCAGGCCCTTTCAGAAGATGATGATTAAATGCCGCCTCATCTTCTGTGAGACAGACCTGACGCAGTTCCTTAAGAAAGCTCTCCAGCAGATAGTCTTCTTCTCCCCAGAGCAGATACAGGCGTTCTGGACCGTTCTCTTTCAGCTTTTTTACTTCAGCGGCATAATTGACCGACTTTTCGTCTTTTCCTTTTTTTGCCATAAACAATCACCGTTCATTTCGGATCCTAATCTCGATCGTTCCCTGCAGATCTGTTCGATATATTTCATATCCATAGGCATATAAACGTTCCAGGACTTCATAACTTGGATGGCCGTATGAATTGAGCCCGCAGGATATGATCGCTGTGTTTCCCCGTAAAGCTTTCAGGAGTTCTCCGGATGTGGAAGAGCGGGATCCGTGATGCCCGACGACCAGCATTTCCACATCCTGCGGCATATGATCGTCAAGAAATGAGTATTCCGTGCTCTTCGGAGCATCACCGGTGAGCAGAGCATCCGTATCTCCGATCGATACTTTAGAAATGATACATCTTTCATTCTGCTCTCCCGTGTCAGTCGGCATATACAGTTCTGTCTGAATACTCCCAAACTGAATGGCCTGATCTTCTGAAAGCGGGATCCATTCAACCCCATGGCGCTGAACAGCATCCTGTATCTCTTTCATCAGATCGGGAGAACAATCCGCATCGGACAGGGCATAGATCCTTTCAACAGGGATCAGTTCCAGCAGCAGAGGGACTCCGTTCGCATGATCTTCATGCATATGAGAGAGGATCAGGGCATCCACTCTCTTACGCCCTGCCATATTCAGATAGGATGCTGCAGTCTCACCCGCGTTTGTCAGGCTTCCTGTGTTGCCGCAGTCAAAGAGGAGTGTTTTTTCCTCAGACATCACGCATACGCATTCTCCCTGTCCGACATCCAGAACACTCAGAAACCCGTCCGGTTTTCTGTAATTCCACTGCGCGATCCTGAATACTGCAAACAGGCAGCAAAAGGACAGGATAACAGGGAGAAGAATTCTGAGTGCAGATTTCGATTTCCATATCACAGCAGCCGCAGCGAGAAGATAGCTCAGAAGCATCCAGAAAACAGCAGCTCTGCTGGTCAGATAGACTGCTGAAAAAGGGATCTTTGCTATGAGAGATGCAACGGTAATCAGATATCGTGCGAAAAGACCGCTGAACCACCCGATGCACTGTCCCAACGGGAGAAGGATCATACCTGCACAACAGGCAAGGATCCCTGAAGAAAAACAGATCGATACGGCAAAGAGAGATACAATATTGGTCACAGGAGACAGAACGGAAAAAGAATTGAAATGTATCGCCGCCAGCGGTGCGGAAAATGCCATAACGGCAAGCGAAGCACCGGCAGTCATACATACGCCGCGAAGCAGCCGGTTTTTCTCCGTATTCGGGAACAGAGAAAGAAGATATTCGGAAACAGGCTTTGCGAAAAGCAGAAGTCCTGCCATTGCGCCGAAGGAAAGCTGCAGGCTGACGCTCGCACAGCTGTAGGGATTGATCAAAAGGATCGTCATCAACGCGAAAGAAAGAGACGTCAAGCTGTCATTCTCTCTGCGCAGGATAGGTGCAAGAAGCAAAATGCTCTGCATGATACCGGCCCGGACAGCGGATGCGCTTGCTCCCGTAATCAGAACAAACATCCACAAAATGACAAGGCACAGGAAAGATGATCTCCTTCCGGAACCAAGCAGCAGCTGGATCAGACCAACAAGGAATGCAATATGCATACCGGAAACCGCGATCACATGCATCATTCCCGCCCGGCTTATAGCTGCGTAAAGAGAAACATCTTCATAGAACTCAGTTTTATCACCGAGCAGCAGTGCTTTCATAAAAGGAATCGTTGATTCCGGAAAGACCGAGTCGCAGACTTCTTTTATGATGCCGTTCAGCTTTGATGCCACGATCCTGATTCCGGAACGATGACCTGTATATTCCCATCCGTTTCGCAGCGTACCGGTAAGATAGATATCGCGGGAGATATAGGCATCATCCTTTTCGCCATACCGTATATCAGCCGAACGCAGTTTGGCAGTGACCCGGATGCGATCTCCCGGCTGAAGACCGGATGTGCTGTGATCGTAATCATACATCATAGCATGAAGATGAGGCAGGGAGTCCTCTTTGATCCGCACATGCAGTCGATCATAACGATCGTAAGATACCGGTTTCTCCAGGATCTGAACAAGCATCGTCTGTTCTGTATCGTTCAGTTTCTGCGCTTTCGCAACCGTCTGCATCTGATGGATGCCATAATTCAGTACGCCTGTCCCGAATCCAAAAAAGACAAGGAGTATAAGAAGAGGGTAAAACCGGCATTTCCTGATCTTCGGAAGCAGAAACGGAACGGCAAAAAGACCGACTGAGAAGACAGCTGCCGAAACAGGAATCCATTGATTCGGAAACAGAAAATGGGACAGGAATGTTGCCAGCGAAAATGAAATTGCAAAACACGCAAGCTTTCTCATTCCTGTCCCCCTTTCATATGGAAGAGGCTGTATCAGACGATCTTCTCTGAAAGAACTCTTCCTCCGATCAGATGAAAATGCAGATGCCGCACGGTTTGTCCGGCTGCTTCACCGCAGTTGTTGATAACACGGTATCCGTCTTTCAGTCCCTCGCCTGCTGCGATCTCTGCGATCGCCTGAAAACAGTCGGAAACGCAGACTGCATTTTCAGCATTTATGTCGTCGGCGCAGGCAATGTGTGTTTTCGGTACTACAAGAATATGTACCGGGGCCTGCGGATTGATATCGCGGAACGCGAAGACAGATTCATTTTCAAAAACCTTTGAACTGGGGATCTCACCCGCTATGATTTTGCAGAACAAACAGTCGTTCATGATTCAGGCTCCTTTTCTAGACGGTATACCATCTGTTTTGTTTTTCCTATAATTTCCTTAACAAACGGGACCAGGCTCTTCATCGCCTCGTCGAGCTTTGTGATATCGGTGCCGCCACCCATGGCGGAATCCGGCTTGCCGCCGCCTTTTCCGCCTGCGACCGCCGAGACCTTTCGGATCAGATCGCCCGCCTTTACCCCTGCAGCAACAGCGTCCTTTCCGCACACGCACAGGAAGTTAAGCTTCTCGCCGTTGACTGCCGCAAGCAGCGCCACAATGGCAGGTTCCTTATCCCGGAATGAGTCACCCTGTCTGCGGAGGGAATTGGGATCTCCCTCTGTTCGGAATGCAACGACTTTTACAGGTCCGACGCACACCGCCTTCTCAAGGACTGAATCTGCGCCTTTTGCGGTAGCCTGATCCTTCAGCTGCTGCAGGCTGCGCCGCAGTTCCCTGATCTCGGCCGCCTGCTGATCCAGCTTTTTCGAAAGTTCTGCCGGAACAGTCTTGAAGTGCGCCGCTGCAGCCTGTAGGATCTCTTCCTGTTCCCGGCAGTATTTTACTGCGGCAAGGCCGGTCAAAGCTTCGACACGTCGCACACCGGAGGCAACCGAGCCTTCAGACAGGAGCACAAAGCTGCCAATTTTCGCTGTGTTGGAGACATGGGTTCCGCCGCATAGCTCCAGACTGTAGCCACCCATATCAACAACACGCACAACATCGCCGTACTTCTCTCCGAAGAGTGCAGCGGCCTGCGTCTTTTTGGCTTCTTCCAGCGTCATTTCTTTCGTTTCTACCGTGTAGTCTGCAAGTATCGCGCGGTTTACGGCCTCTCGTACCGCGTCGAGTTCTTCCTTCGTCGGTGCGGAGAAATGAGTAAAGTCAAAACGCAGCAGATCCGTATCTACCAGAGAACCTGCCTGATGGACGTGATCGCCAAGCACCTCGCGCAGGGCACGGTGAAGCAGATGCGTTGCACTGTGGGCACGGCAAAGCGCCTCGCGGCGTTCTCTGTCTCGCATCACGGTAACGCAGTCTCCAACAAGCGCTTCGCCTTCCAGGACTTTACCGGTATGCATGAACTTGCCGCCCTTGTTTTTCTGTACATGATAGACCTCGAAGACGAATCCATTCTTCTCAATCCGTCCGGTGTCAGAAAGCTGTCCCCCCATCTCCGCGTAAAGAACGCTGCGGTCCAGCACCAGGATGGCTTCTTTCCCCTTGGAAACAACACCGCTCAGTTCGCCTTCCACAACGATGGCAAGGATATCGGCTTTGCATTTTTCCTGCTCATAGCCGATGAAATCCGTTTCCGGGATCTCCTTACCGAAGCTTATGCCGGACCAGCCGAGATCTCCAAGGGCTTTGCGGGCCTCTCGGGCGCGTTCGCGCTGTTCCTGCATCAGGGTGTGGAATCCCTCCTCATCGACAGTCATGCCCTCGTCATTGCACATCTCCACGGTCAGATCCAGCGGGAATCCATACGTGTCGTAGAGCTTAAAAGCATCGGCGCCGGAGAATACGATCTCGCTCTTCTCTTTGTGCGTGTTCAGCAGTTCTGAGAAGATGCGCAGGCCGGCATCAATAGTCTTTGAGAACTTCTCCTCTTCACTGCGAATCACAGCTGTAATGTAGTCCTGTTTTTCCAGCAGTTCGGGATACTGCCCACAGCTGATCTCCACCGCAGTTGGGACGACCTCATACAGGAAAGGCTCATTCACGCCGAGGAGCTTGCCGTGTCTTGCCGCTCGGCGCAGCAGACGGCGAAGCACGTAGCCTCTCCCTTCGTTGCTGGGAAGCACGCCGTCACTGATCATAAATACAGCGCTGCGGATATGATCGGTGATGACACGCAGCGAAACATCCTTTTTATGGCTCTCGCCGTAAAAAGCGCCGGTTAACTCGCTGACCTTATGTGTCACGTGCATGACTGTATCGACGTCAAAGAGCGAATCAACACCCTGGCATACGACAGCAAGCCGTTCCAGTCCCATACCGGTGTCTATATTCTTTTGTTTGAGTTCCGTGTAATTGCCATTTCCGTCGTTATCAAACTGAGAGAATACATTATTCCACACTTCGATATAGCGGTCGCAGTCGCAGCCCACAGTGCATTCGGGTCTGCCGCATCCATATTTCTCACCGCGGTCATAATAGATCTCCGAGCAAGGACCGCACGGACCGGAACCGTGCTCCCAGAAATTGTCCTCCTTGCCGAAGCGGAAAATCCGTTCCGGCGCGATTCCGATCTCCTCGTTCCAGATCGAGAAGGACTCGTCATCATCCACATACACGGATGGATAGAGACGTTCCGGATCGATACCTACCCATTTTTCAGACGTCAGAAATTCCCAGCTCCAAGCGATAGCCTCGTGCTTGAAATAATCACCGAAGGAAAAATTACCGAGCATCTCAAAATATGTTCCGTGACGCGCTGTTTTGCCGATATTCTCAATATCCCCTGTCCGGATACATTTCTGGCAGGTGCAGACACGCGTCCGCGGCGGCTTCTGCTCGCCTTTAAAAAATGGCTTCATCGGAGCCATTCCTGAATTGATCAGCAGAAGACTGGGGTCATTCTGCGGGATCAGTGAAAAACTGGGCAAACGCAGATGGCCTTTTGTCTCAAAAAAGCTGAGAAACATTTCGCGCAGTTCATTTACACCGTATGGTTTCATTTGTCCTCCCTATTGACAGGGTGTATCTTTACACCTGTTTTTTCTTTCTTAAAATACACAGAGCCGGAGCTTTAGCCGGAAGCTGGATACGGAGCATCATCTCAGCATGGCGTGCGTCGGCAAGTTCCTCGCCGTCCATGCTCCACAGCGTATCTGCAGTAAAAGGCAGTGCCTCTCTGCCCGGCAATACCAGTTCCAGTTTATCACCGCGGCAAAACTTGTTTCGCTGTCGAACGATCGCCATTCCTTCTTCGCTGCAGATCTCTACAACGGCAACAATATCTGCAGTCGAGTCGTACAGCGAATCGGAATAGTGCTCGCCGGGCATTCCGTAATAAAACCCTGTACAGTAAGGCCGATGACTGACTGTGTTGCATTCATCCACCCAGTAAGGCAGCAGCGTTTCTCTCTTTATCGCTACATCCAAAGCAGCACGGTATGCATTGGTAACGATACCCGTGTAGTACGCTGATTTCATCCTGCCCTCGATTTTCAGGCTGTCAACACCGGCAGCAAGGAGATCATCAAGATGCTCTATCATGCAGAGATCCAGTGAATTCAGAATATGTGTGCCGCCATCCTCGCTGATCTCAAAGAATTGCCCGGGCCTTTTTTCTTCGACCAGGTGGTATTTCCAGCGGCAGGGCTGTGCACAGGTTCCGTGATTGGCATCTCTTCCTGTCAGATAATTTGAGAGGAGGCAGCGTCCGGAAAAGGAAACACACATAGCTCCATGGACGAACACTTCAAGGCGAAGATCCGGCGGCGTATTCTTTCGGATCTCACGGATCTCCTCCATAGAACACTCTCTTGCCAGGACGACCGTATCAACCCCAAGTTCGTAGAGCTCCCGTGCGCTTTCGCTGTTTAGGACACCAAATTGCGTACTCACATGACGCTTTATGAGCGGAGCATGCTTTGCGGCAAGGCGCATCATCCCCAAATCCGCCAGGATCAGCGCGTCCACGCCGACATCCTGCAAAAAATTGAAATAGGCAGGAGCAGCTGAGAGATCGTTTTCATGAGGCAATATATTACAGGTTATATAGATCTTTTTTCCCGCGCTGTGGCAGATCTCTGTCGCGCGGACAAGATCCTCATCCGAAAAATTAACCGTGGAAGACCGCATACCAAACATGCGTCCCGCGAGATAGACGGCGTCGGCGCCATACAGCAAAGCTGTCTTTACGCGTTCCAGATCGCCGGCCGGTGAAAGAAGCTCCGGTTTCTTAATCATAGCTCTGTGAGGCAACAAACGCGTTGAAATCGTTGATATTGTTGAAGAATCGATGTGTACCCGTTGCCATATCCAGTGCATAATACGTATAGTCTGTGGAAGCAGGTGCAAGCGCCGCCTGAATGGACGCAAGACCCGGATTGCAGATCGGTGTTGGGGTCAATCCTGTGTACAGACGAGTATTATATGGGCTTTCTTCTGCCAGCATGTCTGCAGTAGGTGCGCCTTCATGGTCCTGGTGCACATACAGGATACTGGCATCAATACCAAGACTCATGTTGGAATTCAGGCGATTGTAAATAACAGAAGCGATGTTCGCACGCTCTGTGTCATTTGCCGCTTCTTTTTCGATATAGGAAGCGATCGTAACGATCTCCCGCAGCGAGTATCCGGATGCTTCCACTTGTTCCATCATTTCATCGGTCATGTTCAGATTAAAGGTGCTGAGAAAACGATTGATCGCACTGGATGCCTGCATGTTGATATAGAACTGATAAGTATCCGGGAACAGATATCCTTCCAGTCTTTCTGCACCCTCTTCTCCCGGTTCCGGCAGAAAATCATAATTAAACGTATTCTCTCTGGCAGCTTTGACCAGATCGTTATATTCACTGACGCCTTTACGTTCCAAAAGACGGAACATCTGGTCCATTGTCATTCCTTCAATAAAGGTAATGTCGACTGTCAGAGCTGAACCGGAGTTTGGTCTCATGTTTGAAACAAGTGCGCGATAGTCAAAGGTGGACTGGAGTTCATACTCACCCGGCTTGATTTTCTGATCCGCATGTGACACCTTGCAGAACAACTCAAACAGCCACTTGTATTCGATCAGGCCAGCCTGCTTCAGTGTTTCCGAAACATAATCGATATTCGCATGACTGATCGTTTTTGTTCCGGTCACCTTACCGGATTCATCCGTTTCCTCTATATTTTCTGTTTCAAAAATGGTAGTCGGTATTACGATCGTCGCCGTATACTCTTCCTTGTTCAGTGCCAGCATATCACTTGCGGCCATCCAGGCAAGGCAGGCGAGAACAATGCTGATGCATGCGATAAAAACCGCAAACATCAATCCTCCGAGGCATCCCGTTCGATATTCCCGGTTTCTCTGGATCGGTCGATAAGGTTCGTTTTCATCGTTTTCCGTATCTTCTTCCCAGATCTCATCCTTTTCGGATTCTACTGCCGGAAATCGAGCGGAAACTTTACGAAAAGATCCGCTGGCTTCTTTTGACGGAGTATTTTCCTGACTCTGTGTCCCAAGATTGCCTGTCCTGCTGTTTTCATGATATTGGAAGATCCGGTCGATCGGATCATTGTTATTTGCCATTTTTGCCCTCCTTCCGGGCATCTTTTCAGAGTTTACTGAACACCTCTCCGATCTTCTCGTGAATGATCAGATCCGCATAGGAATCATAAGGAGTTTCACTCAGATTCACAAGGACCAGCTTTTTCCCTTTATAATAGTGGATCAGGCCTGCCGCAGGGTATACATTCAAGGAGGTGCCGCCGATGATAAGAATTTCGGCATTGCGGATATAATGGATCGCTTCTGCCATGACATCCTGATCAAGCGGCTCTTCATACAGAACAATATCCGGGCGAATGACTCCTCCGCAGCTGCAGCGCGGTACACCATCTCCGTAATTGATCACTTCATGCGGATACGGTTTCCCGCATCTGGAACAATATGCGCGAAGAATGCTTCCATGAAGCTCCAGCACCTTTTTGCTTCCTGCTGCCTGATGCAGTCCGTCAATATTCTGAGTTATAACGGCACGCAGTTTTCCGGCTGCCTCAAGCTCCGCCAGTTTCTTATGCGCGCGGTTCGGTTCAACACCGTCTATTACCAGTTTTGCTCTGTGAAAGCGATAATACTCTTCCGGGTTTTTCTCAAAAAAGCTGTGACTCAGGATCATCTCCGGTGGATATTTCCATTGCTGATGATACAATCCGTCAACACTTCGAAAATCCGGAATGCCGCTTTCCGTACTGACACCGGCACCACCGAAAAAGACAATATTATCACTGTCATTTACCCACTGTTTCAACACCGAAACGGCATCTGTCATTTTCATTTCTCCTTTTTCACAAGCAAAGCAACTGCATGCGCTGCAATTCCGGAACCGTCTCCCGTGAATCCAAGCTTTTCTTCTGTTGTTGCTTTAATATTCACTGCCTCTTCTTCAACCTGCATTGCGTGAGCGAGTCTAAGACGCATCTCGGGAAGATAGGGCATCATTTTCGGCCGCTGGGCTATGATCGTGGCGTCAACGTTCCCTACGCAGTAACCTTTTTCAAAAATTATTTTTACACATTCTTCCAGCAGGCAGATGCTGTCGGCCCCTAGATATCTGTCATCAGAGTCCGGGAAATGCTGCCCGATATCACCGCATCCGGCAGCGCCAAGCAGTGCATCCATTACGGCATGAGTCAAAACATCCGCATCAGAATGTCCTAAAAGTCCTTTTTCAAAAGGTATCGTAATGCCACCCAGAACCAGCTCTCTGTCCGGAACAAGCCGATGGACATCATAACCATGCCCGATCCTCATAACATCTGCTCCTGCTCAGCAAACATTTTTGCTATCTCAAGATCCAGCGGTCGAGTCAGTTTAATATTGTCCTCACTTCCCTCAACGATATGGACCTGAATCCCCATTCTTTCTACGGCAGCACTGTCGTCTGTATACAGAAGTCCTTTGGCTACGGCATCGGTTAAAGCGCCCTTCAGCAGATCTGCGGAGAAGACCTGAGGTGTCTGCACACGAACTACAGCATCTCGGTCAACCGTTCCAGTAACAGTCCCATCCTCCTGAATCAGTTTCAGAGTGTCAGTGCTTTTGATAACGGGAATCGCCGCGTAATACTGTATGGCACCATCCAATGTCCGTTCAATCAGGTCTTCAGCCACAAATGGTCTGGCACCGTCATGAACAGCGATCCAGTCGGCATCTGTGCTGACTGCACTAACACCTGCCAGAGCCGATTCCATTCGGGTACTGCCGCCGCAAACGACGGCGGAAACCTTCTGAAAACCATATTCTTTGCAAAGGTCGGCAATACGCTCCATCTGTTCCGCTTTTGTTACAAGAATAATTTCATCCACCCTTGGAGACTGTTCAAATGCAACTATGGTCCGGGCAAGAACAGGCTTTTCTCCAAGAAGGCAGAAAAGCTTATCAAATCCCATTCTTTCCGAGCTGCCGGCCGCTAAAATAACAGCTGAGCATGTTTTTTTGCTCTTTTCATTTTTGCGGAAATAATCCAAGAAACCCATTCCGTGTTCTCCTTCGCTTTCTGATATCGGACTTATTCACTGAAACCTTTCAGTTGCCGCATCCGATAAAAATTCATCATGCCATCCTGCATATCGTCGAGATGTTTCAGCATCTTCCCTGCACCATAGATCGCGCAGGAGACAGGATCGTCAACCAGCGTCGTACGGATCCCGGTGCTTCGTTCGATCAGACGGTCCATGCCATAAACAAGGCTTCCGCCTCCTGACAGTATGATTCCGTTCTTATCCAGATCACCTACAAGCTGGGGCGGCGTGCTCTCCAGCACAGTATGGATCGCTTCCAGAATGTGGTTCATCGGTTCTACGAAAGCCTCGATCAATTCATTTGCACTCAGTTTGATCGTCTTTGGCAAACCGTTGATCAGATTGCGACCGCTGATCTCTTCTATGCCCATATCGGGGCGCTGCATAACACAACCAATGCTTTTTTTGATTTCTTCCGCAGCACTTAATCCAATCAGGACATTATATTTTTTCCGTACATATTTCACGATCGATTCATCAAAACTGCCACCTGCGACTTTGATCGACTGGCACTCAACAACACCGTTTACGGAAATGATAGCGATCTCCGTAGTTCCGCCGCCTATGTCGATCACCATATGACCGTCCGGCTTTGAAATATCAACGCCGGCACCCAAGGCAGTTGCAACTGCCGTTTCAAGCAAAAAAACTTTTCTTGCTCCGGCTTCTATCGCCGCATCGATGACGGCACGCTCTTCAACACCGGTGATGCTGCTGGATACGCAGCAGAGAACACATGGCTTGAATAGACTGAAAGACGTAATACGGCTGACAAGTTCTCGCTGCATCTGTGCAGCCATTTCATAATCGCAGATAACACCGGCACTGATTGGATGGATCGCAACGATATTTGCCGGTGTTCTTCCCAGCATTCTTTGCGCATCCTGACCGACTTTCTGGATCTTTCCCGTAAACTTGTCAACTGCTACCACCGTTGGTTCCCGAGAAACAACGCCTTTGCCCTGCTCAAACAACAAGGTAGTAGAAGTTCCCATATCGATTGCAATGTCTTTCTCAAAAATCTGCATTCTTTTGTCTCCGTTCCTCTGCTTTCAAGCATGAATATATTCTATCATTTAAGTCAAGTCTTTTATAGTTCAGTTCTCTCTTGTAGCCGCTGCTGCACCATATACTGTTTCAGCCCCGGCCAGTCGAAGTACTTTTGCTGCCTCTTCCATCGTAGCGCCTGTTGTAAGTATGTCATCGATCAACAGGATCTTTTTACCCTCTATTTGTTCTTTGCCGCAGAACCGATAGACACCCTGTACATTTCTTTTTCTTTCTTCACGGTTTAAAACTCCAGACTGGGCGGGATTATTGCGCGTTTTTTCAAGCAATGACACACATGGCATATGAAGGCTCGCTGCTGTCTCTTCCGCAAGTAAACGCGCCTGATCGTATCCTCGCTTACGCAGTCTTTTTCTGCTTAACGGGATCCAGGTAATACAGTCCGGCTGTATTCCGGACCTTTCGATCTCTGATGCCAGCAGTTCACCAAAGGCAGCTGAATAACCGGATGCACCCTGAAACTTGAATCGAAGCATCGCCTCTCTCACAGAACCTTCATAAAGAAGCGGTGAAACGACAACAGGAACTGTATCCAGCTTTCTTCTTCCCGTTCTCTCATTCGTATATGGAAGCTTCTTTTCACACTCCTGGCAGATGATACGTGAATCTGAAACAATCCGGCGGCAAAATGCACATTTTGGCGGATAAAGAAGATCCAGGATCCATTGAGCAGCTGTTTTCATATGCCATAGGAAATACGAATGCGAATTCGCAACGCATTATATCTTCTTGTCTGGGTCACATTATCTATCATGGTATGGATCGCGTTTTCATTGCCAACAAGGATCAGGAGATCTTTTGCTCTTGTGACGGCAGTGTAAAGAACGCCTCGTGTCAGAAGTCTCTTTGAACAGTCTGAAACAGCGAGTACAGCAGCACGATACTCACTGCCCTGAGATTTATGAACAGTCAACGCCCAGGCATGCTCCAGTTCATTCAACAATTCAAAAGGATATTTTGTGATCCTTCCGTCAAAACTGACTGTAACAGTCTGCTCATCAGTATCCACCAAACGGATGACACCGATATCTCCGTTAAAAATACCCAAGCCTGTAGATCCGTCTCTCTCATCCGTCCATAACAGATCATAATCGTTTCGATTCTGAATTACTCTGTCACCCATACGAAAAACAACAGAACCGAATTGTTTTTCCTTCTTATCAGGCGCAGGCGGATTGAGCTTGGCCTGAAGCATCTGGTTCAGTGCAACAGTGCCGCAGTCTCCTTTTTTTGTAGGAGACAAAACCTGGATCTCCGTACTGGGAATTCCCATCCTCTCCGGAAGCCTTTTTGCACAGAGCTCTACAATAGTTTCTGCGCTGGAAAGGCCGGTCTTTCTTCTCAGAAGGAAAAAATCACCCGTATTCTCAGACAGATCCGGATGTTCGCCCTGATCGATTTTATGAGCATTGCAAACGATCCGGCTGTCTGCTTTTTGCCGGAATATCTCAGTCAGACGAACATTTGCTATCACTTCACTACGCAAAATAGCAGAGAATACATCACCCGGTCCAACGGCAGGCAGCTGAGCGGCATCTCCGACCAGAACAACTCTGGTCCGTGATGGAAGCGCATCCAGCAATGCGTGCATCAGATAGATATCCACCATGGAACATTCGTCGATAATTATAGCATCGCATGTCAGTTTTTCATTCTTATTTTTTGTGAAGATTACCGCGTCCGAATCTTCCGCATATTTCGCACCTAAAAGGCGATGCAACGTCACCGCTTCAAAGCCGGTCAGTTCTGTCATACGTTTTGACGCTCTACCCGTCGGAGCTGCCAGGCAGGTTTTTAGTCCGAGCTGTTCAAAAAGCATAATAATTGCCTGTATAGACGTTGTTTTGCCAGTACCGGGTCCGCCCGTGATTGCGAGGAGCTGATTCTCAGCTGCAAATTTCAGTATCAGTCTCTGCTGTTCCGCATAGACGATTCCCTGTTTTTTCTCTGCTTCGCGGATGAGTTTTTCCAGATCCGTCTCCAGTTTATATGTATGTTTTGCCATCCTTGCAAGCTCGTCGGCGACTTCCTGTTCGGCAAGGAACATTTCCGGAATATAGCAGGCATTCTGCCCGGCAATCGTCTGTTCAATGATACGTCTTTGTTCTACAAGAGCAGTGTAGACCTCCGTTGTATCTTCCACTGTAATATCCAGTTGCTGCGCTGTAGCAGTAAGCAGTTTTTCACGCGGAATAAAGCAATGGCCATTCCTCTCATTATATTTGATCGTATATAATAATCCGGCGCAGATCCTGTTATTATCCTTTTCGTCAATACCAAACAGTTCCGCAAGGCGGTCTGCTTCCTGGAAAGATGCTCCGATCCCATTCGTTGTCAGTATATAGGGGTTTTCCTTCAAAAGATCTTCCGACTGCGCTCCGAAGAATTTATACATTCTCAGGGCGTAGAGAGGAGATACCGCGCATCCGGATAAGAACAGCACCAGCTTTTTCATACCGTTTGTCTTTTTATACTCCGCCGCGATCTTCTCAGCTTTTTGTATGCTTATCCCTCGAATTTGTGCCAGCTTCTCCGGATGATGCTCCAGGATCTGCAGGGACTGATCACCAAATTTATTTACAATCAGGGAAGCCAGAACAGGTCCTATTCCTTTTACGCCGCCGCCGGACAGAAACGCATAAATCTGCTGTTCGTTTTCCGGTATGGAACGCTCGGATCCCTCTGCAACAAACTGTCTTCCATAATTGGGATGGCTGGTCCAGTATCCGTAAACGGTGAGCATTTCGCCGGGGTAAGCATAGGGAAAAATGCCGGTAACTTTCAGTTCTGTTCCATCTGTGTCCTGCATGCTAAGAACGGTATATCCGCTGTCCGGATCCGAATACAATACGGAAGCGATCGTCCCGCTTATCTGGTTTTGATCTATTTCATCCACTCTTATTCACACAACTCCTGTAAAAAAGGATTGAATTATTCATGATGCGAAAAGAACCTTTTTTAAATATTCTCCGGTATAGCTCTCCTTGCAGGCAGCACAGGCTTCCGGTGTACCGCTAAACACAAGTCTCCCGCCCAAGTCTCCACCTTCCGGCCCTAAGTCTATGATCGTATCAGCAACTTTGATGACGTCCATATTGTGTTCGATGACGATAACGGTGTTTCCCGCATCCGTGAGCCGGGATAGTATCGTTGTCAGCTTATGAACATCTGCCGCATGGAGTCCGGTAGTCGGTTCATCCAGAATATATACGGTTTTTCCGGTGGAACGTTTGGAAAGCTCAGTAGCCAGTTTCACGCGCTGGGCTTCTCCTCCGGACAGTGTTGTGCTCGACTGCCCCAATTTGATATATCCCAGTCCTACATCGTACAGTGTTTTCAGCTTACTGAGGATCTTCTCCTGGTTGGAAAAAAACGAACAGGCCTCTTCCACTGTCAGTTCCAGAACGTCCGCTATGTTTTTTCCCTTGTATTTAACTTCGAGCGTTTCGCGATTATAACGTTTACCACCGCAGACATCGCATGGAACATAGACATCCGGCAAAAAGTGCATTTCGATCTTTACCAGGCCGTCACCGGAACAGGCCTCACATCTTCCGCCCTTTGTGTTGAAAGAGAAGCGGCCCTGTCCAAATCCGCGCATTCTTGCATCCTGCGTTGAAGAAAACAGATCGCGAATATCGTTGAATACACCAGTATAAGTTGCGGGATTGGAGCGTGGCGTCCTTCCGATCGGGCTCTGATCCAGAGCGATCACTTTATCCACATTTTCCAGCCCTTCGATCCCTCTGCACTTACCCGGTTTGACCTTTGCGCGGTTCTTTTCTGCAGCAAGAGTTTTATACAGAATCTCATTGATCAGGGATGATTTTCCGCTTCCTGAAACACCTGTAACACAGATCAGCTCTCCCAGCGGGATCTCCACATCTATGTCTTTCAGGTTATTCTCAGCCGCCCCGCGTATCACCAGTTTCCTGCCATTTCCTTTTCTTCGTTCGGCTGGAACCGGGATCGTCTTTTTTTTGCTCAGATATTGACCTGTGACAGAGTCAGGGCAGGCACAGATATCTTCGACGGTCCCTGCGCACACCAGTTCTCCGCCATTTACACCGGCTCCAGGTCCGATGTCAAGAATATAATCTGCCGCACGCATTGTTTCTTCATCATGTTCAACAACGATCAGTGTATTGCCAAGATCACGCAGCTGCATCAATGTATGGAGGAGTTTTCCGTTATCTCTCTGATGAAGGCCAATGCTCGGTTCATCCAGAATATAAAGAACACCCATCAGGCTTGATCCGATCTGGGTAGCAAGCCGGATCCTCTGACTTTCGCCGCCGGACAACGTTGCTGCCATACGTGACAAAGTTAAATAGCCAAGACCTACACTCTCGAGGAAATGAAGGCGTGAGACGATCTCCTTCAGGATCTGGTGCGCAATCATTTCTTCCTTTCCCGTCAACGTCAATTGCGAGATAAACGTCAATGCCTGGTGAATGGAAAAATCCGTAAACTCAGAAATGCTGATACCTCCGACAGTGACTGCCAGCGCGGTATTCTTTAATCGTCTTCCTCCACATTTCGGACAGGATATTTCCGCCATGCAGCTTTCGATCTCTGCACGCATACCGGGGCTCTGTGTTTCCTGATAACGGCGATTGAGGTTGGGAACAACTCCCTCAAAAGGGCGTTTGATGACACCATATCCGTCAGCTTTCTCATAGCGAAGTGTCAAAGGTTCTCCATTCGTTCCATACAGAATGGCATTGACAGCTTCTCCTGGAATAGAATCGATCGGATCATTCAATGTGAAATGATATTTTTTCGCAAGCGCTTCGAAATACATTTTTGCGATGCTGTCGTTCTTGACATTGCCCCAGCCGCTGGCAGAGATACCGCCATCATTGATACTCAGCTTAGGATTCGGAATGATCAGATCCGGGTCGACCAGAAGCTGCATACCGAGACCAGAACATGTCGGGCAGGCTCCCTGGGGATTGTTAAAAGAAAAGAGCCGCGGTGTTATCTCTTCCAGAGAGATCCCACAGTCCGGACAGGCATAATTCTGTGAAAAAGACACTTCTCTTTCTTCCTGCGGCAGATCGACCACGAGAAGACCTCCTGAAAGATTCAGCGCAGTCTCTGCGGAATCTGTCAGCCTCCGCACGATACCCGTCTTCACAGTCAGCCTGTCTACCAGGATCTCGATCGTGTGCTTTTTGTTTTTTTCAAGAGAGATATCTTCTGCCAAATCAACCAGCACACCATCAATCCTCGCACGGACATACCCTGATCGTTTTGCGTCTTCCAGGATCTTCTGGTGCTCTCCCTTTTTTCCCCGCACAACAGGCGCGAAAAGCTGGATCCGGGTGCTCTCCGGCATCTGCAGAATCTGATCAACGATCTGATCGATGCTCTGCCTTCTGATCTCTTTTCCGCATGATGGGCAATGCGGAATACCGATCCTGGCCCACAGCAGACGGCAATAGTCATAGATCTCCGTTACTGTGCCTACTGTAGAACGTGGATTCCTTGATGTGGTTTTCTGGTCGATGGAAATAGCCGGAGAAAGACCGTCTATATAATCAACATCAGGTTTATCCATCTGCCCGAGAAACATCCGCGCATAGGAACTCAGGCTCTCAACATACCGTCGCTGCCCTTCCGCATAGATCGTGTCAAAGGCAAGACTGGATTTCCCGCTGCCGGATAGACCGGTAACTACGACCAGCTTGTTCCGTGGAATCGTAACATCGATATTCTTGAGATTATTCTCTCGTGCGCCTTTGATAACAATGTTTTCCTGCATGAAAAAGAACCCTCAGCTGACAGCAATTCAAATAATGTATAACTATTTTATTATACCTTATTTTAATCAGAGTTTCAAGAAATAGACGATGAACAATTACATAAAAAAGATGCCTGCTTTCAGCAGGCATCAGTTTAAAGAACAATCATATCATTTTTCAAACCTTGCTAACAGATTCTCAATGCTGTCCTCCATTGCAGCCAGAATACGATCGGTCGTCACTTCTTTCGGAAGCTGCATACCGCGGTCCATCCATTGAGAGATATAACCGATGGCAAGATCTGCATAAAACTCGATGACAAATTCATAATCCTGCCGATCGATGGTATGACCTTCCGAAACGATCTCTGCAAAACGACGAATGCAGGTTTCCATCTGTCCTCTAAGATACCGCAGCATATAGATGCGGCTGTTTGAATTGTAAACATTCAGTGTAAAGGAGGCATTATCTTCCAGATACCTGAAATATGTTACCATGTCCGTCGACCATTTATCATACGTAACGATACTCGGGAAAACACGATTGCAGTCCATTTCAAAAATCCATTCCAGAAGATCATAGACATCGTCAAAATGGTAATAAAACGTCTGCCTGTTAACATTGCAGATATCCACAATATCCTTTACCGTGATCTTATCGATCGGTTTCACCGTCATCATTTTTCTGAGGGCATCTGCAAGCGTTTCTTTTGTGCTTTTCTTCTGTGCCATAGTTTTCACCTCATGTTTTTGACGAGCAAATATTACATTTTTACAATTGCGTTTCTTTGTATAGATAATATCATATTAAAGTGAAAAGGAAAAGATGCTTTTTACATAACTTTAAGATTTCTGTAATATTTTTCTGTCTGCACTCGGGAATATTATTTTATTGATTTTTGTGTTATTTTTCTCTTGAAATCAGAAAATGATTATGTTATACTTCTAAAGCTTGTATTATTAATCATCTTCCAAAGGAGTCACGATAAATGTCTACTGTTACCACGATCTTTGCTGTTCTTCAGCTTCTTTCCGGCGTCGCATTAACAGCTATTGTTCTGATGCAGAGCGGAAAAAGCGCAGGACTCTCCGGTGCGATTGCCGGCGGTGCTGAAAACTTTTTTGGAAAAGGAAAAGCCAAGACGCTGGATGCAAAGCTCGCCAGAATGACAAAGTGGTTTGCACTTGCTTTTGTTGTGCTTACTCTTATTTTAAACCTTGTCAAGTAATTGCATAATCATTTCACTGACTGCGCCGGATGCGAAATCGCATCCGGCGCTTTTCTCGTTATACCGTTATTTATTCCCAGGTTTTCCATATCTCCGGGCAGTTTCCTACTGTTGCCTGTTTTCCGTTTCGCACAATAGGGGTTTTCATCAGATAGGGATCCTCCAGAAGTTTTTCTATCTTTGCCTCGTCGGAGGCAAGATACTGAATCAGTGGATAGTCCACATCCGTCTGATCGATAACTGCCTGAAGTCCGACAGCATTGATGACTGATCTCAGTTCTCCTCTGCTGATTCCGTACTTCAGAATATCAACATACTGATATTTAATACGGCGTTCCTTGAAATAACGTTCTGCTTTTTTTGTGTCAAAGCATTTCGCCTTGCCAAAGATCTGGATGTTCATATGGTGAAATATTCCTTTTAAATCTCCGTGATCACCGGCAGGATCATAGGACTGCGTTTCATCGTCTTATACAGATAGCCTGAAAGACTTGTTTTTACTTTCAGTTTCATGGCATTCCAGTCTGAGATCTTTTGTTCCTCACAGTTTTCGATCGTTTCCATGACGATCCGTTTCAGTTCCTCCATCAGGTCTTCCGCTTCTTTTACATAGATAAAGCCTCTTGTTACGATCTCAGGATCTGCCAGAAGCTTATGATCATAACCGGAAAACGGCATAACAACTACGATCATGCCTTCTTCTGCCAGTTTGTGTCTGTCCCGCATTACAACGGAGCCAACTTCGTTAATCTCACCGCTTCCATTCACCAGAACAGCGCCGGCAGGAACTGCTTCGGCCTGCATCTCTGCTTTTTTTGATATTTCGATCACAGACCCGTTTTCCGCGATCAGAATATTATTCGGTGCGACTCCCATCATTCTGCCCAGCTCTGCATGCTTTACGAGCATGCGGTGCTCGCCATGCACCGGAATAAAAAACTTCGGCTTTGTCAGCGCCAATATCATTTTTTGTTCTTCCTGACATGCGTGTCCGGATACATGCAGTTCCGTGTTGCGGTCATAAATGACTTCAGCGCCTTTATGGAAGAGTTCATCGATCACTCTGCTGATCATTGTTTCATTGCCCGGGATCGCAGATGCGGAAATAATGATCCTGTCCCCGGCATCCACCGTGATCTGCTTATGTTCGGAAAACGCCATGCGGTAAAGAGCCGACATTGTCTCGCCCTGACTGCCAGTTGATAGGATGACCGACTGACTGCGCGGCAGGCCATTGATTCGTTCCATATCCACCAGCACATCATCCGGGATATCCATATAACCCAGGACCTGTGCCACGTGAATGACATTTTCCATGCTCCGGCCTGTGATTCCGACTTTTCGTTTGTATTTTGCCGCAACATTTATGATCTGCTGCAGCCTGTGAATATTGGAAGCGAAAGTAGCGATGATAATCCGTTTGTCACAGCCAAGGAATAATTTGTCAAAACTCTCGCCAACCTTTCGCTCCGAATCTGAAAAGCCGGGCTTTTCCACATTGGTGGAATCACTCAGAAGCGCCAGCACACCTTCGTTTCCCAGCTCTCCGAACCGCGTCAGATTTGTCATGGATCCGGCAATCGGAGTAAGGTCTATTTTAAAATCTCCCGTGTGGATAACCGTCCCGATCGGTGTCCTGATTGCAAGAGCAACAGCGTCCGGTATACTGTGGTTAACATGGATCAGTTCGATCTGAAAATTGCCAAGGCGAAACACAGAGCCTGCTTTTTTCGTGAAGATCTGCGTATTGTACAGCAGGTCTTTTTCTTCCAGCTTCAGTTCGATAAGAGCCGCTGTCAGCGGTGTGGTGTAGATTGGAATATCAAGTTCCTTCATCACATAGGGGATCGAACCGATATGATCTTCATGGCCGTGTGTGATGATCAAACCGCGGATCCTGCTTTTATTGTTGCGGAGATAGGTTATATCCGGAAGTACGACGTCGATCCCGTACATATCTTCATCCGGAAATCCAAGACCGCAGTCAACAACGATCATATCGCTTCCGAACTCAAATACTGTCATGTTCTTCCCGATCTCGCCCAACCCGCCGAGCGGAATGATTTTCAGTTTAGATGTCATGGATCCTCCTCACATCTATAATGCTAAATGGAAATAATCCGTCTATATCTCAGTTCTTCCTTCCAATGCACGGCAAAGTGTTGCGTCATCCGTAAACTCCAGATTCGATCCGACAGAAATCCCGTAAGCCAACCGGGTAACTTTTACACCGAATGGTTTGATCAGTCGTGAGATATACATGGCCGTTGCCTCACCTTCTGTATCTGGATTTGTAGCCATGATCACTTCTTCGATCTCTTCATCCGCTATCCGATGAAGTAATTCCTTTACCCCGATATCATCGGGACCGATATGGTTCATAGGAGAGATGGCTCCGTGAAGAACATGATACAGTCCGTTATATTCACGAGCACGTTCTATGCTTAATACATCTTTGGGATCCGATACGACACAGATCGTAGATCGTTCCCGTCTTTCACTCGCACAGATCGAACAGATTTCCTGATCTGTATAGTTTCTGCAGATCCTGCATTTTTTGACTTCTCGCTTTGCTCTGCTGATCGAATCGGCAAAACTCTGTGCTTCTGAATCCGGAAGAGAAAGTACATAAAATGCCAGCCGCTGCGCGCTTTTTTTCCCGATGCCGGGAAGCGCCGCAAAATGATCGATCAGATTGTCCAATGAAGACGGAAAGAAAGCCATAATAACCTCATAAATACCAGAATTTTAAATACCAGAATTACGAATCGCCTGTATGGCATCTGCTCTGTCTGTAGCGCCGAAAACAGCACTTCCGGCGACGAGAACATTTGCGCCGGCTTCGAGGCATAAGGCAGCTGTATACCGGTCCACGCCACCATCGACCTCGATATCAAACTGATTGTCCGTTTCCTCACGCAGTCTGTATAGGGAACGGACTTTATCCATCTGATCACTCATGAATTTTTGTCCGCCGAAGCCGGGCTCTACAGTCATGATCAGAACCAGATCCACAAGATCCAGATACGGCAGCGCAGCCTCCGGCGGAGTATTGGGTTTTAGTGTGATCCCGCACTGTTTACCTTCCGTCTTTATGATGCGAAGCGCTTTGAGATTGTTATCCGTATTGTCGGCTTCCACATGCAGATTGACAAGATCGGCTCCCGCGCTGCAGAAAGCGGAAACAAATCGAATCGGTTCCGTTATCATGAGATGTACATCCAGAAACATGTCCGTTGCTTTTCTGACGCTTTTCAACACCGGAATCCCAAAGGATATGTTCGGCACAAAGCACCCGTCCATAACGTCGAAATGCAGATAATCAGCGCCGCCATTTTTTACACTCAGGATCTCTTCCCCAAGCTTTGAAAAGTCAGCGGAAAGAATGGAAGGAGCAATTTTGATCATATCACACTCTCCATGGCTGGTAGAATATATATTGCTTTTAATATCATACTATATCTTGTGGTCGAAAAGCAAGGAAAAGGTTTCGTTTCATACCAGAACAAGAAACTCTCCCGGATTCAGTACCTGTGCCTGAAAATCCTTCTCCTCTACAGATCTTGCAAACGAATCCGCATCCTGCATGATCATGGGAAACGTGTTGAAATGCATGGGGATCACATATCCGGGGCGAATCATTTCAACCGCAGTCAATGCATCCTCAGGGCCCATTGTGTAAAAGTCGCCGATCGGGATCAGAAGCGCATCGATCTGATCAGCCAGAAGCTCAAAGTCTTTGGTCAGTGAAGTATCGCCCATATGATATACGGTCTTCCCATCCATCCGGATCACAAATCCGCAGGCAACGCCTCCGGGAACACCGCTGCCGTGGATTGCCGGAACATACTGAATACTGCCGAATGGCAGCTGTATTTTGCCACCGATATTCCCGCATATAAGATTGCGGCAATTGCCAAACAGAGCTGTTCCAACATCAACAGTAGTGATGATCGTTGCTCCTGTTCGTTCCGCGATCGATGCCGCGTCGCCTGTATGATCACCATGTCCATGTGTGACCAGAATATAATCCGCTTCTGCCTCTTCCGCTTTGATCGGAGCCAGTCCATTTCCTGTAAAGAACGGATCGATCAGCAGTTTTGTTTCCCCGTCCGTCAAAGCAAAACAAGCATGTCCATAAAACGTGATCGTTAACATTTTCCTGCATCCTTTCTAGTTATTTTAATTCAAATTTTTAATGATTGAATCCTTGTATATTCATCTTTTTCATCATATCATAGTACGGCTGAAAATTCATCATGAAATCCGGTCGGAATGAGAATCATTCTATTTCCTTCTGCGCGCCGTCATTTCTTTCTTGAGCATCCTTTTCATTTGTTTTATAATGAAACAAAATCAAACGGAAAGGATCTGGAGATCATAATGAAAAAGGAATCACCTTCTCTCGATCTATGGCTGAAGGAAGCCAAAGCAGACCCGAATGCCGAAAAGTGCGGTATGTATCTCGCTCATAACGGAATCGTCCGGAAAACCGCGAAAGCCAGAGTCCGCTTTCAGGAAGAAACAGCCATGGATGTCAAAGGCATGCTGTTCTCTTATGACGATGCCTTGGTCAGGAAAGCTGTCTCGGAAACGCGTGAGTTGCCGGGTATTTATTATGTACGTGTGTGGCTGAATGAAGGAGAACTGCACCTTGGAGATGATATCATGTTTGTTCTGATCGGCGGCGATATCCGTCCTCATGTTGTGGATGCCCTGCAGGCGCTTGTTGGGAACATCAAAAGCAACTGCGTAACCGAACAGGAAATCTACGAATAACCATCTTTTCAATAACTGAAGTATTCGTTGTTGCTGCACGTGCTGCAGATCGGCACCCTGCTGTTTGCCGGAATTACGTTTCCGCAGATACGGCAGCGGCGGATGTACTGTTCTTTGCTTTCCTTCATCAGCTCATCGATCCGCCGGCAGATCTCCTTGCGTTCTTTCGTGCAGTCATCTTCAACACCAAGACGCCTGAGGATCTGGTGGCGCAGATCGTAAGCCTTGTACTGCAGTTCACAGCCTTCCAGCGTGTCTAATGGATAATGCGGTAAAGGAACTCTGTTTTTCCTTTTTTCCTGTTTTAAGACACTTCCTACACATCGGCACCAGTAACGCGTCAGTTCCTGCTGTTTAACATCGCAGGGACAGGTAATCATCTCAAATACAAGATCCCGGTCTTTCTCCAGAAACTCTTCAGGAAACATCTTTAGCAGCATCTTGTACAGGAAATACGAGTTTTCCATATTTTCCCTGTCAAACAGCGGCGACCGAGGCAGCGTCTGCCATACCCGAAGAAGAGATTCGATCGGCACATCAGAAGTCAGGGTTTCTTTAGGAAATGAAATACAGGGCCGCTTGATCCTAGGCGATGGTTTTCCAAGCAGCTCGCGAATCAGCGGAGAGTCGTTCATAACAAGAACTTCTCCTTCTTCCTGTAACCCGTAACGCCCCGCCCTTCCGGCTATCTGATTTACTTCTGATGTCGTCAGCTGTCGGTATTTTTTCCCGTCATATTTTTCTGTTTCGGTGAAGATAATACGATGTATGGGAAGAGAGATTCCCATTCCGATTGCGTCAGTAGCAACAACGACCGTCGTTTCGCGATTCAGATATCGCTTTACCTCATTGCGTCTGGCCTCCGGAGGAAGCGCTCCGTAGATTACGCTGGCCCGTATCCCCTCTTTTTCAAGTTCCGCGGCAGTTGCCAGAACACTTTTTCGTGAAAAACAGATCAGTGCGTCATCGGGCTTTAGTTCTGAATAATCCGTACACTGTCCTTTATAACGCAGCGGAGCGAGTCGCTTGTGCTCAACAACGCAAAATCGATCCTTTCCTGCAATCGTTTCTATCAGATCTCTCAAAAAAGGAAGCGCTTCCGGTGACATACAGATATGCAAAACTTCTGCGTTTACCAGACAGATCGCTTTCAGCCAGGCAGCGCCGCGTTCTCTGTCGGCAATCAGCTGAGCCTCGTCGATCACCGCCGTCTTATACTGTGTATGGAAATCGCATAGTTCAATGGTAGATGAGACTGATGTTGCATCTTTGACTGGCAAATGCTCTTCTCCCGTCAGAAGCGTACAAGGTACACCTGCTCCGTTCAACCTCTCATACATTTCCAGAGCAAGAAGGCGCAGAGGCCCAAGGTACGTTCCCGGCTGGTTCTTTTTCAGATCCTCCATAGCATCGAATGTTTTGCCGCTGTTTGTCGGCCCGACATGCAAAACAAAAAACCGGTCTTTCTGCTGTGCTTCCCGGATCATGCCGTCAAACGAATACTGTTCGATCAGAGCCTGTGCTTTTCTGAGATTGATCTCTTCCTGCTCTTTTTTCTTTTTCTGTGCAACATAGCAGCTGAGTTCGGGATGCTCCAAGGCTGAACGCACCATTTCTTCCGTCCAGTATTCCCGATAAATGTTATACCCTCTTTTTTTGTTGTAATATACCTTCTTCATGGGTCTCGGAAACAGTTTATAGATCTTTCTGGCCGGGATCCCGTAAAGGTTCCTGATATCCTTCGCTGTGTATTCTTTCTGCTTTTTATTCATCATTCTTGAAGCACCGATATCCTGTCGGAATAATGATCATATCTGTTCATATTGTACCATCAACGAATTTTTCTTTCCACCTTTTCCTTGTTTTTTCAGGCTGAAATTAATGCAATGTTCATAGGCTCAGTTCTTGACGGCTGGGTATTTTTATACTAAAATGAAAAATTGTAAAAAAGACAATGCGGGTTTTTCTTTTTATCCCAATGAAAATATATGGAAAGGATTGAACAAAAAATAATGAGAGGAAGACGCGGCGGTGTTGGTCCCATCTACGGTTTTCTGCTCACATGGCTATTTTTATCCTTGTTTTCTGACTTGTATTTATTGCAGGGTCTCCTTTTTGTCTTAGCTGCTTCACTGGCAGTTGCGTTTATTATAGGACGTGCCAGCGGAAGAAATGCTGAAAAGAAGGCCGCAAAAGAAGCCGCCGCAAAGAAGAAAAAGCAGGAAGAGCAGAAAAAGAAAGAAGTGGAACCGAAAAAGATCGGTGAAAATGCAAAACCGCAGAAAAAAAGCTATGGGCCTGAAATCGATCCGATCATTGCCGAAGGCAATCGTGCGCTCTCAGAAATGGGTCGTCTGTACCAGTCGATCAAAGATCCTGAGATCCGTGTAAAGATCAACGAGATCATGCGCATTACCGACAAGATCACGCAGGATGCGATCGCTGATCCTTCTGATATCCCGCAGATCAAAAAATTCATGAATTATTATCTTCCCACTACGATCAAGCTCCTGAACAGTTACGATCGTATGAGTTCTCAGGGTGTTCCCGGCGAGAATCTCGACAAAAGCATGAAGAGCATCAATGAAATGCTTGATACTGCGATCGTTGCCTATCAGAAGCGTCTGGATTCCCTCTTTGCAAATCAGGCACTGGATATTGAGACTGATATTGAGGTCATGAACGCAATGCTTGAACGGGAAGGTCTTACTGAAAAAAAGGATTTCCATGTCCAGACACAAACTTCTTCAAGCTCCGGTTCTGCGTCTTCCGCGGCAGTCGCTGCTGAAAGCAAATAACCGCCTTACCATATTCAATCAAAACTGAAATAGAAAGGAAATGCAACTATGAGTGACTATGTCCCGACTCTTACCCTGAATCCCAATGCCGCAGCGGAAGCAGCTGTTCAGGAAGCCCCGACTTTGGAGGCAATCACACCTGAAGATATTGAAAAAGCAAAAGAAGTTGATATTTCGGCTCTTTCTCCTGCTGAACAGGCTGCTGTTCGTGAGTTTTCCCAGCAGATCGATGTCATGAATACCGAACAGATCATGAATTACGGTTCCTCCGCGCAGAAAAACATCGCCGAATTCTCTGACGCGGCACTAAACTCCGTAAAAACAAAGGATCTGGGCGAGGTCGGAAACATGCTCAGCGGGCTTGTTGTCGAACTGCAGGGGATGAACTTCTCTCAGGAAGAGAAGAAAGGACTGAAAGGTCTGTTCAAAAAAGCTCAGCAGGATCTCTCCTCCATAAAAGCACAGTACGATAAAGCTTCTGTCAATGTTGATAAGATCGTCGAGCAGCTCGAACAGCATGAGATCACCCTGATGAAAGACATAGCGCTGATGGATAAGATGTACGAACGCAATGAGGAGTACATGAAAGAACTCACCATGTACATCCTGGCCGGCAAGCTGCGCATCGAACAGCTGCGAAATGAGGAACTGCCCAAATACGTGCAGAAGGCCAATGAAAGTGGTCTTCCTGAGGATGCTCAGGCAGCAAATGACTTTGCTAACATGATCGGTCGTTTCGAGAAGAAGATCCATGATCTGGAGCTTACCCGTCAGATCTCTGTTCAAATGTCTCCTCAGATTCGTCTTGTGCAGAACAACGACAGTCTGATGGTCGAGAAGATCCGTTCCTCCATTAACAACACCATCCCCCTGTGGAAGAATCAGATGGTGCTTGCCATGTCCATGTATCATTCCGATCAGGCCATGAAAGCACAGCACGAAGTAACAGAAGTGACCAATCAGCTGCTAGAGGCTAATGCCCAGGCCCTTCATCAGGGCAGCGTGACTGTAGCCCAGGAAGCGGAGCGCGGTATTATTGATCTTGAAACGCTGAAAAAGACCAATGAAGAACTGATCAAAACGCTGAAGGAAGTTCGCGATATTCAGGATTCCGGTCGTGCACGCCGCGCATCTGCAGAAGCAGAGATCGCCAAACTGGAAGAAGAGCTGAAACGTAATCTGCTTGAAATGCAGGGATAATCAATAATGAGCATCTTAAAAAAACGCTGGTTTGCCTTATTTCTGTGCATTCTTGTAGTTGCAGCTTCTACACTGATCAATACCCGTGTGAAATTCGGGGCTCTTGTTGACGATGTGATCGATTCTTTTTACTATGGTACCGTATCAGATGAAAGCATCTACGATCATTTGAAAACGATCAGCACGGAAGCTCAGAAACTTGTCCTTCTTGGAAAAGAATACGGGATAGATCGTTCTGTGACAGAGGATGTAGAAGACTCTGTTGCATGGCTTCAGGAGAATGTAGAGTATACCCGCGGCTATGAAAATTTAATTTATGAGAACTATCAGGATATTCAAAGCTCTCTGCTGAATCTGGAAAACGCATTGAATCATTCTTCTCTCAGCGCTGAGGATACCGCTCTGCTCGCCAGCTGTGATCTGACCATTGCAAATGCCAAAGCTGCTATCGAAGCGTCTGATTACAATTCCATTGTACGCAGTTTTCTGAAAGCGTACAATCACTTCCCTACCAGCAATCTGGCACATGCCGCGGGCATTTCGATGCCCAAACTATTCGAACGTCTTTCTTACTAAATACAACCAGGAGCACTAACAGAACATGTCAATTGAAAAAGGCAGAGCATATTTCCGTCAGTTCGGGATGGAAGACCGCGTTCGCGAGTTTTCCGTTTCCTCCGCAACCGTAGACCTCGCCGCCGCTGCTCTTTCCGTAGAAGGAGCGCGGATCGCGAAAACACTTTCTTTCAAAACACCGGAAGGCTGCATGCTGATCCTTGCTGCCGGTGACGCTCGGATCGATAACCATAAATTCAAAAACAAATTTCATTTTAAAGCCAAAATGCTTTCCGCTGATGAAGTTCTTGAGATGATCGGTCACCCGGTCGGAGGTGTCTGTCCTTTTGGGATCGACCCTGCTATCCCAGTATATCTTGACGACAGTATGAAGCGGTTTGAAACCGTTTTTCCCGCTGTTGGCAGCGCCAGCAGCGCCATTGAATTGGATCTTGATGAACTGTTTCGTTACTCCAACGCTTTGGAGTGGATCGATGTCTGCAAGCTTCCAGAATAAAAGTATACTTTTTCAGCAAAACAGCCGTCCTTTTCATTGGGCGGCTGTTTTATCGTTATGGTGTACTGAAATCAAAAAAGAGAAACGATCAAAAAGTACAGGAACGGAAGCAGGATTGCCGGGAGCATGTTTGCCACTTTGATCCGTTCCTCATTTTTTGCGATGCCAAGCATGTTAAGCCCAAGGCCGATCAGCATCACACCACCGACGGCTGACATTTCATTCACGACTTCCGCAGAGAGTGCAGGCCCTACTGCGGATGCCAGAAGCGTCAGCAGGCCCTGAAAAACCAGCACAAAAACGGCGGAAAAAGTTACTCCGATCCCCATCGCCGCAGCAAAAGCCATCGACGAGAAGAAGTCCAGCGTGCTTTTCGCAAATATAATGGAATAGTTATGATTGATTCCGGCTTCCAGACATCCCATAATCGTCATGGAACCGATACAGAACAGGATACATGCAGATACAAATCCCTCTGTAAATCTGCTGTTCCCCGATCCGATTTTCATGACCTTTGATTTGATGCCATCTCCTGCCTTTTCCAGCGCATCATCAATTCCGATCCACTCCCCAAGAACTGTCCCGAGTGCCATACTCAGGATCACGCACAAAAGCGCTTCTGTTTTGATTGCGGAGGATACGCCGATCAGAACTGTACAGAGCCCCAATGCTTTGATCACCGCATTCTGCAGTTCCGGTTTCAGCTGATTTCGCAGCAGGATACCCAGTAAACTCCCGCATAAAACCGTCATCGTATTTACGAGTGTTGCGATCATGTCGGCTCCTTTTTTTCTGTTGAAAGATATTCTTTCAAATACTCAACTGCTTTTCGATAGCCTTCAAATCCAAGTCCCACATAAGTTTTCATACATGCCATACCGGGATAGGAGATTTGACGAAACGCTTCTCTTTCCCGGATATTGGACAGGTGAACTTCCACAGCAGGAATGTTCACAGCTTTCAGTGCGTCCAATATGGCAATGCTTGTGTGTGTATAAGCTGCAGGATTAATGATGATACCGTCGTATTCTCCATATGCTGCCTGGATCGCATCGACAAGATCCCCTTCGTGATTTGACTGAAACAGTGTACCCTCAATTTCATTTTCAATGCAGCTTTTTCGAATATATTCTTCCAGATCAGCAAAAGTTTTTCTCCCATAAACATTCGGCTCACGGATGCCGAGGAGATTCAGATTCGGACCATTGATAATTAGAAACTTCATACTTTCTTTCCCCGTCAACGCAACGCGGTAAGGATCTTCTCGGCTGTCTGCTTAGGTGTTCCCTCATTTGTGATCGTTAAATCCGCAAATGCCTGATACAGAGGATCCCGTTTACGGAACATTGCCTGAAGATCCGCGCCAATAGAAAGCGGCCTTCCTTCCCGTGCCAGAGATTCGACAGATCTTGTAAGATACACGATAGTACCATTCTGGTGCAGAGCTGGATAATTATCAAGTCTTGTTACGCAGCCCCCGCCTGTTGAGATCACTAGACCCGACTGTTTTCCGATTTCATTCAGAATGCGGTTTTCACGATTCCGGAATCCTGTCTCTCCTTCTTTTTGGAAGATCTCCTGAATACTCATATTCGCATCTGCTTCTATCTCTGCGTCTGCTTCAACCAGCTTCTTCCCTGTTAACGCAGAGAGCAATGCCGATACTGTGCTTTTTCCGCTGCCGGGCATGCCGATCAGGATGATATTCTGCATCTGTGAAGCCAGTTTCTTTTCGATCCGGTCGATCTCGCTGTCGGCAATGCAGATCCCGGCGAACTGTTCCGCACTGCGTTTTGCCTGTGCGACCAGCATATACAACCCATTAGCGCAGGGAATCTCCATCTGTTCGGCATCCATCAGTATTTCTGTACGAGCGGGGTTGTAGATCACATCGATTACGGCGCTTAGCTGATCGAATTCGGATATTTCAACAGCCGATTTTCCATTGTGCGGATACATGCCGACAGGCGTTGTATTGATGAGAATGTCGGCATCACTGTGGCGATTCAGATTTTCGTAATTGTTTTCTCCTGTACGGGAGATCGTCACGATATCTCGTGCCCCGTGACTTCTCAGTACGGCATGAGCCATGACAGAAGCCCCTCCGCTTCCAAGAATGACAGCCTTCTTTCCCTTCGGATTCACTTGGCAGCGTTCCAAAAGTTTTTGAAAGCCATAAGCATCTGTATTATCTCCAAATATACTGCCGTCTTCACAGCGGACCAGCGTGTTTACGCTACCGATTTTTGCTGCTGTTTCCGAAAGACTGTCGCAGAACGGAAGCACGGTTTTTTTATACGGGATCGTTACGTTCAGACCGTCCCATTCTCCGTTTCGGATGAACGCTTCCACTTCTTCCGGTCTTTTCTCATACAGCAGATATTCATATTCCGCCAATTCAGCATGAATGGCCGGCGAGTAACTGTGACTGAGTCTTTCCCCCAGCAGCCCGCACTTTTTCATTTTCTGTCACCTCGTATCAATTTGCAGATTTCAGATCCAGGCAGTCAGTTTCTGATGCGTCATTGAGAATTCTGTCCTGACAGCTTCGGCTCAGCTCCATGATTCCGGAAAATAAACTGACAGCATACTCTGAATAAACATCAGGACAGCGTTCTCGGATCGAACGCAGCTTTTCTTCCTCCCTTTTGCTGTCAAGAACAGGAAGCCTCTTTTCTTTTTTATAGGTGGCGATCTTTTCCGATATCTCCATTCTCTGAACAAAAAGCTGCAGCAACATATCGTCAATCTGGTCCAATTGTTTCCGATAATCCGTTAACTCCATATTTACCACCATTCAGCAAACAGTATTTTTCTTGCCCATGATCAAATCGAACAAAGCGATTGCAGCTGCCGCTTCCACGACAGGAACAGCACGGATCGCAATGCAGGGATCATGACGTCCCTTTATGGTGATCGTATCATTCGTCATGGAAGAAAGATCAACGGTTCTTTGCTCTCGGGCGATCGAAGGTGTTGGCTTAAATGCCGCGCGAAATACGATAGGCATCCCTGTAGAGATCCCGCCCAGGATCCCTCCGCAGCGATTGGTGACTGTCTGGATCGTGCCGTTTTCAACAATAAACGCATCATTGTTCTGGCTGCCGTGCAGAGCGGCAGCGGTAAATCCGCTGCCGAATTCCAGCCCTTTTACCGCAGGTATACCGAAGACGATAGATGCGATTCTGCTTTCAATGCCGCCGAACATCGGATCTCCGAAACCGGCCGGAAAACCGGAAACAACACATTCAACGATCCCACCTACAGAGTCTCCTTCCGCTTTTGCATCCTGTATCAGCTGCTGCATTCTCTCGCCGATAGTGTCATCCACGACAGGGAACGGTTTTCTCGAAACCGGAGCTTCGAATCCGGATGGATCCTTGATGCCTCCCACAGCCGCAATGCGGGCAAATACACAGATTCCCATTCTTTCCAGTTCCTGAATCAGGATTCCTCCTGCGAGGCAGAGAGGTGCGGTCAGCCGCCCGGAAAAATGGCCGCCGCCTGATGGATCCTGAAATCCGTGATACCGTAATTCTCCTGTATAGTCGGCATGTCCCGGTCTCGGCTTCTGTCTCAGATCAGAATAATCCGCTGATCTGATATCCGTATTCTGGATAATTGCAGTCAACGGAGTCCCGCAGGTATAGTTATCCTTCAGTCCACACAGGAAAACGGGGCGGTCTTCTTCCTTCCTCGCTGTTGTCAGAGCATTGTTTCCCGGCGCTCTTCGATTCAGAAAGGCCTGAAGTTTTTCCTGATCTACAAAGATTCCTGGCGGTATTCCGTCCAGAGTCATGCCAATCGCCTGTGAATGGCTTTCTCCGAATATTGATAGCCTGATATTCTCCCCTGTCATGCTGCTCATATGTTACTCCTGCTTCAAAGAATTGAAAGAATAAGCAAGGGATAAAAAATCATTCCAGAAGTCCGGATACGATTTTGCCACGCATTCCGCGTCCTTAACGATTACATTTTCCCTGCAGATACATGCTGCCGCCGCCGCGCTCATAGCGAGACGATGATCACGGTGCGGATTCACAACTCCTCCACATAGCTCTCCTGTGCCATGGATCACCAGTCCGTCCTGCAGCTCATCAACTGCTCCTCCCAGAGATGTGATCATCTCTGCCGTGCTTCTGAGTCTGTCGGATTCTTTCAGTCGCAGTCTTCCTGCGTTTATGATCCTTGATTCTCCGTCTGCTGCACAGGCAAGAACAGACAGAACCGGAATCAGGTCAGGGATCTTTGCCGCGTCTATCAGAAGCGGGCAGCACTCACCTTTCCGCACTGTGATCCCATGCTCGTTCTCAGACACAACGGCACCAAAACGGGTGAGAATTGGAAGGACCTCTCTGTCGCCCTGCAAAGATGATGAAGTAAGTCCTTTTACTGTGATTCCGTGTTCGCTTACACTGCCCATACTAAGAAAGAAAGCCGCATTTGACCAGTCGCCTTCTACAGTCAGTTCAGGCGGAAGCCCGGATACCTGACTGCCCGGGATATTATATCGCTGTCCGTGTCTGCTGAGTTTGATCCCCGCCTGTTTCAGAACATCTTCCGTTATTCTGACATAACCTTCTGATTCCAGATCACCTTGGATGTTCAGAGCGCTGTTTTCTTTCAGATACGGCAGACTCATCAGAAGTCCGGAAATAAACTGTGATGAGATATTCCCGGGAAGCTCATAGCTTCCGCTTTCCAGATTTCCGCTGCAATACAATGTATTTCCGGCTGCATCGATCTTCATCCCGTGGGCACGAAGCAGATCGTCATAAGGAGCCAGCGGCCGTTTAGGCAGCCTTCCTTCCATCACAAATTCAGTCCGAACACCCAATACTCCTGCAATCGGCAGCAAAAAACGCAGTGTAGATCCGCTTTCTTTTACCGGCAGTACTGCCGTTTTTGTATATGAACAGCATTGTTTATTTCTCTGCATTAGGCTTTTGGGAATCGGGATCACACGGATCAGGGATTCTCTTTCGGATAACTTCCTGATTTGAATCGTTGATCCCAAAGCGTTCAGACAATCAACGGTTGCGAGAATGTCATCGGAAAGTCCGTCACAAACCAAAGTCGATTCCTGCTCCCCCATTGCAGCGCAGATAAGCATCC
>JAEEGI010001364.1_pt1 | contig 60952 bp, 49 predicted proteins | sample 8958751 | NCBI WGS metagenome assembly JAEEGI01 (sample SAMN16246545, study PRJNA631951) | gut metagenome | biome: gut microbiome; feature: rumen; material: KS-attached | host: Bos | place: Iran: Karaj | collected 2018-10
CTTTAACAAATCGCTCCTAAGCCCCATATACCACCAGTCGGACACGCCAAAATTAAGCACTCCGCTCTTTGAAGTTGAAAGTGCCTCGACCATTATCCTTCTTGAAACAACTGACTCCGTGGTGACATACTTTGAAACTCTGTTATAGATATCAAGGAAATCAGAGCCCGTAAGAATCATATCGCTACGCATCTTTATGCAATATTTTCCGGTGCACGCTTCGATCCCGGCGCGGCTTGAGACAATTTCCCTGTTTACGTTGTTTCTCTGCTCATGCGGATATTTTCTGATATAGCCGCATGAACCCGGATCTTCGCTCTTTACAACGATATCCGCGTCAATCCCGTCCGCGCTCTCGCCCTCAAAAATTGACAGCACAATCTGCGCATACGGAAGGTGTTGTCTTATACTCCTTACCGTCTCAACCGTCGTATCTCTCACCATTCCCTGAACAACGACGCTGATATCCCTGCTGTCTATGATCTCGCTGTAATAATCAACAGCATACATCTTGTCAAATTTTCTTTTCCCGATCCCCGTAAGGAACCCCTGCTTATCAAAGCGGCACTTACGTAAAAGAGCTCTCAGTAAATATCCCGGGATATCCAAAAGATTTTTTACAAAGACGTGTGAGAGGTACTTTATGTATTCTTTGGCATCATTGCAGCAATAAAAAGCATAAAGCCGCTCCCAGTCCTCATGTGTATAGCAGTTCTGCGGTGCGGCCTCTTTCCTGTAGATGCTGTTTTCAAGTGTCTTAAGCCCAATTTCCTCATTTCCGAGTATTATGAGATTGGCTGCGAAAGTCGCTTCACTTCTGTCGATATCCTCCCTGCCGTATTTTTCCAGATCATCCGGTTCATTAAAGCTGATGCTTTTTTTCACAAGTTTCATCCACAGATATGACTCGGCATCATATCTGAACGTTGACACGGAATTATCGGGATAATACTTCCACATCATATATTCTTCATCTTCTCTGGAAAAAAGCGGAACATCAAAAAGTCTCACCAGGTCCTTGGTATATCCAAAAAAGAAAATATCCGAAGGATGGTAAGCTCTTTTCATATCGGAAAAAATGTACCGCGGATTTCTCGAATAGAGCTCGCAGCATATCACCTTGTGCTCAAAAATCTTGTATTCGGTACATTCTCTGTTATATGTATTAAAAAAATCTTTGAATCCGTCATCACACAGATAGAAATCCGTTCGCAGCTTAAGCGCATAAACAGTCTTTACCTTCAAAAGACCTTGATAAGTCGACACGATCTGTCTGTTAATGTTGTTCTTTGGCGAAAATGGTATGTTGAACTCATCAAATCCGCCCGGATCTTCGCTTAGGACAACATCATCATATTCAAGTCCGTCCACATCGGTTCCTTCCCATGTAGACAATATAATAAATGCTCCCGGGAGCATACGCCTGATGCTTTGAAGGCATATCGGCGTTTTTTCACGGTCAACCGCTCCCTGTACTACAACTGTAATATCTTTATTATCAACTAATCCCATGTTCCTTCCCAATCAATGGTTTCTCAAAAGAAATCTGTACACAGATCAAGCTGCATGCAGGCACTTGCACCTTCAGCTCCCCCAAATCCGTGCATATCAGCTCCGACATTACAGAAGCTGATCCTCTTTCCATCATTTATCATCTCGTTATAAACAGGAGCAACGCCAAACTCATTGTTTTCCCTGACATCATTGGCTATCATCCTGTATGCATATTTAACGAAGTCTGAGCCCCTCTTGAAATTATATATTCCAACGATTGCCTCGTTTGACATATCCTCTTTTTCCCTGACAAGCGTAACTTCTCCGTTCTCATCATATTTGACATAGCTCCACTTGGGCTGATTGGCCGGTGTCGTCATGATAAGTCCGTCATAGCCTCTCATTTCATCGAGATATGCATCTATATTTGTATCGATTACCTGCGCGCAGCCTGCAATCATAAGTTCATCGTCATTATCAATAAATTCTTCAGCAAGAAGCACCGTACATGCGTCTCCCTCAGTAGATGCGTCGGTAACTATAATCTCACAGTCCGGCGTTATCTCTCTGAGAATCCTGTCAAGTTCGAATCGTTCGATGTGATCTTCCCTGCAAACATAAATAAATCTATGCTCGCACTTAGGTCTGATATTCTGAGTCACATATTCGATCACGGGATGACCGAATATATCGGTAAGCGGCTTTGGAGTTTCATAATAAGACTCCGCATATCTGTTACTTCCGCCAACCATGGGTATTACTATATTAAGCATTAGTCCTTCCTTCGCTGTCTTTTATTTTTTCACATCTCCGATGCCGCGTCGCGGTATATCTTTTTCATGCGTCTGCTGCTGTCCTCCCATGAACTTTCGGGAATCTCTGCTTCGATTGGATCGTCAACAAGTCTGCAAATGCCCTCATAGATATCTTCTTCATCATAAGGATCAAAATAGATTGCCCTGTTGCCAAGTTCTTCATGCGCATGAGGCATATCAGCCACAGCTACCGGTCTTCCGCAATTAAGCGCTTCAATCGGAGATATCCCCGCACCTTCTACAAATGCCGGACAGATATATCCCTCCGACTCATTTATAAGAGCCGCAAGATCAAGTCTGTCTCTGCATCCTGCAAAAATTATCTCGTCTTCATACTCCTCAAATTCTTCGTAGAGATCGTCGTAAAGATCGTCATTCCCTACGATCACAAGGCGGATATTTGTATCCCACCTGTCTTTATACATAATATAAGCGTCTATGAGTCTTAAGATGTTCTTTTCCGACCGGGTGTCACCGACACACAACAAAAACGGTGAGTAACCTATGTCGTACTTTCCCCTAACATCAAGCTCATCAAGTTCATCGTCGTCCATTATCCTGAACTCCGATGAAACCGCGTTTCCCACAACTTCAATCTTTTTCTGCGATACATCATATGTATTCGCAATGTCACGTCTGCTGATATTCGAGACTGTAACCACTTTATCCGCATGCTTTGCGCAGTACGGAGTCATAAGTTTGTTCTTCAGATACTCAATCTTATTACCGTTGATCTTATTCTTTTCATGTTCAAAAGAAATATCATTTATGGTACACACCACCGGACATGGACTGTTAAAAGGCACGTAGTGCAGAGTGTGAAGAACATCCAGATCGTATTTATAACAAAAACTTGTTAATTCAAAAAAATTTCTTGTAAAAGCGTTATTACTTTTGAAAGGTACAACTTTAAATTTCCCCCTGTACCTTGATATATCGGCATCTTTTTCGACAAAAAGATAATACACGTCCCCCTTGTCAGGCTTGAGAGCATCCAATATCCCCCTGTAAAAACTCTCATCCTCGCTCGAATAGCCGAGCATATGTGCATCTATTCCAACTTTCATCTATATATCACCTTTTCAGATTATTTTATATTTATCATCTTTCATCACGAAAAATGTTAAGTAAAATTAGGACTTGGCAAGATTCGCACCGTAAGCTGTACATGTGGTATTGAGCTTATACAATTAGTCAGTTCTCAAATGTTTTGCTTTCACAGGCTTCATAGTCTTAACCATAAGGTCAATGGATTGTCCAAATAATTTCTTACGGCGCGAAACACTTCTGCTTGCCCAGTCGTGTCCGTCGAGGTATAAAAACTCGTTCCCCCCAAGTTTTTTACTCTATATTTGAAATACCACATTACAAGTGCAAAAAAATTTTTCTCTCTTTCCTTCTGTGAAGCACTCTGATACTCTTTCTTTTATAAGCTGTTATTCTTAATGATCGTGTAACTTTTTAAAAAATTCATACACCTGTGAGCAAATATATGCAAATATTCAGTTTTACCAGATTGTTGGCTTTTTCTATAATCAAATTATATACAATTTGATTCACATTTGCAACATTTGTTTTAACGTTTATGAAATTTTCTTTGAGTTTTCTTCAAAAAAATCCCGAGGTAGCGCGTGCTTCCTCGGAATTCTATGAAATAACTAATTGTTAACGAACCTCTTTGAATTCAGAACCACCCTTGCTGTTTCCGCCTGAAACCTTGATGGTACCGATCTTATTTGCACGGATACCGTCATTGAAGCAATCAGGGTTGGCAAAGCGAATACCTGTCTTTGCGGAAGCTTCCTGTGTATTTCTGTTATTTCTGATCCTTATATAAACATCCCAATTTCCGGACGCGATGTCTGAAGGAACAGAGAAAGTCCACTTATAATTCTTGGTAGCAAGCGATGTAAGGTCGTTTGCGTTAAATGAGTCAACGCTCGCAACATATGTCTTGTCGCCGTTCTTAAGGATTACTTCCGTATACTTCTTTGTAAGGAAGTTACCGAAACCAAGATTTTTCATGGAACCGCTCATTGTAAATGTGCCGTCCTTGCTTACCTCTGAAGAAAGCTTAGACTCTTTTACAAGAATTCTGTATCCCATATGATCACGCATGAATTTTCTGTATGAGTGACCGATGTATGGTGTAACATCTGCTGCGTCAAGTCCCTTAACAAGATCTGACTTGGAAACATCAACATTGTTAAGCTCACCTATAAGCACTTCATCTTCACTATTGATGTTATGAAGATATGAAAGGTGTGTTCTGTAAAGCTCTGACATGAACTCTGAACCCTTGTAGATTGGTGATCCGTGTGACTTCAAAGTTTCTTTGTCAACATATGCACACTCACCGCCGTAAGGAACTTCAGTAAATTTCTCAAGCATATCTATGCCCTTGTCACGAGTGATATAAGGCCATTCGTTTTCATCACCGAATGTACCGTAATCGGTAGATGTTCCGAGATATCCGTCATTGTAAAGTCCAAGTCTTGAATTAAGCTTAAGGCTTCCGTTTGCAACAGCTTCATTAAAGCCTTCCGCATTGTTTTCATATCCGTAGTATCCCATGAGATGCTTTGGTGCTCTTACAAGTACCTTGATGCTCGGATCGAGCTTATTGAGCCATCTGTCTATGATTGCATTCGAGAACTGAGGATCATAGTTGTTACATTTATCGATATCATACATTGATGAATGCATCTCGCCCCAAGGTCCGAACATTCCGCACTCAACAGCAAGCACTACATCTTTGTTCCTGTTGATGACTTCACTGAGCTGCTTAATGTGCTGACGGATAAGCTCTGTATTGTGATATACGGTAGAGTCACCTTCTTTTGTTAAGCCGGGCTCATTTCCGACTGTTTTATCACTTGAGTAGGAAAATCTAAGTACAAGTGATGTTCCGTTCTTTCTTGCATTCGAAAGTGTATTCTCAAATGCCTTAAGGAAATTCGGATGCTCGGTCAGATTCTTATTTCCGCCACAGCCGTTTGAACTGTTATATCCATCCTTTGAGAAACTGTTTCCACTTGAAAAGTATCTGAGATCATACATGACACTGTACATTCCGCCCTTGGGATTAAGTACAGGACATGAAGATGAGTCAACCTTAACCCATGTGTAAGGACATCTTCCTCTTTCGATGTTGTCAGCAAGTTCTGCCCCTGTATCTTCCAAGCGGATTGTAGATCCTAGTGATTCAGCTTTAACGTCTAACGATCCCGCTCCGATAGTACCGATTATCATACCGAATGTCAGAATCAAACTCATTAGTCTAGTCTTATTCTTTATCATAATCATCCCCTTTTTGTTTTTTCCGCACAGTCATTCATTTAAAGGACCACAATTAATGTCTGTGTAACTTTCTTAATAAACCTTGTTTATCTAAACAACCATGTGTAATTTCCCAACATATCATGTGTTTTAATGCTTCATACCAATGAATTATATAAGACTATCCTTTTAATTGCAACAATCACTTTAACAAATATTTTCATATATTTTTGTGTATTATTAATGTTTACGTTCCGCACAGTTATCGCATTTCTTTCACACCCACATCGTTTAAGTAAAATTTTTTTATATTGTTTTTACTCAAATATGGTGCAATTTTTTGTCGTATCTGTTATGATGTATATATAATGTTACATGTTTGTTACGTTTATACTTCGATATAATTAAAGAAAACGCCATAAAAGGAGGGGTTGCAATGAAATCAGTATGTGAAGTATATAATAATAATTTTGGAATCCGTCTTTCAAAATTAAGAATGCAAAAGGGAGTTTCGGCTCGAGACATGAGTCTTTCTATAGGACAGAACGCCGGTTACATCAATTGTATAGAAAATGGCAGATCGCTTCCTTCAATGAAAAATTTCTTTTTGATCTGCGATTATCTTGGCATCACACCAAATGATTATTTCAATTACCAAACTTCTTTTCCCAAAAAGTTAAGCAGTGCGGTAGATAACCTGTGTCATCTGGATGACGATAAACTATCTCACATCTCGTCAGTCATTGAATATATGGTAGCTAATTAAGTCACTCCGAAAGTAGCGCTTTTTGGAGGATTATGGGGATTAAAAAGGTCTGCGAACATCTCGCAGGCCTTTTTGAATGCACTCACTTCCCCGCCTCCCCCACCCAAACCAACAGGGCCGGGCTGCAGTCTTTTTGCTGCATTTCATCGAAATTATATTGGCCATGGGATTTGATATATGCTGCGCGAAGTTGTCTGAGCAGATGCACCTTAGAAATTCCATATGTCCATGCAGATTCGTTATACCCTCTTGTTTTTCTGAAGGTCAAATCACTTTCCTTTCTGCATGCTCCGAAAAGAACTTGCAGGACGCTCAAAAGCTAAATAGGTCATGGTCATACGGCGCGTAGCGCCTAAAACAAATAAAAGCACGATTTCCGAGCTCGTTGAGTTCGGAAATTCGTGCTTTATATTTGTTGTAAAAGTCCGCTTTGCGGACAATGACCATGACCTTTGAAAGCATCTATGCGTCCTGCTTCAAACATTTTTCTCCGCATGCAGGAAAGTGATTTTTGACCTTTTGAAAAACAGACGAGGCTATAAAAATCATCTGCATGAACAGATGGAAAATTCTTTGGTGTATGTGCGAGTTTATGAAGCGCAGCATATGTTTATCCAATCTCCGGGCTAATATAATGCTTTGAGATGACGCAGCAAAAAGACTGCAACCGGCCCCCTGTTAGTGTGCGGGAAGTCTTGATCTCTTTTTATTGGCCTATCATGCTTATTACAAGACCTACGAGTATGATAGCCGCACAAAAGATCTTGTAGCCGATATTTTTTTCCTTGAAGATAAACTTTCCGCATATGATAGAGACGATGCAGGCGGATTGTTTGAGAAGAGTCATTATTATGACTTTCGAATCAGCGAAGGAATTGGCGATAAACAGCGCTTTGTCCGCAATAAAGAACAGGAAACTGAGTATCCAGATCCAGCCGTTCTTCCACACGGAAGAACTTATCTTGATGCGTCTTACGACAAAATACATGCCGTAGAAGATCACAAGATAAAACATGTACCAAAACTGAAGCTGAGAAGAGTTGATATCCTTCATGTATATTTTATCGAGGCATCCGGATATCGCATTGCAAATACAGGAAGCAAGTACCATCCATACATATATGGGTGGTATTTTTTCTGCCTTGTATGTTCCGAGGGTGTCGGAACGCTTTTTCATCTCGGGATAGATCTTTAAGAACAAGAGCCCGAAGAGTATGAGTAGAAGGCCGACAGTTGAATATATTGAGCCTTTTTCTTTTAACACAAATATTCCGAACGCGGTTGAAAAGAGAATCCTTGAGAGGTCAAGAACTCCGTATAAGCTGATGGGGATATTGTCGAGCGCCTTAAACGAGCATATCCACGCTATGAATATTACAAAACTCTTTATCGCGATCAGGAAAAAATATTTCGGAGGAAATCCTTTAAATGCCGCGGGCGCCTCCGGTATACAGAATAAAAAAGTAAGGAAGGTATATACAAAAAGCACTTCCATTACGGTATTTTTTGTCAGCGCTTTCTTTTTTACAACATCACGGAATCCTTTTACTATTCCGTAGAACAAAACAAGTACGGCCCAAAGCATTTCTAAGATATCTCCTTTATTAACTGAGTGAATCTATAGTGCAGACGCACCGATTTTTGATTATAGCACTTTTGGGATTTTATGGAAAAAATTTATAATAGGAAACTTGTTTTTTGATTTATAACATTATATTGTTATAATATAACAGAATGATGTTATATAAGGAGCGGGCGTTATGAATGAAAATTTTATTGAGGCAGTAAAAAAGTCAAATAAATCACAGTACAAAATAGCGAAAGAGAGCGGAGTTCCGTTCTCGACGATAAATGCATTGTTTAATGGCAAGCAGAGTGTAAATAATTGCGCGACGGTTACTATTCTTAGGTTATCTGCGGTGATTGGAGAGGATTTCTTTTGCCTGCTTGATCCATATCCGCTTCTTGATAATACTTGCGGTGAATATAAGGGAATTAAATACATGTGGAAGAACTGCAACGGTTCCATGCAGCTTAATTTTGATTACAATGGTGAGCATGTTGTTATTGATACGGGACTTAAGCTTAATTTACCAAGTAAACAAACTGAGTATCCGACCATCGCTGAGTGGAATATAGACAGATTTCTTCAGGGAAAAAGATTTGAAGCATATGCAAAGGAGCTTTCCAATGTTCGAAAATAACATGATCTATGAACTTATGCATAAGGACAAAAAAGTTGGACTTGTTGAAATTGATGTTGCGGGAAATCTGACTAATTTTGCGACATATATTTCTGAAGCGGTACCTTTTTTGGGGACCGCCGATCTAAATAAGATGAAGATATGGTGGAAGCAAAGAGCTGTTCCGGGTTCCAGAAAGCTTATGGATGAAGTGATTAAGAATTCAGGTTGTGCCAGCTCTTCCGAATATCTGGCTAAAAATCTCGGATTATCAATGACAGATTCGTATTGGGTATGTCCTGTGGATATGAGCTTATCTTGGGACAAGGTAAAACTACGAAATCAACTTGGCATAAATGAAGGATTGCTTCCTTATCATGATGAGGTTTCATATGATCCGAATGCCTCACTTGGTGGGCAGATGGAAAAATACTGGGATCTTAATGCAGAGGCACCTAAACTTGTTAAAACATCACTGACGCATAAGGGACAGCAGGGCGTAAATGAGGCGTTTGCTACGCTCGTACATGAAAGGCAGAATAGCAAAATGCCTTTTGTGAGATATGAAGTTTTACGTTTAAATGATGAACAAACGCAGAGTACCTGCGACTCTTTTACCTCAGATAGCTTAGAATTTATTCCTGCATATGAAGTTGTGGAGTCGCAGAGTATTTCTAATGAAACGGCTTTGTATGATGGATATATAAACATTTGTGCAAGTAACGGAATTGACAGAGATGTTATGCAAGAGTTTATGGATTATCAGACTTTGACTGATTTTGTAATCAGCAATACAGATGAACATCTCTATAATTTTGGTGTATTAAGAGATGCGGAGTCATTAAAGCTTATAGGTCCTGCGCCGATATTTGATTCCGGAAACAGTATGTTTTTCTCGGAAGAGAGAAAAAAGCCGTTCTCAAGGATAGAGCTTCTTCAAAGAAACATAACAGGATTCTATAAGTCTGAAGAGAAGGTTCTTATAAAGGTAAAAGACAAAAAAATTGTAAAAGAGGATCTTCTTCCCGATAAGAGAGAGGTGCTTGAATTTTATATAGATAACGGAATTCCGGAGGAAAAATCTGAATTTATATCTGAATGTTATGGCGTGAAGGTTGAACTTCTACATGAGTTCCAGTGTGGGAAAAAGATATCACTTTATAATGAAAAGAAAAAGTCAAATAGATAAAAATGACAGATAGAATGCGTTATCGTCGGATTGAAAAACTTATACAATGATATTACAATATTATTAACAAATAAATTTGGAGATATTTTTGTATGAGAAATTTTTTTACCACGTTTAAATACGCGCTGATCACAGCGTTTTGCTTATGTTTATTTATCAAGTTTGATTGCAGTGCTTATGCGGCAGACTGGTATGTTTCACCGTCGGGTAACGATTCGAATGCAGGCACGTCTACGTCTTCGCCTTTTAAGAGTTTGATGAGAGCGCAGGAGGCTGCTTCTTCGGGAGATACCGTTTATATTATGGGCGGTACGTACAATGACTTTGCTATTGCGGCTAGGGACAACAATTATAACTATGTAAATGAGTTTACGAAGAGCAATATTACTTACAGAGCTTATACTTCCAAGGATGTACCTGTCTTTGATTTTTCGAGAGTGCCCACGGATAAGAGAGTAGCAGCATTTCATATCAAGAGCGGAGTTAAGGGAGTGTATTTTCTTTGCTTTAAAGTTACCGGAGTTCCCGTAGGAAATCAGAAGCAGTCCGAGTGCTTTAGGGTTGAGGGAAATGCAACATTCAATCAGATAACATGTTTCGATGCACAGGCAAACGGTTTTTATTTCTGCAATAACGGAAGCGGAGAGTGCATAAAGTGTGACGCCTATAATCTCAATACTCCAAATCGCACATCCAATTCAAATACCGATGGATTCGGAGCGCATGGACAGAGTGTTGCTTTCAGGCAGTGCAGGGCATGGGCTTGCGGCGATGACGGATTTGACTGTATTACATCAAAAGGCGCAAATACTTTTGAATACTGCTGGGCTTTTGATATGAGAAAAGGCGGAGATTCCAATGGATTTAAGATTGGCGGCTACGGAACGGGAAAAGTCCCGAATACAGTTCCTGTACATACAGTAACTCACTGTATCGCAGTAAATAATGCTTCCAACGGATTCTATGCAAATCACCAGCCCGGCCAGTCGGCAAACTGGACTAACAACGTTGCATACGGTAATTCAGGAAGCAATTACAATATGCTTGAGAGAGTCAGCCCGAGTGATTCAAAAGATATCCCCGGAACAAGAGAGTTCCTCAGATGCAACATTTCTTTAAACGGTAAAGTTTCCAATGTCGGAAAGGGCACAAAGGTTGGAAGCTGCTCATGGAACAGTGCTTATACTTGCACCAATGATGATTTTGAAAGCCTTGATGCTTCTCAGCTTTCCGCACCAAGAGGCGCAAACGGAGTGCTTCCCAATATCAACTTTATGAAGCCTGTCAGCGGAAGTGATCTTAAGGATATCGGATATTATGTGAATTGATATGGTAAGCTGCAATAATAATTGTGAATTTATAAAATTCAGTATGGACTTTAAATAGACCTTACGATATAATTACTCTGCTTTCATAAAAAAAGAAACTATATAAAGATAATTTTTGGCAAAATTAGAGAAATCTAATGACGCAAAGCTATAGGGTCCGAAAGGACAGCCAGTTGCAGTTTATAGCGATGCGTAAGCATCGCTTTTTTACATTATTAGGAAAAAGGATTTTTGCAAAAATGAAAAAGAAGACTATTATTACGGCAATCGCATTGCCGATGCTTTATGTTGCAATTACCGGATATGGTAATGCGGGATCATCAACAGAGGAAGTTTTTGTACATATGGAAGAAACTTTTACTCCATGTGAGCAGGAAGGCATCGCCGCTACGGCTGAGATTAGTGCAGAACAGGTGAATCCCGTTGAAAATAATGTGGTTGTTGAGGCAGCAGTAAGTGAAGCTTCTGTGCCTGCAGCGGCACTTGAAACGACACCTGCTCCGGCTCCGGCACCTGAAAATGTTGCGTGGGCAAGTATTGGGCATGAAGATATCATGCTGTATCCAGCAAATGAGGATGCCAATAACGTAAATGCCAGAGTTGCATGCGGCTACATAAACGGATATATCGTTAAGCCGGGAGAGACGTTTTCTTATGCAAATACTGTAGGAAGGGGAACACCTCCTGAAAGAGGATATGTTATAGCGCATGTTGTCGGAGGATATGACTATGGCGGAGGTGTATGCAAGATAAGCAGTGCTCTTTATCATGCGGCAATGAATGCAGGTTGCAGGATTGTTGAACGACACAATCATTCAAAGCCTGTAGACTACTATGCACAGGGAGATGACGCAGCTATCGCTTTCAGATCAAGAAAAGACTTTAGATTCAGAAATGAATTTGCATACGATGTTATGATACAGGCATCCTACGATGAGACAGGATATCATCTTGATATTCTTGCTCCTTTGGCTAACATTCCGGTGCCTCAGCCTGAAGTTCCGGCACCTCAACCGGAAGCTCCGATAGCACAGACCGAAGCGCCTGTTCCACAGCCGGAAAATCCAACACCTCAAGTTTGAGATATATAAGGACGGATCAAATGATCCGTTCTTTTTTTGAGGAATTGAATAAAGAGATTACGTTTTGTTAATCTTAAATAACTATAAAATCAATTGAATACAATTTATTTTGGTTATATAATACTTCATTGGAGATTATTACAGGAGAAAGCATATGATAAAGACATTAGGTAAAGAACTAAAAGAATACAAACTTGTATCCGTATTGACGCCGCTGTGCATGATCGGCGAGGTTGCGGCGGAGATGATCATTCCGAAACTCATGGGAAAGATCGTCGATAACGGAATTTACGCAGAGAATATGGCGTACATTTTCAGAGTGGGATTTTTAATGATCGTTATCGCTCTGTTTGGACTTGCTGCGGGAATCGGAGGAGCGTACTACGGATCGAAGGCTTCCACGGGACTTGCCAAGAACTTGAGAAAAGCCATGTTTGATAACATTCAGACTTTTTCTTTTTCCAATATAGACAAGTTTTCTACATCAGGACTTGTGACAAGACTCACGACTGATGTCACCAATATTCAGAACGCATATATGATGCTTCTTAGAATGGCAATGAGAGCGCCTGCGACTGTAATAGGCGCAATGATCATGTCATTTATGATAAATCCCAAGATTGCGACAATCTATCTTGCGGCTGTAGTTGTTCTTGCAATTTTCATGGTTCTTATCATGAGCAAAGCAACTGTTTATTTCAAGGAAGTTTTTGAAAAGTATGATGAGCTTAACGAGAGCGTGCAGGAGAACGTGTCTGCTATACGTGTTGTTAAGGCATATGTACGTGAAGACTATGAGAATGATAAGTTCAAAAAAGCTGCGGGCAACATTTACAACATGTTTGTGCGGGCAGAGATGAATGTAATTAAGATGGGACCTATGATGACGGCCACGGTTTATGTATGTATCCTTCTTATAAGCTGGGTAGGTGCGCATATGATCGTTGCGGGAAGCCTTACGACAGGCGAACTGATGGGACTTCTTTCTTATTGTATGAATATTCTTATGAGCATGATGTTTCTTGCTATTATTTTTGTAATGCTCACAATGGCTCAGGCAAGCGGAAAGCGTATAGCAGAAGTTCTCGAAGAGACTCCCGACATTACAAATAAGGCCGATGCGATCATGGCTGTGCCTGATGGAAGTATCAGATTTGAACATGTAAATTTTGCTTATAATGAAACTTCGGAAGAGCCTGTTTTAAAAGATATAAATATTGATATCAAGTCCGGAGAAACAATCGGAATAATCGGAGGTACAGGTTCTGCCAAGTCGTCTTTGGTAAATCTTATAAGTAGACTCTATGATGTCACGGATGGCGTTGTTAAAGTAGGCGGAATCGATGTAAGAGACTACGATATGGAGACATTGAGGAATCAGGTTTCTGTTGTGCTTCAAAAGAATGTTCTTTTTTCCGGAACTATTCTTGATAACCTCAGATGGGGTGATAAGGATGCGACAAAAGAGGACTGCATAAGAGCCTGCAAGATGGCTTGTGCCGACGAATTTATAGAAAGAATGCCGGATGGATATGAAACATTCATAGAGCAGGGCGGAGCAAATGTATCGGGCGGACAAAGGCAGAGACTTTGTATTGCAAGAGCACTTCTCAAAAAGCCCAAGATACTTATACTTGATGATTCGACAAGTGCCGTTGATACGGCAACGGATGCCAAGATCAGAAAGGCATTTGCGGAAGAAATACCCGGAACGACTAAACTTATCATTGCACAGAGAATTGCGTCAGTCCAGGAGTGCGACAGAATAATAGTTATGGACGACGGACAGGTTAGCGGATTTGGAACACACAGTGAGCTTCTTGAGAGCAACACCATCTACAGAGAAGTATACGAGTCGCAGACAGGCGCCGGAGCGGACGCAGACTTTGATAAGCAGGCTTAAGGAGGAATAATTATGGCAGAAGAAGCAAAAGAAATAAAAGTTGGACCGGGCGGCGGAAACAGGCGCGGAATGCCGAGGCCAAAGCTTGAGAATCCCGGAGCTCTTTTGAAGAGAATAATGGGATATGTGTTTAAGTATTATCCTGCTCATATGGTTGCTGTCGTGGTATGTATACTTGTGACGGTTGCCTCTAATATACAGGGAACTCTTTTTACCAAAGTTCTTATTGATTCGTATATTCAGCCGATGCTTGACAGCGGAGACGGGAATTTCGGCCCGCTTCTCGGTGCGATATTAAGAGTTGCGATTTTTTACGGACTTGGAGTTCTTGCGGCATATATTCAGTCAAGAGTTATGGTATACATTAACCAGGGAACGCTCAGAAGGCTTCGTGAAGAGCTTTTTACACATATGGAGAGCCTTCCCATCAAATATTTTGATACAAATGCACACGGCGATATCATGTCGATCTATACAAATGATATTGATACGCTGAGGCAGATGATAAGCCAGAGTATTCCACAGCTTTTAAGCAGTGCTATCACGATTGTCAGTGTTTTGGTATCGATGTTTATCTTAAGTGTGCCGCTTACCGTTGTTACCATCGTAATGGTCGGTGTTATGCTGTTCTGTTCGGGAGCGGCAACTAAGGCTTCGGGAAAAAACTTTGTGGAGCAGCAAAAGAATCTAGGTGCGCTTAACGGATACATCGAAGAGATGATGACGGGGCAGAAGGCTGTAAAAGTATTTAATCACGAGGCGGAGAGCATTGCAAAGTTTAACGAACTCAATGAAGCTCTTTGTAATAGCGCATTTAAGGCAAATACATTTTCGGGATCGCTCGGACCTATCAACGCTCAGCTTGGAAATACAAGCTATGTTATTTGTGCGATGATCGGTGGAGCAATAGCTCTTTCTGACAATATTGCCGTAGGCTTTACGGTGGGTGCACTTGCTTCGTTCCTTACATTTAACAGGAATTTCAGCATGCCTATAAATCAGGTTAGTATGCAGCTTAACTCGATTGTTATGGCGCTTGCGGGAGCAAATCGTATCTTTAAGCTTCTCGATGAGAAGCCTGAGACGGATGAAGGCTACGTAATGCTTGTCGATGCTGTGGAAGAAAACGGAGAGATAAAAGAAGCAGATCATCATACGGGCCGCTGGGCATGGAAACATTATCACAAAGCTACGGATACAACGACCTACCAGCCTATGGAGGGAGATGTTACATTTAACGGCGTGGACTTTGGATATACGGATGAAAAGATGGTTCTTCACGATATCGTTCTTCATGCCACTCCCGGACAGAAGATTGCTTTCGTAGGTTCTACGGGAGCAGGCAAGACAACAATTACAAATCTGATCAACAGATTTTATGATATTCAGGACGGAAAGATCAGATATGACAACATAAATATCAATAAGATAAAAAAAGCGGATCTTCGCCGTTCACTCGGAATAGTGCTTCAGGATACACATTTATTTACAGGTACCGTAAAGGACAATATCAGATACGGAAAGCTTGATGCCACTGACGAGGAAGTAATTGCAGCAGCAAAGCTTGCAAACGCACACAGCTTTATAAAGAGACTTCCCGAAGGTTATGATACAATGCTTACGGGTGACGGAGCGAACCTTTCGCAGGGACAGCGCCAGCTCCTTGCAATTGCAAGAGCTGCTATCGCAGATCCTCCGGTACTTATCCTCGATGAAGCAACTTCATCAATCGATACCAGAACGGAGAAGATTGTTCAGGATGGTATGGACAGACTTATGAAGGGCAGAACGACCTTTGTTATTGCACACAGGCTTTCTACCGTAAAGAACAGCGATTGTATAGTCGTCCTTGAGCAGGGACGCATCGTAGAGCAGGGAACACACGACGAACTCATTGCCAAGAAGCAGAGATATTACCAGCTCTACACCGGAATGAAGTCGGAAACTGCATGATATAAGATCGGACAGAAATTTCTGTCCGGTCTTTTTTTGACCTTTTATATGTCGAGTATATTTGTGGTTGACATGTAGTCATTGCGTATATTATAATTTGTTTTATGATGCACGCAGTGACTACATGTTTTTGCGAGGGTTTATGATGACAGAAAAATATAGTATAGAAGGTATTGAAATTGAGATTGAGATTCCTGACAGAAGTGATGTGGATGCAGAGCGTATTAGGACTGCGTATGCTTTTAAGGCAATTAGGGAATTTTCGGGAATGAGCAGAAAAGAATTTTCGGAATGGCTTGATATTCCGTATAGGACGATGCAAGAGTGGGAGCTTGGACGTCGTGTTATGCCGAAATATGTCCTTAATCTGATTGCATATAAAGTTGCAAATGAAAAGAGGAGAGTGTGTTGAATTTATAAAGTATGGGGAAAAAAGATATATTAACCAAGCAATATCTTGCACAGGATGATGTTTTTGCGGATGCTTTTAATTACTATTTTTTTGACGGAGAAGAGGTAATTAAGCCGGAAGAATTAAAAGAACAGGATGCTGCAGAATTAGCAGTGATAGATAAAATGAACAAAGTATTTACCAGTCAGAAGATGAGGGATGTGTTGAAACTTTGTAATATCAAGCGCAGTAAATATGCAACGATGGTTCTTTTGGGAATAGAAGGACAGACCAATATTCATTATGCTATGCCGGTAAGGGATTATTTATATGATGCACTCAATTATGCTTCGCAGGTTGAGAATATCAGAAAGCAACATGAAGATAATAAGGATTTATCGGGAGATGAGAGAATATCCGGTTTTTCTCGAGAAGATCACATACTTCCGGTTATAACACTTTGTATCTGTTTTGATAAGAAAAAATGGGATGCTCCCAGGTCGCTTTTTGATATGTTTGGCGATATCGATCCGAGAATTGCTAAATATGTTGATGACTATAGGCTAAACTTAATAACACCGGATGAGATAGAGGATTTTGATAAGTTTTCATCAGAACTTGGCAAGATTATGGAGGCTATACAAATTTCGGATGACAGTGAGAAACTGCATGATATAATAGTGTCAGGAAACGATGAATTAAAGGTGAAAACCGTTGAAATGATGAATATGTTTGCCGGTACCAGGATTTCTACAGATAATGCGAAAGGAGGGCAAGTGATGGTTAGTAAGGCATGGCAGGAATTGGTAGATGCAGAAAGAAAAATCGGCCGTGAAGAAGGAATTTCGGAAGGTGCCGATATGCTTGCAAAGCTCCTTAAGGTCTTAGTTCCGGGGAGTAAAGAATTTGATAAAGCATTAAATGCTACAGCTAAAGAAAGAATGAAACTTTATAAGAAGTATGGCATTTTAGATTAGTTTATTTAGTATGTTATGTGGCCGGATAGAATTTCTATCCGGCTTTTTCTGTGACGATCAGAAGTATATTGACAGCATGGTCTAATAATAGTAGACTACAATTAAAGGTCTACAGTTGGCAGACCAAGGAGAGGAGGAAATGGATGGAGCAATTATTTATAGGTGTTTTGAATAATGCAATCACCGTAAGCGCACTTATCGTTGCAGTCATTATAGTCAGGGCGCTTGGGAAAAAGATGCCTAAATGGATTGCATGCACGCTATGGATGATAGTTGCGGTAAAACTGGTTGTTCCCATACAGTTTGAAAGCGCTTTAAGCTTGATGCCTTCGGGAAAACCGATTCCGACAAACATTGCTATGGAAACAAATCCGCAGATAAATTCCGGAATAGGAAGTTTTGATAAGGCTGTGAATCCTGTGATCGAACGGAGTTTTTTGGCAAATCCGATAGCAAGTGTAAATCCGCTGCAGATTGTTATTCATATAGCAGGAGCTGTGTGGCTTGCAGGCGTGATAGTAATGCTGACTTACGCTGTTACAACATACATGTTGATAAGGAAAAGAGTCAGTACTTCGGTGAAGATTGATTCGAAGGTTTATGAATGTGATGACATTTCGGATTCGTTTATTCTTGGGACAATATATCCGAAGGTTTATATACCGTCATCACTGTCAAAAGATGCAAGACAGTATATTTTGAAGCATGAATTTGCACATCTTAGCAGGTACGATCACTTATGGAAACCGCTTGGCTTCTTGATCTTATCGGTATATTGGTTTAATCCGCTATGCTGGATTGCATATGTCCTTCTTTGCAGGGATATAGAGTATGCTTGTGATGAAAAAGTAACTGAAAACATTGAAAATGGCGAGAAAGCTGAATATTGCAGAATACTGCTTGAAAACAGTATGCCAAGAAAGATGGTGGCAGCTTGCCCTTTGGCATTTGGAGGAACTGACGTGAAGAATAGGATAAAGAATGTTGTAAATTACAAGAAACCGGCATTTTGGATAACATTGGTGTCTGTCATGGCATGCGCTGTCGTAGGAGTATGTTTTGCTACAAGTAAGAGCATTGGTGCCGAGGTATGGTACGAAAGTGAAGTGGCGGGAGACTGTGTCATTTTAAAGAAAGCTGAAAAGAAAAATGACGATATGGGACTTACAAATATTTTCGACAGTCCGGAAGCTGCGCTGAAAGAGTTGGAGAGTGATGGAGAAAATTGGAACATTGTTTCTTCAGGCGAAAAATATGCTGTTTTGGCAAACTCTATCTGTGAGTTTAATGAAACCGAAGATGGAATTGAAGTCGTTGATGTGGATTCTGACCACCAATACAGAATTAAATGTGAAGATGGATATGCTCACTTTTATTATGAATAAAAATATATAAGAAGAAAGCAACTAAAGGGAAGAGGGAGATTTTTTACATATGAAAAAGAGCATGCTCGGACGAGGGATTGTTTATATCATTGCATCTACATTATGCGTAACTTCTTTTACCGGATGCGGAAAAGCAGGGAATGCAATCAGCGAAGCGGCTAAATATGCGGAAATTGACAAAGAGCAAACCTATGAGCTGGAAAAAATGGATGGAATTATTTCGGAAGGTGAAATAATCAAAACTATGGATTATATCAACGGTAAGGTAAGGGCTCTGAGTGTGATCGATGGGAAAAAAGGAAGATGTATATCCTTTAATCCCGATGGGACGGATGTTCAGTCTTTTAATATCGACAGTGATAAAGAATTCCGACCGGAAAACCCGATTTTTGATGATGAAGGCAATTTATATATTAAAGCATACGAACTTTCACATACAGAAGGTGAAGAGGACAGTGAAGACGCTTCTTCAGAAAGTAAAATTTATCTTATAAAATTTGATCCTACGGGAAAGGAACTTTACAGAACGGATCTTTCCGAAAAGTTTTCAGACACGGCGGAATATGTAGAAATTTTGATGCATAGCAAGAAATACGGCCTTATCTTACTGGCAAATCAAGGGATCATGACTTACGATGAAACAAATGGCTACAACAAGATCAAACCTAAATTTATAAGCGATCCCGGAGGTATTATTAAATTATCTGATACGCAGTTTCTTCTTGAATATGACTTGGGCGGACTGCTGGAACTTTTTGACCTTGATACCAAAGAGGTGAAAAGAGATCTGAACAAGGGTTGGAGAGATAATACTTCTTATAATTTTTTTCAGTTTGCGGACAATGTATATGTGTTAGATAGCGAGGGAGTTTATAGGTTAGATACCGGCAGTTTTAAGAGAGAAAAACTGCTGGATTTTAGTGCTTCAAATATAAACAGTTTATTGCTATCGGAAATTGCTGCCATAGAGGATGATGAGTTTATCTCAACTACCAGCGAGCGTTCAGGTAATAACTCTGTTTATAGAGTGCATAAAGCTGTTCCAAAAGATATCGATGAAAATAATTATATTACTTTTGGTGCTGTGAATTTTTCTTATGAAATAACCGATGCGATAAGAGAGTTTAATCAGACGAATGATGAGTATCAGATAAAGACGATTGATTACGCTAAGCTATATCCGGATGATCCCTATAGGCAGCTCGATTTTGATATTATTTCAGGGAAAATGCCTGATGTTATGGAGCTGGGCATGATGAATGAGCTTACGAAAAAGAAATACATTGAGAAGGGGGTATTTCTTGATCTTACGAAGGCCTTTTCTAAAAAGGGAGCGTTGGGAGATATTGAGCTTCTTCCCAATATAGCTGAAATGATGAAAGTTAATGGGAAAATATATACATTTTCTCCTTCATTTACGTTTAGTACGTGCATGGTAAGGACCGGATTGGCTGATGGCAAAAAATCTTTTACATATGAGGATTGCGACAATCTTATAAAAAGCGCCGGAACGGGTTATGATATCGCATTTGGAACTTATGATAACAGTTTCCTGATATTCGAAAGGATGCTTCCTTACTATTTGGATATGTTTATTGACAAGGATAAAGGTAAATGCAATTTCATGGATTCAAGGTTCATTGACTTATTGAATTTTGTTGCCGCATTTCCGCCCAAGAAAAATGATAATATCGATTTCTTTCGCGATAGATTCTATGCTGATGACAGAGCAATATTTTATATGGAACAGATTGGTGAAGCAGACGAATATGCACGGCTCAAACAGTGTGTATTTCATGATGATGTCGAATTTGTCGGAATACCTAATAACAGCGGGAAAAATCTTGCTACTATAGATATTCCGATATGCGCCGTTAACAGAAATGCAGAGCATCTGGATGTTATATATGATCTGATCAAGATAATTATGGCGTCGGAGAATAGCAATCGTAACTGTTTTTCGGTAGTCAAGCCAATCTTTGAAAGGCAGTTACAGGATGGAACGAAAGAAAAAAAGGAAAGTGATATCGGATATTACGGGATTGATGAAGCAAATGATGAAACGGTAAAGATGAAACCGTTGTCACAGGATGATGTACAGAAAATTTATGATTATGTCGTGTCAATTAAAACATTGAATAATGGAAACTATGAAGTTGAAAATATTATAAAAGAAGAAGCTTCGGCATTTTTTAGCGGGCAAAAGACTGCAGAAGAGGTTGCGGAGCTGATTCAGAACAGAGTGACAACATATCTCAATGAAAACAGTTGATTCAGATAATTGAAGTAATGCAATAAAATAGGGGTTGACAATGCGGTCTAATGAAAGTAGACTACAACTAAAGAGTTTACAATCAGTAGACCAAAGAAAGGAGGGAATGATGGAGCAATTATTCATAGGTATTTTGAATAATGCCATTACCGTAAGTGCACTGATCGTTGCAGTCATCGTGGTAAGAGCATTTGGAAAAAAGATGCCAAAATGGATTTCATGCATGCTGTGGATGATAGTTGCGATAAAACTGGTTGTTCCCATACAGTTTGAAAGTGTACTTAGCTTGATACCTTCGGGAAAACCGATTCCGACAAACATCGTTTTGGAAGAAAATCCGCAGATAAGTTCCGGTATAAACGGCTTGGACAGTTTTGTTAATCCAATGATCAGTCAGAACTTTACACCGGATAAGGCGGTAAGTATCAATCCGTTGCAGATTTTTTTTCATATAGGTGCACTTGGGTGGCTTGCAGGAATGTCAGTAATGCTGATTTACGCTCTTATAACATACATACTTATAAGGAAAAGAGTCAGCACTTCGGTGAAGATTGATTCAAAGGTTTATGAGTGTGATGATATTTCAGATTCATTTATTCTTGGGACAATATCTCCGAAAGTTTATATACCGTCAACGCTGTCTGATGAAGCAAGAAAGTATATATTAAAACATGAATTTGCACATCTGAGCAGGCGAGATCATGTATGGAAACCGCTTGGCTTCTTGATCTTATCGGTATATTGGTTTAATCCGCTATGCTGGATAGCTTATATTCTTCTTTGCGAGGATATAGAGTATGCATGCGATGAAAAGGTAACTAAAAACATTCAAAAGGGTGAGAAAGCTGAATATTGCAGAATACTATTGGAAAATAGTATGCCTAGAACTATGATTTCGGCTTGCCCGGTGACATTTGGAGGGATAGACGTGAAGAAAAGAATTAAGAATGTTGTAAATTATAAGAGACCGGCTTTTTTGATCACAACCGCATCTATTATGGCGTGCGTTGCAGTAGGAGTGTGTTTTGCAACCAGCAGAGATGTGAAAGTTGAAAGTGATGAGCAGAAGTTACAGATGACCGAAGTTGAAAACAAAGTTATATCATCTGACGGCGTTGCCGAACTTGAGGAAAAAGCAGATGTAAAAGCTGCAGCCGGTGATTCAGTTGTGGCAGCCGGTACAGAAAATACAAGCAAGGGCGATCTTAAGGATACTGATTTTACATATAACGGAAAGACTGTATCTATAATGGATAATTTTGAAGCAGTAGATAAGGCTTTGGGAGGATATAATGCTTCAAATTCAAATATACAGGATGTGCAGTCATTATATTCATACGGAGATAAACAAGAAGTTGATATGATCACGCGAAATGATAACGGAACCGAAACACCGATCACTATCGGCACACGTAAACCGGGTATGACTACTTCACGTGGTATCACAATCGGAAGTTCCAGAGATGAACTCATGGTTGCATACGGAACGCCAAACGGTAAGCACCCGACCGCATATGACGCTCAATCAGGAAGAGAATTGACTGAAGAAGAATACAAGCAGATTTTTGGTGAAGAATTCGACTACGATATGGGTGACTACACGATTGCTTTCACTGTTGAGAATGATAAGGTGGCATCAATTCAGTACAAAAACAATGTAAATTACAATAAGTTCAAGTGGTCATAACATGATTGGTTAAAAGATAATAGGAGAAGACCGAAATGAAAAATAAAACGACAGCGATTCTTTTAGCAACACTTATGATTTCCACACTTGTTGGGTGTGGCGCAGTTTCATCAAATGCATCTGAAGCAGGCGCAAGTATTTTGGATAGTACAAGTAGTGATAATGATGCTTTGGCAGAAAACGGGGAAGTAGAAGATGCAGCTTCTTCGGATACAGATGACGTCAATACAGATTCCGAATCATCTGAAGCGGCTTCGGGAGATCTTAAGGATGCCGGGTTTACGTATAACGGAAATTCTGTATCTGTAATGGATAGTTTTGAAGCGGTAGATAAAGCTATGGGAGGATATAATGCTTCGGATTCACATATAAAGAGTGAGCAGTCATTATATTATTACGGAAAAGATGAAGAAGTCGGTATGATCACGCGAAATGATTCCGGAACTGAATCAATAATCACTATCGGCACACGTAAACCGGGCATTATTACTTCACGAAATATTAAAGTCGGAAGTACAAAAGATGAACTCGCAGCTGCATACGGAACACCAAACGAAACAAAGCCTTATTCACAGACTGAATACGTTTATGAAGAAGGCTCAAATGAAGAAAAAACTATAGATCATACCGGCGAAGAAATTGTATATGACTTTGGTGACTACAAGATCACATTTACTGTTGAGAATGATAAGGTAATGTCAATTGAATTTAAAAACAATGTAAATTACAATAAATTCGATTGGGATTAAATTTTATAAGTTACGGAGGTAATGATGGAAGAACTGAGGTTAGGTGCTGTAGAAAGACAGTTTGCAGATATTATATGGCAAAATGAGCCTATCCCTTCAGGTGAGCTTGTAAAGCTGTGTGAGCAAAAACTGGAGTGGAAAAAGTCTACCACTTACACAATGTTGAAGCGCTTGTGTGAGCGTGGCATATTCAAAAATGAAAACGGTGTTGTATCATCTGTTCTCACCAAAGAGGAATTTGGCGCGGCACAAAGCGAAAAGATAATTGAGGATACGTTTGAGGGTTCACTTCCTGCATTCATTGCTGCATTTACTTCACGTAAAAAGCTTTCGGCCGATGATGTTGAAGAGATACAGAAGATGATCGACGAGATAAAAGGGGAATAGCTTATGGAACAGGTATTTTTGTTCGTATTAAATAATGCAATCACTGTAAGCGCTCTTATTATTGCGATCATTATGGTAAGGGCACTTGGAAAAAAGATGCCCAAATGGATCACGTGTATGCTTTGGATGATAGTTGCCGTAAAGCTGACAGTTCCTGTGCAATTTGAAAGTGTAATGAGCTTGATACCTACGGGAAAGCCTATTCCGACGAATATCATTACGGAAAATAATCCGCAAATAAATTCAGGGATAAGTAGCAGTGTAAATTCGTTGCAGATTTTTTTCCGGATAGGTGCGCTTGTGTGGCTTACAGGTGTGATACTAATGCTGACTTATGCTGTTGCAACATATGTGCTTATAAGGAAAAGAGTCAGCGTTTCGGTAAAGATAGATTCAAAGGTTTATGAGTGTGATGACATTTCGGATTCATTTATTCTTGGAACAATATCTCCGAAGGTTTATATACCGTCATCGCTGCCTGAGGGAGCAAGAGAGTATATATTGAAACATGAATTTGCTCATCTAAGTAGGTACGATCACCTATGGAAACCGCTTGGTTTCTTGATATTGTCGGTATATTGGTTTAATCCGCTGTGCTGGATCGCATATATTCTTCTTTGTAAGGATATAGAGTATGCCTGCGATGAAAAAGTAACTAAAAACATTGAAAAGGACAAAAAGGCTGAATACTGCAAAATACTGCTTGAAAACAGTATGCCAAGAAAGATGATAGCCGCTTGTCCCGTAGCATTTGGAGAAACAGACGTGAAGAATAGAATAAAGAATGTTGTGAATTATAAGAAGCCTGCTTTTTGGATCACTATAGCATCTATTATGGTGTGTGCCGGTGTAGGAGTGTGTTTCGCTACAAATAAGAGTTTGAAACCGGTAAACGAGCAGCAGGTGGCAGAAACTGAGCAGGTGCAGGCAGAGCAACCGGTACAGAAAAACGAGCAAGACGATAAGTTTATTGCTGTTGCGGATGTTGCAGATGAAGCTGCTTCCAATGTTTCAGCTCCTGAAGGATCTGGATGGATTGGCATAGTTAAAACACCTGATGGTGTGCTGAAGGTTCGCAGTGCTCCCAATGCAGACAGCGAGAACATAGGTTATGTTGCACCTGACGAGGAAGTTCAGATTATTGAAGAAGTTGACGGCTGGTATAAGATTATAACTTCTGATGGCGAAGGTTACGTAGATGGTGAATATGTGGATTCTAATAAGTAATGGACTGGATGAGAGGGACAACAATGGAAATATTATTCATAAGCGTTTTAAATAATGCCATTACTGTGAGTGCGCTTATCATTGCGATTATAGTGGTAAGAGCATTTGGTAAAAAGATGCCCAAATGGATCACGTGCATGCTTTGGATAATTGTTGCCGTAAAATTGGTTGTCCCCATAAAGCTTGAAAGTGCATTCAGCCTTGTCCCTTCTGCAGAACCGATTTTTGTGAATGAGCAAAATATTTCATACGATCAGATAGCAGCATCAGATTTTTCGGAAAGTATGATGTACGCGGCTAAAGACGGACTTTCGGCGGATTCTGATGCGCTATCCGATAACGGGCAGTTGGCAAGAGAAAACCGGTCAATAAGCAATCTGCATAAAGGTCAGATCATTTGGCTTTCAGGCATGGCGGCAATGCTTATATATGCTTTGACGGCTTATGCGCTGATAAGGAAAAGAGTCAGTGCATCAATTAAGATCTTACCTAAGGTCTATGAATGCGATAACATTTCGGATTCTTTTGTCCTTGGAATCATCAATCCCAGAGTTTATTTACCGTCAACGTTATCGGAAAATGCAAAAAAATATGTTCTAAAGCATGAGTTTGCGCATATCAGCAGACTGGATCATATTTGGAAGCCTCTTGGTTTTGCAATTCTGGCGATATACTGGTTTAATCCGCTTTGCTGGATTGCTTATGCCCTTCTTTGCAAAGATATAGAATATGCCTGCGATGAGAAAGTTATAAGGAATATAGATAAGAACGAAAAAAACGAGTATTGCAGAGTTCTCTTTGAAAATAGTATGCCAAGGAAGATGTTGGTTGCATGTCCTGTGACATTTGGAGGAATAGATGTGAAGGATAGGATAAAGAATGTTGTAAATTACAAGAAACCAGCTTTTTGGATTACAGCAGTATCTGTTTTGGTATGCATTGCGGTTGGAGTGTGCTTTGCGACAAACAAGAATGTAGACGTATATCAAAGTGAAGTGAAAAATGTAGTCGAGAACTATTCAGAGGTTAAAGAACAAGAAGCTGAGAAACTTAAAGAGAATACAACTGCTGAGATAGATGATCTTATTACAGAATACTATGATGCTTTTAACAACAGAGACATAGAGGGAATGAGTAGATTATGTAGAGGAAACGTTGAAAGTAAACTGGCAAAAGCGCATGTTTCAGCGAAATATATACATATGTATTATTTAAGTACAACTTATACAAATGCCGGCCCGGTAGAAGGAAGCTATGTTGTATATGCGACGTCTAATGGAATGCTCCGTATATCAGGAGAGGATATGGCTTTTGTACCGGAAGTGGAAGTTTTCTATATATGCCGGGATGAAAATGGCGAGTTGTATATTAATTGCGATACCCGGGATAAGGCGATAAGTGATTATATCAATGAATTGAAGGGGAATCCCGCACAAGAATATATCTATGAGAAAGCGGATGAATGGAAAAAATACGCTGAATATAATAGTGTAGAGGACATTATTTTAAAGATGAGAGAAGAAGTGTCAGCGGTATCTCAAATCTAAGCAGATGTCGATCCGATCGGTATTTTCTTTGAATGGATGTATCGGTTGACTTAAGGAGGAGCGTCAGTTATGTCTGCATTATTTTCGATTATGATGTTTGGGGAAAGCATAGGCATACATAATATGTTGTTTTTTGCAGCGATTTTAATGATCTGGCTGTTTGTATTTTATATTACAGGTGACAGCTATGATATGAAAGATGATATTCTTGCAAGCATGGAAAGCAAATAACTGTACTATATAAAGGGAATAAAGAACAAGGAATATAACCTTAGATGCAGAAAATGTCTTCTAAGGTCATATTTTTGTTTTATAGGAAACCCGGAGGAATTTTCTATAAAATAAGAAAAGGCTGTCGCACTAAAATGTGTGACAGCCTTAATTTTTTTCGCTTTAACATTACATGAATGAAAATCAACCGATAGCTTTCTTAACAGCTTCAAGAACACGGTCGGCCTGGAAGGGCTTAACGATAAAGTCTTTAGCACCCGCCTGAATTGATTCGATAACCATCGCCTGCTGACCCATTGCGGAACACATGATACATACAGCGTTAGGATCTGCAGCCTTAATTCCCTTAAGCGCGCCAATTCCATCAAGCTCAGGCATTGTGATATCCAGAGTAACAAGGTCGGGTTTCAACTCATTATATTTCTCGATTGCGACTTTACCGTTCTCAGCTTCACCCGCAATTTCATATCCGTTCTTCGAAAGGATATCCTTAAGCATCATACGCATGAAAGCGGCGTCATCAGTAATGAGTATTCTTTTTCCCATATTGAACCTCCAAAAAGTATTTTTAGTTGCTAAAAAAATTTAAGCAATTTTTTTCAAAATTAAGTAATTCGGTACATAATATATTGTAACACATGATTATGATAAAGCGAGTTAAAACGTTATTTAAAAAATAAAAATTTGATAAAATTTCGTTTTTGTTGAAAGCTAAAGTTATCTGTTACCATTATTTCATTACCGGCAGAGAGTAGTCATACTCTGTATCGTCGTGATTAACGACCTGCCACTGAATTATACTACAAGTATTGTCTGAATTGAAGGATTTTTTTGAACTATTAACGATTATCGCAATATCAAGTGATTGCTTATCGGTTAATGGTATGCTTTCCTTCATTATAGCACCTGAAATTCCTTTGCGATAGCCCGAATTTACAGCAGTTGCAAATGCGTTTCCTTTGTGGCATGCATCGTAGTATGCAAGCTGCCTGTCGGAAAGATTTTTGCTTAAATTGTAATCTGCTTTGGCATTTACGAGCGTAAGCGTTGCAAATGATATAAGGCACAAAACGGAAAAGATAAGAAGAATAGAGGCTGTTCCGATATTTATGCCGTGTTTTCCTTTCTTTTTCACTTGGACTCCTTTTGGCTGAGCGGCGTGTCAACCGTATAACTGATTATTACTATATTCTGATCTTTCGGAATCGAAGAAATTACTTCATCGGTATCCTTAATATTAAGTACAGCCACATTACCTTTAGCTGCTTTTCCCGAATACGAAGAACCGTAATCCTTGATGTCTGAGTAGACGGAAGATGCATCGGCCTTTTCTGTGACCAAAATAGCCTCATATGAGGCGTCTGAGTGAGTTTCCTCAAGTACATTCCATTCTTTGTCAAAAAAGAGGATTATGGCGTTCTCAGTGATGTATGCGGATGGGAACAGCTCGGCTATCTTATTTACATCGCCGTTACATTCATAAAAAGCTTCGGAAAGGCTTTGTGACCAGATCGTGGCGTTGCTGAGTGCGGTGGATTTTTCTGTGAGTTTGTGCGCGCCGACGAACAGTCTTATTGAAACCGCCGCGGCGAGGGAAAAGAAAAATACCGCTATTATAAGTTCCATCAGGAACAGGCTTGTTCTCGAATTATTTTCTGGCATCGTTTATTCCTCACTGACACTTTTGGTTTTGACATAAAATGATTCTTCCGTTCCGTCTTTCAGGACAACGTAAACGGAGAGAGTATCAGTTCCGACACATTTGATATCAAAGCGGCTTATCTCCAATATCTTTTGACCTGTCTGAGGATAGAGGTCTTTGAGCTTGTCCATCGCAAAGAGCTCCATGAGATTTCCGTCATAATCATATATGTAGGTGTTGTAAAGAATCCCGTTTTCTTCGCTTTGAAGAACCAGAGCATCCTGATCGAATATCTTTTTGACGGATATTCCGCCTTTTGCATCGGATTGTCTGACTTTTTCCGTTATATATGCACATGCTGTGCGCTTGTGATAATTATCATCAACAGCCGTGACATTTTTTTGATATATTTCCGCGCCTATCGTAATTACACTGAGTGCGGAAAAGATAAAAAGAAACATCAGACAGATAACAAAGACCATGTCTACGATGTGACTTCTTGTTCCTTCAAGATCCATAATAGTTCCTCTATCGTACTTTGATAACCGTTACATCGGGGTAAATGTTGGACGCGATGGGCTGATAGTCGACAAAAAATGTTGACGCATCGTACACAAGCCCGTAGTGTTCTTCGATGTATGTAAGGCTTGGCGGGTACCTGCCTTCAATCGAATAGCACTGCACGATATCCCTGTTGATGGCATTTTCAAGCGAAGTCTGTTGCTTTTCAATCGTACTTCTTCCCGATGCATCGATCGCAATATAAAAAAGTATGCATATTGCGATGAGTATCACGATTGAAGACCATCTGTAAACCGTATCTGTAATATGTGAAAATATACCGTTTTTTGCTTCAAATCTGTTCGTCATATCTTTTTCATCCGATATTTGTCATAATTCCCATAAGAGGAAGAATTACGGACATTAGAATCATTCCTACTATAACTGAAAGGATAATTACGAGAGTGGGTTCCAAAACGGAGATGAGAGTGTAGATCCTTCTTCCCGTGTCTCTTTCATATCTTTCCGCGACCTGCTTCATTGCTTTGTCCATAGAACCTGATTTAAAGCCTACAGATATCATCTGTGCATAAAATGACGAAAAGATAGAGGATTTTTCAAGTGCTTCGGGGAAGCTGTCTCCGTCAATGAGGAAATTTCTGCATTCCTCAATTTTGTCTTTCATCTCTTTGCTTTCGACAAGTTTTTTTACCAGTAAAAGACCTTCAAAAGTATCGATACCGCTTGAAAGAGTCAGTACCATACCGCTTGCGAAGCGCTCGCTCTCAAGTTCCTGCATGAGCCTTCTTGTCGGGGCGAATTTGATCATGAACTTCTTAAAGTTCTTTTTTCCGCTTGAAGTAAGAGAGAAGTAGAGGAACAGTATAGCCATGATCACAAGTAAAATGACAAGGACAAGAGAGTACTTGTTCAAAAGATCTCCCAGATTCAGAAGTGACTGCGAGAAACCGCTCATTCCGGTTCCGAGCTGCGCAAATACCTGTTCAAAAATGGGAAGAACTTTGGCGACGAGCACTGTTACGATAACCATCATCATGAAGATCATTATCAAAGGATAGCTGATCGCATTTTTAACGCTTTCCTGAATGGCGTCTTCTCTTTCGTAGTAGTCGGCAAGTGAGTCCATTACGACATCCATATTTCCGGAAGTTTCGCCGATCGTCACCATGTGTACCACATAATCGGGGAAAACGTTGCTCATTGCAAGAGCGATGTGGAATTTTTCACCGCTTCGCAGAGTCTGGCTAATGCTTCCCAGTATTTTTTTTGCAGAGCCGTCTTTGGAATCCTCGTTTAAAATGTCGATTCCGTCAGCGGGAGCGATGCCTGCTTTCATAAGAAGAGCCATCTGCCTGCAAAAACTTGAAATCTCATAGCTGCTGAGACTTTTTTGTTTGTCTGATTTTTTCATGGTGCCTCCGAAGATAAATAATATGGTGTGGGTGTCAAAAAAATTTTTCACCTATATCAATAAACGTATTTGGTAGAGTAGTTTGAACCGTCTCCGATAAAGTTTTCGAGCTTTCTTTCTTCAGTATTTGATGCAAAAGTGGGATCTAAAAGTGACCAGTCTTTTCCGTCAAATTCGATCATTCCGTTTACCCAGCCTACATCTTTTATATAAGTGCTGAGCCATGCATGATAAGCGGTTCCCGCGTAGCCGACCTCCATCTTGGTGGGGATGTTCTGGCTTCGCAGCATTGCCGCCATAAGAGAAGCGTAGTCGAGACAGATACCTTTCTGCGTGATGAGAATCTCGTCAAGATCGGGAAGATAGCCGCTCTGCACAGTTTCAGCTTCTTCATAGTCGTAAGTAATGTTCTGTATCATGAAATTGTATACTTCCGCAACAACTTCGATGTCGGAATCGCACGGATAGGCTAGTGCCGCACCTTTTCTGACAGCGAGAGAGTCGGGAGCGAAGTTTATGAACTGATTCGGGTACAAAAACGGCTTGTATCCGTTGGAAAGAGTGACATCGAGCGGGAATGTAAATACCATCGAATACTTGGTTTCCGAGATGTTCTCATATACGTTGATCATGTATTCTCCGTTTCCTGCCTGGAGAGGGAAAACTTCGCCGGTTTTTGTATTGTTCGTAATGTCGTAAGTGTAGGTGACGCTGTCGGGACCTGTTATCTGAAGTTTGACTTTCGGTGAGCTTCCTTTATAAGTCACGAAAATATAGCCCTCCGACTTATTTGAAAAGTCAATATGGGCATACTCGTTTTCATATGTGTCAACTCCGGGAGCTGTGGGAACGAGGCAAAGAGGTGTGTTGTCACGACTTCCCTTTACAGTCTCATCAATCTGCGCATCTTTTTTGTGGCCGGCTCTGTCAAGGAGCGTTACACCTTGTCTTGAGCCGCAGGATGTGAGAAATAAAACTGAGCAGGTTAAAAGACAGATTGAAAAAAATATACGATTTTTAATAAAACTTTTTCCGATCATAATTTTCATGAGAGTATCTGTTGTGCATCCTTAAGTTTCTTATAGGCAAAAGATATGAGTTCGGACATTACGGATTTCTTTTCACAGGAGTTAAGTACACAGGCGTAAGCAATCTCAAGTGCGGTTCCGACGGCCATTTCGTTGTAGCCGCGGATTCTTTTTGTGAGATCCGAAAGGAACATATCGCAATCGGTGTCCGAACAATTCTCGATAAGGATAATGAATTCGTTTCCGCCGTTTCTTCCTATATATCCGTACTTTTCGCCAACATCTTCAAGGATAAAGCAAAATTCGGTAATAAGATTATTTCCGTTGTCATGGCTCGTTGTCTTGTTTACGGAAGGAAGGTTGTTTATCTTCATAACGATAAAACCTACACCCGGTAACCTTTCCGGATCGTTAAACGTCTCAAACAGAAGATCGCAGCTGTATCTGTTTGGAAGCCCCGTGAGCCTGTCGAGATAGGCGAGTCTGTTTAATCTGTAACCTATATTTGTAGATTTTTTTAATATATAAAAATCTGTAATAACGGAAATAAATACCATTAAAACAAAGATTAAGACAGATAGCAAGAGCCTTTGCGAAGTTTTGTTCTCGGAAAACGTAAGTTTTAAGAGGTCTGTCCTACTATAAAAGGCCAGAAGTGCAGTAGCAATGCATAGTAAGCAAAGAGAAACAGCCTTGTATATGAATATAAAATTATATACGTTGGTTTGTTTGCCTCTGGTATAGAATTCGTCCTTCATATCGCCTCCGATGCTTCGCAAAAAGTGTGCAGTACCTGCCATAAATACGGGGATTTACGCATTTTTTGTAAAATACGGAAGTTTACGTATCTTTGACATAGTCATAAAGATATTTTACTATATTTCGTTCATCTTATAAAGGTATGATTTTGAACAGATAATCAAAAATCCGCACTTTATGCGGATTTCGTGAGAATATGATACAGGAGGCAAACAGTCCCTTCGGCGAAGCCAACTTCATTGGTCTGTTTGCGGGCATCTTGAAGCTATGATTCAAGATGTCATAGCTTGTGGAATATCGGTTCGCGGTTTTCGAAAGTGCAGTATTCGTCAAAGCCGCATTTTTTAGCGATTATGCTTGCTTTCTCAAAGGCGCCCGCAATACCTTCGGGGCTGTGTGCATCCGAGCCGAAGGTGATTATCCTGCCGCCGAGCTCTTTATATCTCTTAAGAACATCGGGACTTGGATTTGTGGGATCGCCGCTCCTAAAGAGACGACTGGTGTTAAAATCAAGTCCTTTATCGTTATTTATAAGGTGGATCAAAATGGCATCGATGATGTCGGAGTAAGCGCTGTACGAATAGGGATTGTTACCTTTCGGAGCATAGCGGGCAAGATAGTCAAGGTGTCCCAGAACGCAGTAGTCGTCAAAAAGTCTGAGATTTTCAAGGGTGAGTTCAAAGTAGTGTCTGAAAACTTCTTTTACATCGCGGCCCTCCCAAAATTCAGGGTAGTAGGGGTCCTGTCCGTCAACAAGGTGCATTGAGGCAATGACAAAGTCAAAAGATTCCGAGTGGGCGTAGCCGGTGTTTTGCGAGGCTATATGTTCCTGCATGCCAATCTCAACGCCGAATTTAATCGTGATCTTATCCTTGTAGATTTCCTTAAATTTGTACAGTTCTTTTTTGTAAGACGGGGTGTCCAGTAAAAAATAATCTTTCGGAGTATCTTCCGTTATCGGGTAGTCCATGTCCATGTGATCGGTAAAGCAGATTTCGCTGAGCCCTCTGTTTATGGCGCTTTCTATCATGGCCTCCATGGGGGCGTCGCTGTCACCTGAATTGTGGGTGTGTAAATGATAATCTGAAGGTAAGGTCATGGGCTGTTCTCCTTGTTCCCGTGAGTGTGTACGTATTTTTGACTTTCGGCATCGGTAAAATAATAAGCAAATAAACGAATATTATGATATACGAATTGCTTCGTGACTAAAGTCACTCACGCAATTCTACAAACATGCGGAAACCGCGGATTTGCTGTGCAAATCGCTAATTCCTTATGTTTGTTAGAGTCAAAAGGTCAAAAAGCTAAACATGCAAGCATGTACGCATTTTTGACTTTTTGACATCTATATCATAATATTCTTACTTGATTTATGCTACATTTTTTATTAGAATTAGAGTTGCTGATAAAAAATTATCAATTAGTGTGATATTAAGCAGCAATTAAATATTATATTCATTTTAGGAGGAACTTAAAATGGCAGTTAAAGTAGCAATCAATGGTTTTGGTCGTATCGGACGTCTTGCTTTCAGACAGATGTTTGAGCATGAGGGAACAGAGATCGTAGCAATCAACGATCTTACAGATCCTAAGATGCTTGCTCATCTTCTTAAGTATGATTCATCACAGGGCAAGTACAAGTACGCTGATAAGGTTTCTTACAGCGAGAATTCAATCACAGTTAATGGCAAGGAGATCACAATCTACAAAGAGGCAGATGCTAAGAACCTTCCTTGGGGCAAGATTGGTGTAGACGTTGTTCTTGAGTGTACAGGTTTCTACACATCTAAGGCTAAGGCACAGGCTCATATCGATGCCGGTGCTAAGAAGGTTGTTATTTCTGCTCCTGCAGGAAATGATCTTCCTACTATCGTATACAATGTTAACCACGAGACACTTACAGCAGAGGATAACATCATCTCAGCTGCATCATGTACAACAAACTGCCTTGCACCTATGGCTAAGGCTCTTAACGATTTCGCACCTATCCAGTCTGGTATCATGGCAACAATCCATGCTTACACAGGTGATCAGATGATCCTTGACGGACCTCAGAGAAAGGGTGACCTTAGAAGAGCACGTGCAGGCGCTGTTAACATCGTTCCTAACTCAACAGGTGCTGCTAAGGCTATCGGCCTTGTTATCCCTGAACTTAACGGAAAGCTCATCGGAGCTGCTCAGAGAGTTCCTGTTCCTACAGGATCAACAACTCTTCTTTTCGCAGTTGTTAAGTCAAGCACAGAGGTAACTAAGGAAGCTATCAACGAGGCTATGAAGAAGGCTTCTGATCCTGAGACATTCGGATACAACGAGGATGAGATCGTATCATCAGATATCGTTGGAATGACATATGGTTCACTCTTCGATGCAACACAGACAATGGTTAACAAGATCGGTGATGATCTCTATGAAGTTCAGGTTGTTTCATGGTATGACAACGAGAACTCATACACATCACAGATGGTTCGTACAATCAAGTACTTCGAGAAGTTCGTTAAGTAATCACTTAGCGAGGTATTTTCGAGCTTAGTGTACTACTTAGTTCGATCGAGCACGAAGTGCGAGAGTCGAACTTCCTCGTGAAAGCTTCGCGTGGGAAAGGTAGAACCTAATATAAAACCATTAAGAGGGTCCGGTCCGTTTGGACCAGGCCCTTTTTCATTTGATAGGAAAACCTATTGAATAAATAGCATCCCGATTCGGATGCGTATTAAAACGTAAAGGAGACAAAATAATGAGTCTTAATAAGAAATCAGTAGACGATATCAACGTAAAGGGAAGACGCGTACTTGTTCGTTGCGACTTCAACGTTCCTCTCAAGAACGGTGAGATCACAGACGAGACAAGAGTAGTAGCTGCTCTTCCTACAATCAATAAGCTTATAAAGGATGGCGGCAAGGTTATTCTTTGCTCACACCTTGGTAAAGTAAAGAACGGCCCTAACGAGGGTGAGTCACTTGCACCTGTTGCAAAGAGACTTTCTGAGAAGCTCGGCAAAGAGGTTAAGTTCATTTCTGATTACAACGTAACAGGCGCTGATGCAACAGCAGCAGTAGAAGCTATGAACGAGGGAGATGTTGTTCTTCTTCAGAATACTCGTTTCAGAGGCAAGGAAGAGACAAAGCCCGAAGAAGCAGGCGATGCTTTTGCAAAAGAGCTTGCAGAGCTTGCTGATGACTATGTATGCGATGCTTTCGGATCAGCTCACAGAGCACACGCTTCTGTAGCAGGCGTTACAAAGTTCATCACAGAGAAGGGTGGAAACAATGCAGTTGGATACCTCATGCAGAAGGAAATCGATTTCCTTGGAAATGCAGTTGAGAATCCTGTAAGACCTTTTGTAGCTATCCTTGGTGGCGCTAAGGTTGCTGATAAGCTCAACGTTATCAATAACCTCATCGAGAAGTGCGATACACTTATCATCGGTGGTGGTATGGCATTCACATTCCTCAAGGCTCAGGGCTATGAGGTTGGTAAGTCTCTTGTAGACGATACAAAGCTTGATTACTGTAAGGAAATGCTTGAGAAGGCTAAGGCTAACGGCAAGCAGCTTCTTCTTCCCATCGACACTGTAGTATCAGCAGGATTCCCTGATCCTATCGATAACCCCAGCATCGAGACAGAGATCGTTCCTTCAAATCAGATTCCTGCAGACAAGGAAGGTCTTGATATCGGTCTTAAGACACGTGACCTCTTTGCAGATGCTGTTAAGTCAGCTAAGACAGTTGTTTGGAACGGACCTATGGGTGTATTCGAGAACCCTGTTCTTGCAGAGGGAACAAAGGCAGTAGCTAAGGCTCTTGCAGAGACAACAGCTACAACAATCATCGGTGGTGGTGACAGTGCAGCAGCTGTTAACCAGCTTGGATTTGCTGACAAGATGAGCCACATCTCAACAGGTGGCGGAGCTTCTCTTGAGTTCCTTGAAGGAAAGGCACTTCCCGGAGTTGTAGCAGCTGATGATAAGTGAGACTCCGACGAGGTTTTTTCGAGTCGGTAGTTCGAACTTAGTTCTGGCGAGCACCGATAGGTGCGAGAGCAGAACTTCCTTGTGAAAATCAAGAAGTAAATATTACAAAATATAGAGGTGGAAAATTATGGCACGTAGAAGAATAATCGCCGGAAACTGGAAGATGAACAAGACTCCCAGCGAGGCAGTAGCTCTTTGTGAAGAGCTCAAGGATCTTGTAAAAAATGATGATGTAGACGTAGTTTACTGCGTACCTGCAATTGATATCGTACCCGTAGTTAACGCTGTTAAGGGCACAAACGTACACGTAGGTGCAGAGAACTTCTACATTGTAGACAGCGGAGCATTCACAGGAGAGATTTCAGCTCCTATGCTCAAGGATGCCGGTGTAGAGTACATCATCATCGGACATTCAGAGAGAAGAGATATCTTCGGAGAGAACGATATCCTTATCAACCAGAAAGTAAAGAAAGCATTTGCTTCAGGTCTTACACCTATCCTTTGCTGCGGTGAGTCTCTTGCACTTCGTAAGGCTGATACTTACAAAGAGTGGATCGAGAGACAGATCACATGGGATCTTGACGGCGTAACAGCTGATCAGGTTAAGAAGCTTGTTATCGCTTACGAGCCTATCTGGGCAATCGGAACAGGCGAGACAGCTACAGCAGATCAGGCTGAGGAAGTATGTAAGCTTATCCGTGAGCTTATTGCTAAGCTTTACGATCAGGCAACAGCTGATGAGGTTCGCATCCAGTACGGCGGATCTATGAATGCAGGAAATGCTGCAGAGCTTCTTTCAAAGCCCAACATTGACGGCGGACTTATCGGCGGAGCAAGCCTTAAGGCTGACTTCGGAAAAATCGTTAATGCATAAAAGTAATCACTTGGCGAGGTATTTTCGAGCCTAGTGTACTACTTTGTTCCGGCGAGCACCTATGGTGCGAGAGCGGAACTCCCTATTTTACAAAATAAACTGCCATTATTGTAAAATTTATAGGCGGCGCATTAGATGAATTCATCTTTTGCGTCGCTTTTTACTTTAAAGAAATTTCTTCAAATTTCAGGAAAATTGACTAAGAGATAGGGAAAGCAATGCTTTAGTCAACGCGTCAAGGAAATTTGTCTTAGATTGAGCAGAAGATTACAGCGAATATTGATCAAAAGTCGGCGAGACATCACACTAAGCGATAACCTAAGCTGATTGGCACTGATAAGTTTTCTCAAATTCTCACAAAACATCTACTATGATAAGATTTGAGCATCACAGAAATGCGATGCTGACCGGAAAGCCGGAGGTGTGACGGATATGCCTCCGGTTTTTTCTAAAAAGGTTACAGCTGTCAGGAGAGGTAAAACGATGCCAAACATACAGTATTCGGGAGTCAGGGAGAGCATCCCGGGAAGAATAAACGATCTTGGTACAACCGGAAAAGAAGTTGCGGAAAACTATAAAAAGGGATGTCTTAAAAGGGCAGACAGGAGCTTTGCACAGGGACTGCAGTGTCAGCAGATAAACAGTATGGCGGCGCTTATGTCTTTGGAGGATTCTGTCTTTATCTCACATTCTCCGCAGGGGTGTGTCGGATGTGCGATCATGGCGGTAGATATGTACCGCGTCGGACAGATTCACAGAGGAATCAAGGTTGTCAAAAATCCCAGACTTATTGTTACAAATATAGATCAGAAGAGCGTAGTATTTGGCGGTGAGCAGAAGCTTAGAGAGGCTGTTCAGAAAGCGGTCGAGAGATACAATCCGAAGCTTGCGTTTATATATGCTTCCTGCGCATCAGGTATCATTGGAGACGATATTGACGCGATAGCACAGGATCTTCAGACTGATTATCCTGATACTATAATGGTTCCGATACACTGCGAAGGCTTCAAATCCAAAGTTTGTGCGTCCGGGTTTGATGCGGCATTTATTTCAATCAATAAATATATTTTGAAAAAAGAGAAAGTTGAAAAAGAAAAAGGACTCATAAATCTTTTTGCCCCTACGACAGTCAGTTTCGCCGATCAGAAAGAAATGGAGCGAATGATAAATCTTTTGGGTGCAAAGGTCAACTATATTCCTTTTTACAGCTCTCTTGAAAAGATAAAAAGAATCCCTGCAGCGGAGGCTTCGACATCTATCTGTAAAGTATTTGCGGATGAGTTTATGAAGACTCTCTGGGAAGACTACGAGATACCTTATTCACACACCGTAATGCCTATCGGAATAAGAAATACCGATAAGTGGTACAGAGGCATCGCTAAGGTTATAGGCAAGGAAGAGGAAGTTGAGAAAATCATCGCTTCCGAACATAAAAGAATAGAACCGCTTGTTGCGGAACTTAAGGAAAGACTTAAGGGAAAAAGGGTATTTATCTGCGGCGGAACAGGAAGATCTTTTGCGGCAGCGGCTCTTATAGATGATTTTGGCATGGAACTTGTTGGACTCGAAACACCGACATATGACGCCGATGCGCAGGTTGACATAGAGTATCTTAACGACATTCACAAGAATTTTGTGGTTGATATTGCCAACATGCAGCCTTTTGAGCAGGTTAATCTTTTGAACAAACTTAAACCCGATGCATTTATAGGAGTTCCCGAATGGGCGGCAAAGCTCGGACTTCCGACTACACATGTTCTTGACGGAAAAAGACCTACGATGGGCTATGACGGACTTCTTTTCCTGGGAAACAAGATCGCGGATCAGCTCGAAAATCCGGGATTTAACAAGAAACTTGCAAAGCATGTAAAACTCCCTTACAAGGATTCATGGTACAAAGAAAATGCGTTCAAATATATTTTAGGGGGAGAAGATTAATGTCACATATTATGGAAAATCCTAAGGGCGGATGCGTTCTTGCGGGAATCAACGCCGTTCTTGGTGCGATAAACAGAGTCTGCCCGATATTACATTCAGGTCCCGGATGCTGTATGCAGACTACGGCAGCAGATCAGGGACAGTCGGGACATAAACACTCATGCTTTGTAAGCGGAGTGTCAATCCCGTCAAGTAACATGCTTGAAAAAGAAGTTGTATTCGGCGGAGTTAATAAATTAAGAACAACAATACAGGGCTCGATTGACATAATGGATGCCGATGCTTTTTTTGTCCTGACCGGATGTACCGCAGGTATTATCGGAGATGATATCGAGAGCGTCACAAGTAAATTCAGGGAAGAAGGGCATGAAGTCTATTCAATCGATACGCCAGGATTTGCGGGCGACAGTAACCTCGGATATGAGGTGATCTGGAATACGTTTTTAGACAAGGTTATTGAAAAAGATGTTCCAAAGGACGATAAGCTTGTGAATATCTTTGGAATTGTGCCCTACCACGATCCGTTCTGGAGCGGCACGCTTGAAGAAATCGATAGGATTCTTTCAAAGCTGGGACTTAAGGTTAATACCTTTTTTACCAAACATCAGGGAATTGAAGATATTAAAAAGAGCTCCGGTGCGGCGCTCAATATCATTGTAAATCCGTGGCTCTTCAATGGGCCTGCCAAGAAGTATGAGGAGAAATTCGGCGTTCCAAGTATCAGGATTCCGGGACTCTTTGTCGGTGCGACAGATACCACTAATTTTATCAGAGCAGTGCAGAAAGCACTTAATCTTGATGAAAAACTTGTAGAGGATGTGATCGAGGCGGAAGAGGACTACGTCTACAGCTATCTGGGACAGTCAATCGGAGTTGTGAGCTGGAAAAGATTTGCTGTTGTTGCAGATGCAAACAGTGCTGTCGGATACACAAGATATCTTGCGAATGATTACAGCTTCACACCTGTTCTGGTGATAGTATCCGAGCCAATCTTCAGACAGGAGGACAAGGACAGGATAGAAAAAGAAATTCGGGATCTTGAATATGCAAAGCCTCCGAAAGTTCTTTTCCTGACGGATCAGTACGAGATCAACAAGGCAATCCGTGAGGAGGAAAAAGAGATAACACTTCTAGTAGGAAGTAGCAACGAGAGAGAAATTGCGCTTGAAAAAGAGATTCAGTTCATCCTCGGAGCATTTCCCATAAATGAAAGGCTTATTTTTAACAGAACCTATGCGGGTTACAGAGGAAGCCTTACATTTACGGAAGATATTTATGATAACAACTGATCAAAAGAACCGTTCTGTTACCGTAGTGTCGGTAGCGGAGCGGTTTTTGCTTAGGACGTAATTATCTCGAGCCGTACCGGAATTGACTAAAGATATAAAAAGATATAAAGTATAAGCACAGATATAAAAAGATATAAAAGACATCATCACATATAAAGAGGTATAAAAATGGGGAATCCTTTCACATTATCTTTTGGGAAAAAACCATCTGAATTTATTTCAAGAATTACTCAGACAAATCAGATTTTAGACGATTTTAAGGGTGAAAACCCTTCAAGCCAAGTTTATATGATAACAGGAGTAAGAGGTGCAGGGAAGACTGTTATGATGACAACCATAGCCTCTATGCTCACGCAGGACAAACAATGGATATCTGTGGAACTGAATCCGGAAAGGGATATGCTTGATAAGCTTGCAGCTTCGTTATATTCAATACCTGATCTGCATGCCTTGTTTTTGAAGGCGAAGTTGGACTTTTCTGCATTGGGGCTAGGTGTTACTTTGGAAAATTCCGCTCCGGTTAATGATATTGAAATAGCTATTGACAAGATGCTGGAGCATGTTAAGAAATCCGGAAAAAAAATCCTTATAACCATAGATGAAGTGACAAAAAACGATAATATCAGAGTATTCTCAGCAGCATTCCAGATCCTGCTGAGAAAGGAATATCCGGTATACTTGCTTATGACAGGGCTTTACGAGAATATCTATAATTTGCAAAACGAAAAGTCTCTGACTTTTTTGTACAGAGCGCCAAAGGTTGTTTTGGAACCTTTGAATTATACAGCAATGATAGCTAAGTACAAGCAGGTCTTTTCCTGTGAACAAGAGAAAGCAGAAGAAATGGCCAAGCTGACCAAAGGATATTCTTATGCATTTCAGCTTTTAGGATATCTCATGTGGAATAATAAAGACAAAAGTCTGGAGGACATTCTTCCTGAATATGACCAATATCTTGATGAATATGTGTACAACAAGATTTGGAGCGAGTTATCAGAAACAGATAAATTAGTATTGGGAGAAATGGCTACGTCGCATAAAACAGATGTTACTTTGATAAGAGAAGCATTGGGAATGTCTACTTCAAAGTTTTCTGTATATCGAGATAGACTAAAACGTAAAGGAATAGTCAATGCAAGCCAATATGGATCGTTGTTTTTGATTCTTCCAAGATTTGAGGATTTTATAAAACTTCACTTGGAATAGATGGGACAAAATTTGATAGCATAAAAGACAAAAAATAGTGAGAAAGTATTTGAATCAGGTCTTATAATATTGCAGAATTGCGCTGAATGCTGTGAATATATGGCGTTTTGTGCAATATAATTCGGTATAACGTTTCATGATATCAGTACAGGTTTATCATGAACAAAGTGTCAAAGCACGAGATTGTTGTTAGATAAGCAATCGGAAAGGATACATTATGGATTATAAGTTACTTAGCAATATAAAAGGACCTGAGGATGTAAAAAAGCTTTCGCAGGATGAACTTAAAGAGCTTGCAGTTGAGGTAAGAGAAGCTCTTTTTAACAGAACAACCAAAATCGGAGGACATTTCGGACCGAACTTCGGAGCGGTGGAACTTACTATCGCGCTTCACTATGTCTTTGATTCGCCTAAGGATCAGTTTGTTTTTGACGTTGCACACCAGACCTATACGCACAAGATGTTGACCGGAAGATCTATTGCATATACAGATGATGCGCATTTTGGAGATGTGTGCGGATTTACCAATCCCAGAGAGTCTGAGCATGATATGTTCTATATCGGCCATACATCTACTTCAGTGAGCCTTGCGACAGGACTTGCCAAGGGAAGAGATGTTTCGGGCAAAAAAGGCAACGTCGTTGCAATAATCGGTGACGGATCGCTTAGCGGCGGCGAGGCGCTTGAGGGTATCGATTATGCTGGCGAGATGGATTCTAATCTCATAATCGTTGTAAATGACAATGAGCAGTCTATTGCCGAGAATCACGGCGGACTTTACAAGAATCTTGAACAGCTTAGAAAGAGTAATGGCACATGCGAAGTTAATCTTTTTAAGGCAATGGGACTTGATTATAAATATGTCGAAGAGGGCAATGACATCGAGACACTTATCAAGGCATTTAAGGAAGTAAAAGATATCGATCATCCCGTAGTTGTCCATGTTCACACACAGAAGGGAAAGGGCTATGCTCCTGCCGAGAAGGACAAGGAAGAGTGGCACTATGCTATTCCTTTTAACAGAGAGACAGGTGAGCGCGTAAGCTTCGGAAACTTTGAGTCTTATCAGGCAATTTTCGGAAAATACATGCTTGATAAGATTGGAAATAATGACAAGCTTGTCTGCGTTACGGCAGCAGTTCCGGGTGCGGTTGGACTTGGACAGGATGTAAGAAATAAGATGGGCAAGAACTATGTAGATGTAGGAATTGCCGAAGAACAGGCTGTTGCAATGTGCTCGGGAATAGCAAAGAACGGCGGAAAGCCTGTATTTGTTACCAACGCGACATTTGCACAGAGAGTCTACGATCAGATGACTCAGGATGTCAGCCTTAACAGAAATGCTGTTACAACAGTTCTTTTCTCGACATCCATTTATGGAATGGGCGATGCAACACATATTGGAATTTCAGCGATGGGCATGTTCACTAACATTCCCGGCGTTACGTATCTTTCACCCACAAGCAAAGAGGAGTTCCTTGCAATGCTTGAGTACAGCATTGAGCAAAGCGACCATCCGACTATAATCGCTGTTCCCTGCGACGGAGTTAACAGCATGATCTATCCTGTGGACAGTAATTATGATAAGACAGACAAGTACCAGGTGTGCGAAGAAGGTGAGAAAACAGCAATCCTTGCTCTTGGTGATTTCTTCAATATAGGTGTTCAGACAGCTAAGCTTATAGAGGAAAAGACAGGTAAAAAAGCTACACTCATCAATCCGAGATTTGCATCAGGCATCGACAGAGAACTGTTAGATAAACTCTGTGCCGATCATGATGTGATCGTTACGCTTGAGGACGGTATTCTTGAAGGTGGTTTCGGTCAGAAGATTGCGTCATATCTTGGCGGTAAAGATGTAAAAGTCCTTAACTACGGCTTTATCAAGAAGTTCTATGACGGAATGAGCGCCAAAGATGCGCTTTTGGAGAGCAGAATCACTCCCGAGTGCATACTTGAGGATGTTACAAGTATCATGAAAATTTGAGGCAGGTGTGCAAAGAGTTGCAAAGCAACTCTTTGTTCGGAGGAGTCTATTTGACCTCCAATGAAAAAAAGCGTAAATTGAAATGGTAACATTTCATTTATTCAAGGAGAGAGAATATGGCAAAAATCTTAAATCCGGAACAGTATAAAGAGTCTATGAGCACCAAAGGAGAAATTCGTTACAAAGAGACGCAAAGACTTTTGCTCTTTGGGCTTCCGTGGACTTTTACAAAATATGAACTCAGAGACAATGACCTTACGATCATCAAAGGTTTTTTGACAGTGCGCGAAAACGACTGTTATATGTACAAAGTATCTGATGTTGAGATAACAAGAACGCTCATGCAGAGATTATTTGGGTTGTCAACGATCACATGCTTTACTTCCGATGTTACGGATAAGACAATTGTTATGAAGAATATCAAGCACGGACGCGAGATTAAGGATTTCCTTCTTCACGCTTCTGAGGCCGCAAGGATCCGTCGCAAGACCGTAAGCATGCAGAATATAGGTTTTGATTCCGATGACATGGATGATTTGGAGGATAATCAATAAGTAATATAAGGATCGAACTATCACGTTTAAAAAATATGTGCTAAATTATAAATAGAAACGTTTTTTAGTTAATAATATACCTATACGAGGATGATATGGTAAACATAGTTGATGATCGAAAAGATAATTCCGGAACAAGAGGAGTTTATCTTGCATTAATGGTATTTGGCGGAATAATGATGAACATTTGTGGAAGTAAGTTTGTCGGTCACTTCGAAATTCCGCTGTATCTGGATTCTGTAGGTACAATGACCGTATCTATGCTGGGAGGATTTCTTCCCGGCATATTTGTCGGTTTTTTCAGTTCGTTCCTAAACAGTATTTTTACCGATTCCGTAGCGATTTCCTACAGCATGATAAATGTTCTTATCGCTATACTTACCACTGTCTTTTATGAAAAGAAGTGGTTCAAAGATTTCTATAAGATTATTCTGGCAGTACTTATATATGGCTTTGTCGGAGGTGTGATCGGTGCGATCCTCACAGGTATAATCTACGGCTTTGGCTCTGAGACTGCGTCCTTAAATTTTTTGAAGATAATTTATGAATCAGGTAAGATGTCGGCATTTCAGGCTGCGCTTATCGCCGACTATATAGTTGATGTTGCGGATAAGATGATAAGCGTGCTCATAGCTCTTTTGATCACATTCATAATTCCTGCCCGTGTTCGTGACAGATTAAATGTGAAATATTGGCATCAGGCGCCACTTACGCGTGAAACCGTACAGACTATGAGAAATGCAAAGAGCCGCCGAATATCGCTTAGATTTAAGGTTGTTATCCTTCTTACTCTTGCAACGGGGCTTGTCGCATTTTGCGCTATCTTTATCAGTACCTTGCTGTTTAGGGATGCGATCATTCAAACGGGAAAAAATACTGTCCATATTGCGCGTGAGATCGGAAACTATTCGGGAGTCGATCTTTCCGGAATATCGCCGTACTCTGAAGAAGAGACGGGAAGAGAGGTCTTTAAATTTGCTACAAGGCAGATTTCTCTTTTCATCGGATTATATATATTCATTCTCGGTGTAGGTATCTATATGGCGGAGTACCATCTGATACTTCCGATAAATACGATGGCACTCACCTCGTCGCGGTTTTCCGACGGCGATGAGGAGAAGCTTGAAAAGTCTGCCAAGATGTTTGATGAGATCAAGATCAGGACAGGCGATGAGATTGAGAACATGTACGGTGCGTTTCTTAAGATGATAGAGGCGCATGTTGCTTCTGTTCAGGCGCTAAAGAGCAGAAACGAGACAATTACGGCACTTCAGAACTCAATCATCTATGCTCTCGCCGATCTCGTTGAGAGTAGGGATCAGAGCACGGGTGAGCATGTTAAGAATACGGCGGAATATACCAAGATCATCATGAATGAGATGATAAAAGAGGGCATTTATACAGATCTTTTGACACCGCAGTTTGTTTCGGACGTGTATCATTCGGCTCCGCTTCACGATGTCGGCAAGATCAGTATTTCTGATAATTTCCTCAACAAGCCGGGCAAACTTACACCCGAAGAGTTTACGATTATGAAGACACATTCCAAGGAAGGTGCTATGATCATTGATAAAGTCATGAGCAATCTTCCCGAGCAGGACGCAGGATATCTGAAAGAAGCCAAGAATCTTGCAATGTACCATCATGAGAGATGGGACGGTACGGGATATCCCATGGGACTTAAGGGAGAAGAGATTCCTCTTTCCGCAAGGATCATGGCGGTAGCCGATGTGTTTGATGCGCTTATCTCGGAGAGAAGTTACAAGAAAGCTTTCCCGTTTGATGAAGCAATTAAGATAATTAAAGAAAGTTCCGGCACTCACTTCGATCCCAAAGTTGCGCAGGCTTTTTTGAATGCGCTTGAGGAAGTGAAAAAGATAGCGGACGTGTGAAAGGATTTTTATGAAAAAAGACAATATTATTTTGGTCGGGATGCCTACATCCGGAAAGAGCACGGTAGGCGTAATACTCGCCAAAATATTGGGATATAACTTTGTCGACGCAGATATTGTTATCCAGAAAAAAGATGGAAGACGACTTTCTGAGATAATTGAGCAGGAAGGCGTTGACGGATTTATTGACATTGAGAACAGGATTAATTCAGGTATCGAGACGGAAAGAACTGTCATAGCAACCGGCGGAAGCGTTGTTTACGGCACGGAAGCTATGCAGCATTATAAAAATATCGGCAGGATAGTATATCTCAAAGTCGGAATGGACGTTCTGACAAAGCGCTTAAAAGATGTAAAACAGCGCGGGGTTGTCATGAGACCCGGACAATCACTGATTGCACTTTACAATGAGCGTAGCGTCTTGTACGAGAAATATGCCGATATCACGATTGATGAAAAAAATAACACAATGGAAGAAGTCGTTACAGACTTGGTCGCAGCACTCAAAGAATAAGGCATGAATGAATAATGGAGCGAACGAAACTAAAAAAGGTGAGTACATAACCGGCTCGGGAAGGCGGTTTGTTTCTGACGCGCCAAAAGAGTTTCATTATACGTCATTTGAGACAAAGAGGCTCCTTAGAGAGTATGCTCCCGTCAGTGAGGCACCTCTTTTATACAAAGACACTTCACTTGCGGTTTTGGAGCCGCATGCCGTATTAAACAGAGAAAAGCTTGTGGTATCTTTTGGTATAAAGTCAGAAAACGGAGGCCACAGCTACGTTATCAAAGATATATCTGAATTTCTCGATGCGATAGAAAAGCGGAGTTTTTTAAGCTATGGAAAGCATCTTGAATTCACGCATGATATGTCCGCATTTTCTGCGGATTCACAGAAGATCATAAATTTCTTATTCGACTATTTCAGAGGAAGAAGGGCGGGAGATCCTTATCAGGTTTATTCTCGTTCAAAGAGTCGCAGCAAAAACATCGAGCTTTGCGGAAATGAAATCGATGAGTTCTTTAAATCGGTAAAGGAGACTTTTTTCCTCAATTCCGATTTTAGGGCAATGTACAGCGACGAGCGCCTTCTTGAGATAGTTCCCGTTTTCCCCGACATTGACCTTCATATTGAGAAAAAGAATTTCGGAGTCGTTTTTGAATCCGGCTCTTTTACCATGTTCGAAGGATATTCAAATATTTATTTCGAGAGAAAGAGAAAGCTTCACATGATTCCCCGAAGCGACTGCTCGGAGATTATTCCGGTTCTTAAGTTCCTTGCGGCGAGAAGAACGGAGAATGAGCTGTTTATAGCGGAAAAAGATCTGCCTCTCTTTTCGGAAGGTCTTTTCCCTGTGATAAATGAGTTCTTCAATGTGAGTTCGGACGGCTTCGAGCCTTCGAGGTACGCGCCCGACATACCGAAGTTCGAGATATACATCGATATGCCGGATGAAAATAGCATAACCTGTAATGTAAAAGCGGCTTATGATGCGGGAAACGGAATGAAAGAGAGCTTCGATATCTTTGAATCTCCGGACAATGACAAGTTTGCGGATGAGACTGTGACTGATGTGAAAAGAAACAGTTATCTGGAGAACAGGACCGCAAAGCTTATCAGTCCATATTTTGACAAGCTTGATTCCGACAGGAAGGCGCTGGTACTTACGACGGATTCATACACAGACGATAAGCTTTATGTTTTCCTTGCGGAGAAGATGGGATATCTTTCAACCATAGGCGATGTGTTCGTAACGGATGCGATCAAGGCGGTAAGGATTGAAAAGAGACTGAAGGTGAATCTTGGCGTTTCGGTTGTTTCAGACCTTCTGGAGCTTTCGATGGTGCCGGAGACTCTTACGACGGACGAACTTAGTGAGATACTGAGCCAATATGATAAAAAGAAAAAGTATTACAGATTAAAGAGCGGCGAAGTGGTGAGCGTTGAAAGCGAAGATGCGAAGATGCTGTTTGCGCTAAAGGACGGACTTGGGATAACGACGAAGCAGATTGTCGAAGGCCATGTGTCAGTGCAAAGATACAGAGCTCTTTTCATAAATGACCTTGCGGAAAAAAATAGTGAAGAGGGCGGTTCTTCTATCGGAAGAAGCAAGGGCTTCAAAGATTTTGTGTCGGGATTTGCATCGACTACGGATAAGCGTTTCGTAATCCCCGACAGTCTTACGGATGTTCTGAGGGACTATCAGAAGACAGGATATTTCTGGCTCAGAGCGCTTTCACATAATGGATTTGGCGGTATTCTAGCGGATGATATGGGACTTGGAAAGACAATTCAGGTTTTGGCATATCTTTTGAGCGTAAAAGAGTGCGCAGTAAAAGAGGGCAGAAAGAACAGGTGCAGTCTTATCGTTTGTCCCGCGTCGCTTGTCTACAACTGGCAGCATGAGATCAAGAAGTTCACGCCGGCTCTTAACTGCGAGATAGCTGCCGGAATAAAGCCTGACAGAGTGAGGGTTACGTCGGAAATCGACAGCGAAGAGACGGATGTTATCATTACTTCTTACGATCTTTTGAGAAGAGATATCGAGTTATATAAGTATCTTAACTTTGAGTGCTGCGTTATTGATGAAGCACAGTTTATAAAGAACCCCGGAACTTTGATTGCAAAGGCCGTAAAGAGCATAAATGCGGCATTTAAAGTGGCTCTTACGGGAACGCCCATTGAGAACAGGCTTAGCGAACTCTGGAGCATATTTGATTTCTGCATGCCGGGATATCTTTTCGGATATAAGCAGTTCCATGACAATATCGAGGTTCCCGTCGTTTCGGACGGAGATGAGACTTCGACGAATATGCTGAGGAAGATGATAGCGCCTTTTGTGATCAGAAGGCTCAAGAGTGATGTCTTAAAGGATCTACCCGATAAGCTTGAAGAGAATATCTTTGCACCAATGAACAGTTCTCAGAGAGAGCTTTATGATGCGCATCTTCAGCGGGTTAAGCTCATGGTTGAGGGAACGGATGAAGAGTCTTACGGAAAAGACAGGATAGTAATTCTTTCGGAGCTTACAAGGCTTCGTCAGCTTTGCTGCGATCCGGGACTTGTTTATGAAAACTACACGGGCGGAAGTGCCAAGACGGATCTTCTTATCGAGATGATAAAGAGCGCGTCTGAGAGCGGACACAAGATTCTTTTGTTCTCGCAGTTTACGTCAATGCTGGACAGGATAACAAAAGAGCTTGAAAATGCGGGAATATCACACTATCTTCTTACAGGTTCGACCAAAAAAGAGGACAGGATCAAGCTCGTCGATGCATTCCAGGAAGATGACACCTCTGTATTTTGCATTTCGCTTAAAGCCGGCGGAACGGGACTTAATCTTACGAGCGCCGATATTGTCATTCATTTTGACCACTGGTGGAATATTGCGGTTGAAAATCAGGCGACTGACAGAGCTCACAGGATCGGTCAGAAGAACGTCGTTACTGTATACCGCCTTATCATGGAGAATACTATCGAAGAGCGTATAATCAACTTACAGAATCGTAAAAAAGAGCTTGCAGATAAGCTCCTTGATACAGGAACAATGAGTAATCCAACACTCACAAGAGAAGAACTTCTTGAACTTCTGGGATAAATAATTTCGCGAACAATGTATCGGAATAAAAGGAGCAGATGAAAACTCTTTTTGTAAAAAGGGTATTCATCTGCTCTTTATCAGTCTATTTCGTGGTAGAGAACCGGGAAATTATCGGCTCTTATTATAAAGATATCGTGCGGATTGTCTTCTCTGAAAGCAATGTAGTCGTCAATCTCGCCTGAATAGTAGCGTTCTTCATTATATGTTGTGAACAGCTTTACTTTTTTGGTAAGAGGTTTTGCATATATATTTACTTCATCTACGCTGACTGCTGTTTTGGCAAAAGACATCACGGTTTTCTTTTTACCTGTCGCTGTATTTCTGATGCTTGGCGCGTATTCAAAGGCCTTTTTGAACGGCTTGTCCAAAGTTTTATAGGAACTTCTTAGTTTCTCTTCCGATATGGGATAAACTTCGCCGAAAAGACCTATCATCAGGTATGTTGTGGTATCTATGAGAACATCCATATCGCCTTTGAGCGTTCTGACAGTTATCTCCGTGTTGTCGGGGAATATGTCGTCAAGCTTTACATAGCCAAGTTCCTGAGTCGTCTTGGCATATTTTTTCATCGCTGATGTATCAAGCGTCATTTCCTTGGCATATATTATCTCGTAGGAATCAAAGTATTGTTCCATGCGCTCATGAAGAATCTTTGCAGAAAATGCGGCATATTGTTCATCTGTCTGCATCGCGAAAAGATGCATAAGTTTCTCGGGACGGAGCTTTCCGCCGGCCTTGTACATATGTCCGCCGCCTCCTCCGAGACCTTTTGCAAGAAATGCGGCAAGCTCATCGGCATGAACTTCTTTTATGCAGCTTCTTACAGAGAATTTTACTTCGCTTTGCCCGATGTAGTAGCTGAGACATACGTTTACGCCTGCGGTTTCAAGCGCAAAATCACTCATGACTCCGAGAATGTTCGGATCGCACGGCTCAGACTTTATTATCATATATTTATTCTTTTCAAAATACTCATAGTTAATTATTGCATTTCCGGTCACCTTGAGCTCATCAAGGGAAATGTTCGAGTTGCTCATTTCCACAATTATGCTTCTGTTAATAACAAGCTCGTCTTGCATATCCTTATCAAGAGGGTGGGAGATTTCGGAGAGTTTGTTTGTATCGGTGTACAGACCGTAGTAAAGAGCTGTTGCAAGGAGAGGCTCATCGTTTACGTCTACGCCTTCCTTTTTGAGTAAATCCCATACAACCGTGGAAGCACTTCCTATCGCGTTCTTTATTTCCGAATATTCGGGAAGTTCATCGATTGCCTGATGATGATCTATTATCGCAATGTGCTTTGCGGGTGTTTTGGTAATATTTCTTTGTCCATATTGGCAGTCAACAGTTATCAAAAGCTCCGGAGTATCGGGGAAATCAGGCTCATAGCTTACCGGTATCTTGAGTTTGTCGAGCATAATGGTAATATTGCTCTTTGTGATAACATTTTTTCCGCGGTAGATGAGTCGTGCATTTTTCCCGTTGTTTTTAAAATACCACCATAAAGCGTACCCCGATGCCAGTGCATCAGCATCCGGGTTATCGTGACACTGTATGACAATATCATTGTATTTCAGTAATTCGTTCAATCTCATAACTAAATAAATCCAAGCGTGTTCGCATCCTCCAAGCAGTACCGGAGCGAACAGAAAAACATTTAAGCGGACTGTTCGTATAAAAAGCCCACTATCTCTATGATAATCAATTTTTGTATTATGTAAAGGTCAGTGTGTTCATAATTAACCAAATTGTTTGTATATGGTTTTAATATAAAATCATCGTAAATACGATAGCATTGTAAGTCTATGACTAATTTTAATGTATAATATTAATTGTCAAAAAATAAAATTATTCTTACATGTTAATATATAATATACAATATATCGATGTCAAAAGTCAAAAAGAGAAATCCTGTATCATATTCAAGAAAAGAATGATAATATGTAGACTATGACAAAGAAAAAACTGGCTCTCGAGGTGATCTCGAGGTTAAAAAAAGAATATCCGGAGGCAAAATGTACTCTTGCTTATGACAAAGCATGGCAACTGCTTGTCAGCGTGCGACTTGCGGCGCAGTGTACGGATGCGAGAGTGGACATGATCACGCCCATTTTATATGAAAAATATCCGTCGGTGAAAGCGCTTGCGGAGGCGCCCGTAGAAGAGATTGAAAAGATAGTGCGTCCGTGCGGGCTTGGAAATTCCAAAGCAAGAGATATCTCTGCATGTATGAAAGTCATAAACGAGAAGTACGGCGGAAATGTTCCCAATAATATGAAGGAACTGCTTGCGCTTCCCGGAGTTGGCAGAAAGAGCGCAAATCTCATAATGGGTGATGTTTTTGGTGAGCCTGCGATCGTTACGGATACGCATTGCATCAGACTTTCCAATCTTATCGGCCTTGTTGATGACATCAAGGAACCCGGAAAAGTGGAAAAAGAACTTTGGAAGATCATACCGCCCGAAGAGGGGAACGATCTTTGCCACCGCTTTGTTTTACACGGCAGGGCTGTCTGCATCGCCCGAAGACCTGAATGTGACAGATGTTGCCTGAAAGATATATGCAAAACGGGGAAAAAGGCGCTTTGATGAAGAAGCGCACTTACGTGACAGAAATATAAACTTGATTCTACTCAAGTTCTCTTTTTATACAATATGATAAATTATTGGTGGATTGGAACGCTATACACATGAATCCAAAGGAGAGAGAATGAGAGATATAGAATATCTAAGACTTCTCGGCAAAGAGTTTCCCACATCGAGGAAAGCCGGCGCCGAGATTATTAATTTGCGGGCAATCTGCGCGCTCCCAAAGGGGACGGAATATTTCTTTTCGGATATTCACGGGGAGTACGAGAGTTTTTCGCATCTGCTTCGCAGTTCATCAGGTATCATAAGAGCCAAGATTGAAGAGACTTTCGGAAATATGATGTCCGAAGAGGATCAGCTTGAGCTTGCGAATCTAATTTATTATCCGTCTGAAACAATTGAAAAAAAGAGACATGATGAGAACATAACGACCAAGCAGCTTCACGATGAGCAGAAGATCACGATTAATAGGCTTATTGCGATATGCAAGGTTGTAAGTTCCAAGTATACAAGATCCAAAGTAAGGAAAAAGATGCCGGCAGACTACGCGTACGCGATCGATGAGCTTATGCATCTTGATATGAATGATTTTAATAAAAAAGCTTATTACAACGAGATCATCAACGGAATTATCGAGATTGAATCGGCTGACGAGTTTGTTATCGCACTCTGCGAGCTTATCCAGAATCTTACGATCGATTCTCTTCATATAATAGGGGACATTTTTGACCGAGGCCCAAGGCCCGATCTTGTAATGGAAGAAATCATGAATTTCCACGATGTCGACATACAGTGGGGAAACCATGATATCGACTGGATGGGCGCCGCATGCGGAAATACGGCGTGTATAGCTAATGTCCTCCGAATAGGAACAAGCTATAATTCTTTTGATGCGCTTGAAGACGGCTACGGGATAAATCTAAGACCGCTTTCAATGTTTGCAGCCGAAGTTTACGGAGACGACCCGTGTGAGAATTTCCAGCCGCATCTTCTTGATAAGACTGAGTATGATTCAGTAAATCCGAAACTTGCGGCGAAGATGTGCAAAGCGATAAGCATCATCCAGTTAAAGCTTGAAGGCAGTCTTATAAAGCGCCATCCTGAATATGGCCTTGAAGACCGGCTTCTTCTTGACAGGATTGATTTTGAAAACGGAGAAGTGGATATTCGGGGAAAAAAATATAAATTGAGCGATACGAATTTTCCCACGGTCGACACAAAGGCACCTTACAAGCTTTCGCCCGAAGAAGAGGAACTGATGCATACATTGAAACTTAGTTTTATGCACTCGAAGCTTCTTAGGAAACATGTGCAGTTTCTTTATTCTCACGGCGCGATGTACAGGTCGATAAACAATAACCTTCTCTATCACGGTTGTATTCCGATGGACGAAGAGGGGAACTTTGCCTGCATGACGACTTCCGACGGAAGCTTTTGCGGTAAGGGACTTATGGACTATCTTAATACCAAGATCCATGACGCTTTTTTCCTTGATATAAGAGATGACAGGGAGAAAAAACAGGATGCGGTCGATCTGATGTGGTATCTGTGGTGCGGGCCGAACTCGCCTCTTTTTGGAAAAGACAAGATAACTACGTTTGAACATCTTTTCCTCAAAGATAACAAGGAACTGTGCGTTGAGAAATATAATCCGTATTACAAATTCTCAGCGGAGGAGCTCTACGCGGACAAAATCCTTAAGGAATTCGGGTTAAATCCCGAGGGGGCGCACATAATAAACGGTCATGTTCCCGTTAAGACCATGAAGGGAGAGAGCCCCGTCAAAGCGAACGGAAAGCTCTATATTATTGACGGAGGACTTTCCAAAGCATATCACGAACAGACGGGGATAGCCGGATATACGCTTATATACAACTCCAATCATCTTGCACTTGCGGCGCATAAGCCTTTTGTAAGAGGGCAGGAGAATACGCCTTCAATTCAGATAACGGAAACAACCAAAAAGCGCATTCTTGTAAAAGATACGGATATCGGGAAAACTTTGATAAGACAGATAGAGGATCTTAAAGATCTGCTTGCGGCATATGAAAGCGGACTGATAAGGGAAAACAGATAAGTAAGACAGTACATTATGTAGTTTATAAAAAAGTTATTTGACGTTTTTTGTCACTTTGATTAAAATAACTATAACCTAGGAAGTATGTGCTAATTTAATGTGGGATTACAGAATACGAAGGGAAAAGGGTCTGGATATGGATACAAGCGGACTTAGTGCTGAACAGCAGGCTTTATTGGCCAGTATAATGGGTAAATCCTCACAGGCAGGAGGAGGCGGATTCAATCCTTCGACACCGGCATCGGCGGGAGGAGCGGCACCGTTACCTGCGGATAATGGCAAGATGCTCAGTCAGGCAGAGATAGATGCTCTGATCGCATCAATGGGCAAATGAGGATAATTGATCAATTAGGTTTTATAGGGCTTTTTTGATTTTTTTGCGTCGGCATAGTATGTCGGCGCTTTTTTATGTTTAATGGGTTTAAGAATTGCAGAAAATATATTATCATAATATTGTGAATAATTAATTGTTTATATGCGAATTGATATTCGTGTGACAGAGTAAGCAGCGCCTTATCGAATGGTTGAAATGTTTGGAGGGAGAAAACATGTATATTGCGATGCAGTGCAGTGACAGCAACGGAACACTGAATACGGAAGTTTGCACCTTTTGTGGAATAAGATATGACACAAGGTACAAATCAGCAGTTATTTCCACGGAACATCTCAACCATGACTATGTTATCCCTATGGAAGCAAGAGATTATGAGAATGCTGTGAGGCAGATAATGGACGCGCTTAAGAATCATGCGGATATTATAAGAATTGAAGAGGGAATAGTATGCCGCGGAAGAAAAGGGGAATCTCGGCATGTTGAACCGCAGAAGCTGGTTATTGCACAGATTTGACAACAAGGAGGAAGACAATGGGTAAAAAAGTATTGGTGGCTTATTTTTCTGCCGGAGGGGTAACCGCAAAAGTGGCAAAAGAGCTTGCTGCAGTTACAGACGCTGATATTTATGAGATTGTTCCGAAGGAAAAATACACGGCGGAAGATCTTAACTGGCAGGATGAAAACTCGCGAAGCAGCATTGAGATGAAGGACGTTGCTTCACGACCTGAGATAGCAGACAATTCTGCAAACGTAGATACGGCAGATGTTATTTTTCTTGGTTTTCCCATTTGGTGGTATACAGCGCCGCACATCATAAACAGTTTCCTCGAATCCTATGATTTTGCGGGTAAGCATGTAGTTCTTTTTGCAACATCAGGCGGAACCGATATTGAGAAGAGTATAAAAGACCTTCAGAACACCTACACACGCATCCGTTTTGACGGAGGAAAAAAGATAAATATAGGAACTTCCACGGACGAGCTTAAAGCCTGGGCCGGGAAATACGTATCGTGAAATATTGAAGGATGTAGCCATCGTTCCGGCTACATCTTTTTTGCGCTTTTATACAAAAATTTTTCACAGATAAGAATTTTTTCATATGCTATCATTCATAATGTAAAGATTTAACAGGGGAGAAATAAAGGAACAAGGAGAAAGAAAAGTATGAGGAAAAGAGGTTTATTGTTACTACTTTTAAGTGCTGTCCTGACAGGGTGTCAGCCATCGGATATAAGCTCGATAATTGGGGATGTATTGGATAAAGAAGAGGCTGTGGAAGCAGATGATGCTGCAGAGGCAGCGACCGATGCGGGCGCAAGTGATGAAAGCGGTGCCGGACAGAGCAATTCTGCGGCAAGTGATGAAGATTACGGAGTGTACGAAGATCTGATCTCCAAGATTAAAGAAGGTCTTGAAAAGGGAGATTTAAACTTAAGTGAGCTTGATCTTTCAGAAAAAACAGTTTTACCTTATGTGCCTGAAACAAGTGAAGATTATAAGGATAATGAAGATAACGATGTTTACGGCTATCTTACAAAAGATCTGGATGGTGACGGTACAAAAGAGCTCATTCTCGGAGCAAATTCATATATAGCAGGAACAAAGGTTCCGCTTGGAAGCTATGATTCGGTCATATATGACATATTTACGCTTAAAGACGGAAATTTGGTTCATGTGCTAAAAGCTAATAAAGATGAAAGGTACTTTTTTGCCGCAGACGGAGAAATCTTCAAAGAACAGGGAGGAGAAAATGTAACTTTCCCTATATGCGTTGTCGGAACCTTTTACAAATTTGCAGGAGATAAACTTGATATTGTTGACGGCATTAGATGTGAATTTGATAAAGAAACCGAAGAGGATATATTTTATTATTCGACACAAGATCCGTACAAAGACAGTTCAAACGAGGTTTCCTTTGAAAAGATTGATGAGATCATTGATAAGAGATGCAATGAATTTGTAGAATTCACAAAGTTTGTTGATCCTGCGGAGCCTGCAAAGAAAGCTACGGTGTACACTCGGACTATGAGTGATGGCTATAGGTATTCTGAGCTGAATTGTTGGGTGGATCGGTATAAGGCATATATTAAATTTTATGATGACAATACCGGTGAGCTGGATCTGAAATACAACGGCGATGGCGGATATTACAAATTTACATATGACGATAATAAAATCCATGTTACCGGTTGGATTAATAATCCCGATGCAGGGGGCGGTGACAAAATAGACGGAATAGAATATGAATACAAGATTGAAGGAAATACGCTCAAGTTTAAAGATGAAGAGGGCGAGTGGTCGGACTTTGTCAAAGAAGAGAATTAAGCTTGCTTTCTCCGTGCTGATACTTACATTGGCCTTACCTGCTTGTTCATCGGATGATGCGGGGAAAAAACAAGAAACTGAATTAACAGAAGATGAACTTGCAGGATTTACGAGGCTTTTTAACACAGATGAATACAAAGGTTTTTTGAGATATGCATTTTCCAAGCCGGAAGAGATAGACTGGAAGGAGATTATAGAACAAGGGGCAATAGCTCAAAAAGGAAAATGCAGTGAAGAACAGATAGATGATTATCTTAAGATTATAGATAAAGACATTGATGAGGTTTATAGACCTTGTTATTCCTTTAAAAAAAGTGATGTTGCCGATTTTGTTAAAAGACATTCCGGATTGGATAGGGTTCCTGCTATAGAACAATTTTATTGGAAATATATAAAGAAGTACGAGTCTTATTTTTCAGAGTATTTCCTTGAGGATAAAATGGTTTACAAGTGTATATCGGGGAAAAAATCAGAGGATCGCTATGTTCTCAGATTTCAGGCAATAGATGGCTTGTCAGAAATACATTCTGATAGACTTCTTACTGTGACAAAAGTAGGTGACGACTATGTAATGGTATCAAATGAGTTTCTAAAAAATTGTTATTATGACAAGCAATCTTTCGAATTAGACGTTTATTCAAATGAAACGCCTATAGCAATTGATGTTGTGTACTCCGAATTAGATTTGGACTCTTATGCTGGTGATCCTCGTTATGGTGATCCTTGTTATGGGACATCATTTGTTGCCAATATCAATGCCATAGCGAAAAAAAACATAGCGAGATTCGGCTGCAAAGTTAAGGTACTTGCTGTGGATTCGTATGATTATAATGCCGATAATAGGAAAGATGCGGTATTTATAATAGAATCCGATGAAGGCAAACAGGTTCTGATGTTTGACGGTGAGACACTTTGTGAATTTGCATCTTATGATAAAGATGAACTTGCAAAAATCGGAGCAGATTTTACGATAGACAGTATCAGATCTGCCATGGATAAGATAAACAATGCCATCAGTGGTGATGAAGGTTACAAGAAGGCATACGCCGAGCTGGCCAAAAAAGAGCTTTCGGAAATTAAGAACTTAAGGTTTAAGCTTATCTACGCTGACGACGATGATATACCTGAGCTTTCTATTGACGCTCCCGGATATCACCAAAGTGTTTATGCGTATAAAAACGGTGAGGTAAAAGAAATCTTTTTTGGCCCTTACGGCATTCATGGGTGTGAGGGATATTATTATTCTCCGAAAAAAGGAGTTTTTTCAACCTTTTGTACCGAATACGCAGGATTGATGTACGATGACATATATTATTCCATTTCTGAAACCGGAGAAGTTGAGGAAGATTGTTACCGTAAAGGCTTTAATTATGATGATCTCGACGGAGACGGTGTGCCTTCTGAGGAAGAAGAAAGGTTGGCACAAGAGGGAAAAGGAGGTGGTAAGATTGAATACCACTCTTCACTTGATGAGAATATTACTGAATCTGAAGTAAAAGCAAGGTTTGAGCAATATGAAAGCTATGACGCTGACTTGGTAGCCGGAGATATGGATTATATGGAGCTTCTTTCAGAACTTGCAAAAGAACCGGAAGAAGATCCGGACACCGCTGTATATGAGACGTTTCTTAATGGAGAGAGCACGGTAAGTTTTGATTATTATATGGAAAACATATTTAACGATTGCGAGTGTCTTTTAGACGCGGATAAAAATATTTCCCTTATAGATACCGATAAAGAGTACACATTAAGCGGACTTGTGGATTCGTTTAAAGATGCCTTTTTTAAAGATTCAAATAAAGACAGCAGGGAAGACATACATATAAACGCGAAATATTCGTACCTTGATTGCGGCGCAGACGGTGAAAAAGAACTGGCTGTTGAGCTGGACGGGCCGTTTTCAATTGCAGAACTTCACGCGAAATTGACATTTGTGATCAAGGAACTTGCCGGGAAATTACAAGTTATATACGCTTTCCCAAAAAGAGAGGGCAACGATAACGAGATAAACGAATATGGCCTGATATGGGGAAAAGAGCATGTGGATTCGGAGGTCTATAAGACTGACGTAAGATATATAAACTCTGACGGAAAGTATATATTTGGCTATCATGATCAGTGGGACAGACGCTATAATCCGGTCGGACTGTATACAGATGAGCATATTCTCTGGCTGGATGAGTATGATCAAAATGAGGAAGAATATCCGTATTACGTTGAAAATGTGGAGTACGGTTATTATTCGATGTATTCTGAAATAGGTAGTTATGATGCAACGGATTCATATTATGAAGATGAACCGGACTATAAAAAAGAATGTGTTCATTATAAAAAATATGATTCGGAAAACATTGAAGATGTACTCCAAGCTAAACAGGTGGATTTGTATGAGAACCGTTATGAAAATAATCGTATCGAGTATTATGATGAGTTTGTACATCATATTGAAGGTTCATTAAAAAACAAAGAAGATTACTACACTGCAAAAGCCGAAAGACTCCGTTCCATCGGCATTACCGGCAAGATACTGAACGGACTTCCGCTTACTTTTGAAGTTATTGTTCCGCGTTGACTGTATTGTTATTGGGGATGTTTTCGCTGAACATCATAGAGTAAATTAGGAAGAAAAAATCATGTACCGGTTGCGGAGGCGTATATATGCAATATTTTGCGACTTTTTGTGCCACGTAAATGAGACCAAGTAATCGTGAGTGCCTTTGCACGATCGATTACTGCTCTGGGCTCATTGCAGTGTTTGGCACAACATGAGCAAAAATTGCATATATACGCCGCAGCAATCGGTACATGATTTTTTCCCCGTTTATTTGACATCCGTTTTGCTTGTGGTAAAATTTTGTAGATAGTCTATGCTTTATTTTGAGCTAAGAGCATAGTTTGAATAGTTATATTGGAGGAGTAATATCTCATGTCAGAAGTATACAATCATCATGTAGTTGAAAAGAAGTGGCAGCAGGTCTGGGACGACGAGAAGGCTTTTGCTGCGACAAATGACTTCACAAAGCCTAAGTACTATGCGCTTGTAGAATTTCCTTATCCTTCGGGACAGGGACTTCATGTAGGACATCCGCGTCCTTATACAGCGCTTGACATTGTAGCAAGAAAGCGTAGAATGCAGGGATATAACGTACTATATCCTATGGGCTGGGATGCATTCGGACTTCCTACAGAGAATTATGCCATTAAGAATCATATTCATCCCAAAATCGTTACAGCTAATAACGTAAAGAGATTTAAAGAGCAGCTTCATTCACTCGGCTACTCTTTTGACTGGGACAGAGAGATAAATACAACAGATCCTAAGTACTATCACTGGACACAGTGGATTTTCAGAAAGCTCTTCGAAGAAGGACTTGCTTACAAGAAGGAGATGCCTATCAACTGGTGTACTTCATGTAAGGTTGGTCTTGCAAACGAAGAAGTTGTTAACGGTGTCTGCGAGCGTTGCGGATCACCCGTTGTTCGTAAGGTAAAGAGCGAGTGGATGCTCAAGATCACTGAGTATGCAGATAAGCTCATCGACGGACTTGATACTGTTGATTATATCGAGAGAGTTAAGGTTTCGCAGAAGAACTGGATCGGACGTTCAACAGGTGCCGAGGTTGATTTTGCGATAAAAGATACCGAGGACAAGCTTACAGTATATACAACAAGATGCGATACACTCTTCGGAGCTACTTATATGGTAGTTTCACCCGAGCATCCTTATCTTGATAAGTACAAGGACAAGATCGCAAACTTCGACGCAATTCTTGCTTACCGTGAGGAAGCTGCAAAGAAGTCAGACTTCGAGCGTTCAGAGCTTGCCAAGGATAAGACAGGTGTGCAGGTTGACGGTATCGTTGCCATTAATCCTGTTAATGGAAAAGAGATTCCTATCTGGGTTTCAGATTACGTACTCATGAGCTACGGAACAGGTGCTATCATGGCGGTTCCCGCACATGATGACAGAGACTGGGAATTTGCAAAGAAATTTGATCTTCCTATCATCCAGGTTGTTGCAAAGGATGGCGAGGAAGTTGATGTTAACGCTGCTGCATTTACAGACGTTGCAACAGGAGTACTTGTTAATTCGGGATTCCTCAACGGT
>JAEEGI010001365.1_pt1 | contig 60949 bp, 72 predicted proteins | sample 8958751 | NCBI WGS metagenome assembly JAEEGI01 (sample SAMN16246545, study PRJNA631951) | gut metagenome | biome: gut microbiome; feature: rumen; material: KS-attached | host: Bos | place: Iran: Karaj | collected 2018-10
GTCACTGGTTCGAGTCCAGTACGTCCCACTACAATCTGAAAGTCAGCGATTTACGCTGACTTTCTGAGTTTAAATCGGCGCAAAATCGGCGCAAAATTTGTAACACACTGACTTTCATTCTTTTGAGGTTTCGGCCACAAAAGAAGAAAAAAAAATGTGTCTCGTCAAAACCCAAAACTCTCAACCTCTCATCAGCTACCTTCCGGCATCGCTTAAGTACACGGCGCATGGCTGGACCATCGAATACCACGTGTTCAATCCGGCTTTCAATGCGATGGAAAGACGGGTCATGAAAATGAACCGCATACGGAAGAAGTATTCGAGAGTCTCCGACTTCAAGGCCTATTGCGCCGATGTAATCGTAAGGCTTAACAGTCAGTTGGCCTCGGGCTGGAATCCCTTCGAGGGATATGCCAGCAATTCGCGGGAACTGACACCTATCAGCGCAGTACTTGACAAATACCTGAAAGACAAAGAGGGCGATGTACGCCCGGACACCATTATAAATTACCGCTCCTTTGTCAAAGTGTTCAAGGAATGGTTGACCAAGAACTTCGGCCAGATTGCCATTTCCAGCTTCACGCGGGTGATGGCCGTCAACTTCATGGACTATCTCGTTGAGGAAAAGAACTTGCACGGGCGAAGTTACAACAACCGGTTGAAGCAAGCCCGAGCCTTTTTCTCCTACGCTATCGAGAAATACTACTGCAAGGATAATCCCTTCGCCTACATCAAGAAAAAGCGCGAGGACGGAAAGACCAGGATATTGATTCCGCACGAAGTGAGGAAGGATATCTTCAAGTATTGGTCGGAGCGCAATGAAAACTATCTCGTTCTCTGCGAGTTGGTTTTCATCGCCATGATTCGGCCAAAGGAATGCTGGCGGCTGCATGTATCAGACCTAATGCTTGCAGACCGATACATTAATGTCAGCGAGGACGACAGCAAGACCCATTTCCGCCGCAGCGCGTCACTCACTCCGGAACTCATCACAAGGCTGGAGAAGATGACACGTCACGCCAACAGGAGCGATTACCTCTTTTCCGACGGCTACATGCCAGGAAAGAAGCATATCGCATACAGTCGGTTCCGCAAGGATTGGCAAGATATGAGGGATGCATTGGGATTGCCCGACGAAATGCAGCTTTACTCGTTGCGAGATACGGGACTTAATGAAATGCTGAAGGGTGGCATTGACGCATTGAGCGTCATGCAGCACGCAGATCATCACGATTTGAGCATCACCACACGTTACGCCAACCATGCGGATCCTCACTTGGTGGAAACGATTTCGGAGAAGGCACCAGCCTTTTAGCCGTGAAGGTTGATGGTCTCAATGGACTTCATGACCTCGTCAATCCATTCTTGGCCGTACTGGGCAGCCATCAGTCGGCCCAACTGATTGAACTCACGCCAATAAATCTTGTTGAACCATCTTTTGGGCAAACGGTAGCCAGGACCCGCTCCGGCATCCACGTAGTAGCCATAATATAAAAAGGTGAAACTGATTTTGGCCACGTCGCCGTTGGCGTCTTTCTCCACGTGGGCGCGAAACGAGTTGATAAGGTCGCCGCTGTGTGTGGGCAGGAACCGCAGCTTTGCGATTCTCATTTCCCACCGCTGGACGGTGATTTCAGCCCATTGCTTCAGGTCAACAATATGTTCCTGGTCCATAAGTCAAATCGGTGTCTTCGGAAAAGTACAGTGTAAACTCGTAACCTGTGAAGTTGGCACCTGCATTACGCACCCCCCATGGGATTCTATCCCATTCCCAGTCCTTCAGATATTCATCATCTTCTTCATGGATAGCGAGGATAGAAAGGATGCGCTTCATCAACTTGAAGCACTCCTGCTGCACTTTCTGTCGGTCGCCGTCCTTCGGCACCATCTTCATAACCCAGATGGATTGCGAAGTCTTGTCGAAGCCGCCAGGTCGGAACGAAAACTCTCCTATCTCGCTGTTTTCGAGCACAAAAATCGGCGATATGTTTTTGGTTTGGACAAGTGAAACGATGCCATCAAAGCCGCCTGCCGATTCGATGACCTGTTCCTTGACATTATAGATGGCTGCTACATAGCCATTCAATCTTTTACGGAGATAGTCTAATGTGAGCATGGTTAATCTTCTTTTTGTTCGAATTCGTCTAATGGATCTTCTACTGGTTCCGCTTCACGGCCATGGCTCCGCTTCCCTCCCACCTCGATAGTGGTGTTGCCTTTGGTCACCCTGGCCGTTCCTCCTTTTTCGATGTACTCGGGCAGCTTCGTGAGGAAGGTCAGCAAGGCCGCCGCGCCCGTGATTTCGCCGATGAAGGCCAGCACGCTCCGGTCGATGACCGCCGTGGGTGGGAGGATGAATGCGGCAATGCCCAGCCCAAGGCTCACAATCATTGCGAGGTGTACGTACCAGTCGACTGCTTTCAGAAACTTTGCCATGGCTATAGATTATTTATGGGGTAATACCTAAGTTCCAAAGACTCCAGTGCGCCCTCCGTTTCGAAGTGTACGCTCACGCCTTCCTTGATGCTGATTTCGACTGGGCTTTCATCATAGCCTATCGTAAACTCACCTTCCTTTGTGCCATTGATGAAGTAGTACACCGTCTCCATCTTCTGGCTTTCATCGTTGTCAAACAAGACGTACAGCATATCGGAAGGAATGGTGACGGGCTCAGTCGCGCCATGACTGAAGGCGACAAACACCTTGGTCGTTTCGTCGTAGAGTTCATCGGCGTGGTCGGCCACCGATTGGTGCAGGCTACGGTCGGGCCGCTCGGTGTCGGCCACCACGTTTTCGGTCTCGTTCAGGATATAGCTGAACGGCGAGCCTGCCAACTGGCCGAAGTCGCTCATGGAGAGTTCTGAGCTGTCGACCACGATTTCCAAGTATTTCATCGTCTCGGGGTCGTATTTCTCGGCACCTTGCTTGGCGGTCAGCAATTCGTAGATCCAATTGCGTTGGCGGTTGGGCACCTGGCCGATGTGCTGTGTCCACTTACGCATGTCGTTGGTATCGTCCAAGGCGCGGTACTGGCGGCCAAATCGACCGATGTTGTGGGTGATGTCGGGCGCGAGCACGTTCTCACCCTTGCAGATCAGCGTGTCGATGCCGCCCAGGGCATTCACGAAGAGGAAGTATTTCTCATGGCCACTGCGTTCCTCATAGATGTAGCGTTGGCGGCAAACCTCACCATCCTTGACGTTGCTAAGGATAAGGTCGTAATAGCCAAGCAACGAACTGGGCAGCACGTTAGCCATTCTGATGAGGCGGCTGTAGCGCACATTGCAGCTATACACACCTTCATCCGCGTCAGTCATTACGGTGACATCCATCGAAGTGCCGTTTCTCCGATAGAAGCGGGCCGTGAGTTCGCACAACGCACCATCATCCCACCAGGTCAGCCATTCAGGGGCTTCATAGTTTGTGGTTTTCTCAATGGGTTGGTTGGTGAGGAAGTTGGCCCTGCCCCATTCGTAGAACGGCGTTTCCGACTTCAGTCGGGCGTTGGCCACATACCACGATATAGAATTGCTGTCGCCAGGTGTGTCTTCGCCAACGACGACCTCGAATGTGGCTGTGAATCGGCGGCGATATTCCGTATGGGTGATTTCATCGTTGCCCGTGGTCGGGATGATGGTCTTCAGGTAGACATCGTATAGCCCACGGAAATCGATGGAGATTTGTCCGTTGAAGTCGGGTGCATAGATACCCTTGAAGACAACCTCGTTGCCGATGCTCAGGATGGCCAGCAAGGTTCTGTTGGTCGTGATCACGAAGGGCGGCACCTCGTTTTTGGCATAGGTGTAACCGGAGGAAGGTTTCTGTGAAAATTCACTGATATTCATGTCTGCAATATTATTCCTGTGTGTGTTTCAATGAGTGACAAATCATGCGGGCACAGCCGTAAAAACGAAGGTCACGGTTTGGTTGGCAAAGGCCTGTTGGCACTCGAATGACTGATAATTTGGGCTCAGCTCAGGCTCCGATTCGATGATCTCTTGATAATATATGGTGATGACGGCTTGGCGGTAAAGTGTGACGACAGCGCCTTGCGAAGGTGTGCCAGGATTCAACTCCTCGCCTACATACTGCACCGTATAGTTGCCGTATGCCAGATAATGCGACTCCACTCCCCAATTCATGTCGGGGACATCGATGTCGCCAAAGTTGGGACCACCGCCCATCTGCGTCCAACAGGCTTGCACCACCTGCAAGATGTTGCTTTCGACTTCCCAGACATACTCCGACATTGCGCTGGGCTGTATGTTACTGTCGGTGATGCCGTCGATGTAGGTCTTCACCAGCATGTACTTTGCCTCAGTCAGCCCCTGCTTTGCCGCTATGGGAGCCGACAGGCTGACCGGCAAAAGATTTTGGCCTAGGCAGAACTTCAGGCGCGTCATGTCCATGCCGAGGATTTGGCCTGTGCTGAAGCGCACCCTTCCGTCAAGGTAGGTGGGGTGGTTCAGCAAGATGTTGTTGAATTTGCTCCAACATGCATCGTAAAAGTCATAGGGTGTGGTACCGAAGCCAAGTTCCATGAAGTGTTTGTCGTTTTCGGGAAGCTTATACGGAATGACCGGCTGAGTCGTGGCGGTGGTGTAATAATGGAAGTGCTCGCTATCCGTGACGGCCTGTAAAACAATGATTTCTTGTTTGTCGTCGGTGGCCGATTCGTTGTACGAAGTGTGGGCGTGTTTGCGGTCGCCGATGAAAGGCGCGACCCAAATCCCTCCTGCCTTGCCTTCGCAAAGCATGAGCGGGATAACATCCGATTGGCTGAATTCTTCCGTCTCGTCACTGTTGGCACGGTCGTAAGTAAAATGGTTTGTGCCAAGCAGTTTCAGTTTGTAATGCTGAAATGCCGTGTCAAACAGACTTCCGTAGAACTGGCCAGTGGCCCGCCTGAGCAATAGCGAATTTTGCACTGGAGGCGTGGCAGTCGGAAATTGTCCGAATTCGATTTCGTTGACGTAGGCAAAATCGCCATACTTCTCAATCAATTTGTCGAAAGTCTCGGCGGCGGGGTCTGTGCCTTCAATCGAGTTGGTCGGTGTCATCACCACGCGTTTGCTGGGATTGAGCTGCACGGTGAAGTCATCTTCCACCAAATGGGTGATATCCATGTCGGCACCGATAGCCAACATGGTTTCCATGGCCACTATTTTCACCTTGCGGCTGTTTGAATCCACCACCGGCTGAACGTGCCACTTATTGTTAAGCCAGGTCAAAAAATCGCTCAGTGTGCAACTCGGAACGAGGTCCTTATAGAACAAGGTGACGGTCTGATTGCATAGGCAGTCGGAGTAATTGTGTACGATGACCAGCCTTTGGAAAGGCCATTCGGCCAGACAGTTTTCCGTCACCTCGTAGCCAAGGAGATAGAAAAGCAGCTCCACGAGTCTCGAAAGCTTCAGGAAGGGAGCGAGGCCGTAGCCTTCAGGCACTGAGTTGATGGAATCGCCCTCGTGGATGGTCGTTTCATACACCAAGGAACCGTTTTGGACTCTGTTGTTCCACTGGTACACCTTCACGCCGTTGTCCTCGTAAGGCGATACAGCCACTGGAAACACCTTGAAGTCGGAATCGGCACCTTCGTAGATACGCTGCAGCACCTCAATGGCTGCGCTGACGGTTCCGAACACTTCCGTTTTGTCGGCGAAAATCTCCTTAAGGGTTTTGTTTTTCGACGATATGTAAAGGTCGCTGTTGTCGATATAGAAAGAGGCATTGACGCCCTTGCTGCTATGCACGGTGTCGAATGCCAGTTGCCCATTCTTACGGATGGGGCCAACTTCGAGAATGGCATCCACTTTGTCGTCGTAGGCTTCGGCGCGGTCGATGCGTTCGCGGTGGTCGATGGCGGCCAAGTTCCTCGACGACGATGGCAATGTGGCCGGAACGCTTGAATCGCCTTCGTCCAACAGGAGCGGATTGCTCCTTTCCATATTGAAATAGAAATCGCGAGGCAGGTCGATTTCCCCGTTACGAGTCGTCAGCTTCATCTTGAACCAAGTTTTTTGAATTTCAGGGTTTGGGCATCGAGTTCCTCGATGTCTTTGCGTACAACGTAGGCGCGGATGGCACCGTCGGCCATCACACGGCGGATGGCAGTTTCCACGGCGGCTTCGATGTCGATTTGTTCGGGCATCGCTGCCGACGGGCCACCGCCCTTGCCAGGGGTGAAGCCACCATCGGCGAAGCCGCGACTCATGGAGCCGCTTCGTCCGTGGCTTCCGCTCTTGCGGTAACGCTCCAGGTTGGCGAACATCACGGGGTTCTTCCTCACCATCCATGCGGGGCCAACCCATTCCCTACCCTTTTCGCCCACGGTGGTCAGGGTGGTATGGTCTTCGGTGTAGCCGCCTTCGGCGTAGCCGGTCATCTTGCGTTCGCCTGTCTTGGGAGCCGATGAAGAGCCTCCACCGCCCACGGAAGTATTCTTGATGGCATTGCGTTGCTTCACGATAGTGGCCACTTCCAAGGCTGTGGTGGCGGCAATGATGGCCGCGAACACGGCACCCAGAATCGGGTTTCCGGCAGCGGCAAAGGCCTCAATGGCCGCCAAGGCACCTGCGGCAATGGCCTTTGCTATGTTGATCACCATTTCGGTGTCGGCATACTTTTTCTGCAAGTCGAGTTTCTTCTGCTCATACTCCGCTTCGATGGCCTCGCGTTCCTCGGCGTTGTCACCGGCGGCGGTGAGTTGCTTTTGGTACTCGGCTTCAAGTTGTGCCGACTCCATCTCCTTCAGTTGGGTGACGAAGTTGGAGGCTTGCTCGGCAAATTGGTTGGAGCCTTCAGCGGCCTTTTGGGCATACTCCATGCGAATTTTCAGCTTGGCCATCTGATAATTTCGCTCGGAGATAATGCCTTGGTCGTGCAGCTCTTCGAGTTTCCACATCTCGAAGGCAAGCTCCTCTTTCCAAGTGTCTTCGCCAATGCGTTCCTTCACGCGGGCGAGGTCGTTTTCAAGGATTTCTTGCTCATCGGCCAACCGCTTGCCGAGGTTCTGCATCTCCTTCAGCTGGTCGTCCTCTTCCTTTTTCTTACGGGCGCGGTTGGCTTTGGCCAAGGCGTCCATGATTTCCTGCTGTTGCTTGTTGCTCTTTTCAATCGCCTGGATCTGCCAATCATAGAACTCGTTCATGATTTCGGTCTCATCCTGGCAGTATTGACGGGCGGCATCAATCTTCAGACTGAAATACTCGGCTTTGGCAACATAAATCCTTGACTCGTATTCGGCTTGGTCAATCTCTTGGCGCAGGAGGGATAGCTTCAGCTCTCTTTCTTGCACCTTATATTGTTGCTGGATGGCCTTGATACGGGCATCGAAGGCTTTCTTTTGCGCTGAATCGCCGCTACCATTACCGCTTCCACCTCCACCATTTTCGTTTTCGTCTTCAACAGCCTTTTTATATTTTTGGCGGATTTCGGCAATTTTTTGCACCTGTTCCCGCTGTAAATCCGCAATACGTTCCAAAGCTTGTTGAGGGTTGTCGCGATTGGCGTCGCGGATTTCTTGGAACAAACTTTGGTATTCCTGATTGAGAGTGCGGATTTCCATTTCCTCAGCGGTCAATTCTCCTTTGCGTGTGGCAAAGGCATCTCCGTTTTCTCGTTGGATTTGTTGAAGGATTTGGCCTTGTATTTGTTGGGCTTCAGTCAATTCGTTGGTTGCATCGGTTACATCCCTAACTGCTTCACCGTACGGAGTGAGTTCGGAAACGGAATACGCACCTGCTGAAGACTGCATCGTGATATGCGTCCTTTCCTGAGTATTGCCGTTTGCTCGCTCCAACGCTTCAAGCCTTCTTTGTTCGGCATCTCTTTTGTCTTGTTCGGCTTTCAATACACGCGCTGTGGCTTGGGTATATTCATCTTCAAGAATTTTAGCCCTGGTTACTTTTTCAAGATTTTTAAGATAGATGGCAAGGGCTTCTGTATTGTCGTTGATAAGTTCGCCTTCCTTAGTCAAATCAGCATGATATGCTGGTACAATTTCTTGCAACTTTTTCAATGCATCACGGCGTTGGTCGATTGCAAGATTATTGTTGTGTACAATGTCATTCAATACTCGGATTTGTGCAGCTGCTTCTGAATACTCCGAGTTTATCCTGTCTTGAATCTCCTGCATTTTCTTTGTCGCCTCTGTTGCCTCCTTTGCCTTCTTTGTATAGTTGACAATGGCAACAGTTACTGCTGCGATGGCTGTAGCGATAAGGCCGAAGACATTGGTGCTCATGGCAGCGGTCAATGCCTTTTGGGCTACAGCAGCCGCTTCCATTTGCCCGGTCAGTTTCAGATAAGCCACGCGCAATGCCAATACGATTGTCTTGTATGTGGCTTTCAGGGTCATTCCAGTCTTGGTGACAGCATTCATGGCAGCATGAGCTATGGAATGAGCTTTCACGGCGGCGGTAAACAAGACCACAGAAAGTACGGCTGCCTTAATCTCCTTTCCGTACGTCGCCAACACCTTGATGAGATAGGTCACGCCCTTGGTTGACTTCAACATTACGGGATTCAGCCTCTGACCTAGTTCGATGCAAATATCCTTGAACTCCTTGCGGGCCTTTTCGAGTTTGGCCTGCATACTGGTGTTCATTATGGTATATTCGCGGGTCATTGAGGTGCCGAGACGGATATGTTCGTTGGCCGTTTCCTGGGCGGCACTCACCTTGTCAAGGTTGGCGGCCAATGCGGCAATGACACTGGCAGCGCGGGCACCATCAAGTCCCATATCCTTGAAAACAGGGACAAGTTGGGTGAAACCGCCCATCTCATTGAAGCCTTCAAGCACTCGCTTGATGGCACCGTTCATGTCGGTTTCCATCATCTTTTGGAAGTCTTCAAGCGGCATCCGTGCGGCCTCCACAAACTCTTCCGGTTTCTTGATCATCTGTTGGATGAGTTTTTGGAAGGCAGTGGCCGACATTTCGACTTTCTGTTTCATCTGGTCCAGGGCTGAAGCATAGCCCAAGATTTGGTCCGCAGATATGCCGGCTTGTGTGGCCACACCTCCAAGACGGCCGAGGAAGTCCACCATGTACGACTCGCTTGCGGTACTCTCCTTTCCCAATTGGTTGACGGCAGAACCCACGGCCAACATTCGGCCTTTCAGGTCGAGGTTATCCAATGCTGCTGTGCTTTGAGCAAACACCTGAGCCAATTTTGCGATTTCGAGAGTGGCACCTTCGCCAAGAACATCACCCAAGGCCACATTGATAACATCGGCAGCTTCGACAAACTGACGGATGTTTTCAACACCAGTGAAGCCGAGTTTACCCGCTTCGTAGGCCATCTTATTCAATTCCTCACGTGCGGTGCGGGTGTCCATTCTCTTAAATGAATCGTTCAGTTGCTCAACCTCTTCGTGTGTAAGGCTGGTGGTTTTCATCACTGTTGCATAGGCATCATCCATGGCGGCGGCATCTTGGGCGCATTTCTTCAAAGCCATGGAAACGCCGGTGATGGCGGCAATGCCCGCCGTGATCATACCAAAATACCTGTTGAATCCTTCAGACAAACCCTTCAAAGTGATAGTGGCATTCTTTTCTTCAACCACCAACCCTTTGAAGCTGCCTTTCAATTGGTTGATACGGGTATTTACTTCTTGGAGTTGCTTTGACTTGGTGATGAACTCTTGTGTGCCAGGTGTCAGTTTGTTGATTTCGGAGCGTAGCTGCTTTGCGGCACTATTCAGTTCCTTCAGGCTGGCGCCGTTGATGTTTTTCATCACGTCGGCGAACTTCTTCGTTTCTCGGCGGGTTATCTCGATGTCCTTCATCAGCTTTTGCGCCTGGGCATCGAGTTTCTTGCCAAGGGCATCGTTGCCCGCCTTGTATGCTTCGAGGGCTTCCTTCTGGAGCTTTTCATATTCCTGCGCCAGTTCAGCCACAGCTTTCTTCGCGGCTTGGCCGTTCATCGTTACGATTACTTCGGCTTCCTGAGTGTTCTTTGCCATAAATAGGGTTTCGGTTTTTGGTTTGTGCGAAATTACCCTATCCGGATTGGGCATAAGTGACAAAAAAATCGCCGCCTGCGAGCCGTCCCCGACGCCGCAGGCGGCGATTTTTTGAAAAATGGGAAACGGGGGCGGCTTCGTGTCGTCCCCGTTTCGGTGTTCGGTGGTCAGGTTGTCAATTCTCCGTGGTCGCGGAATGAATAATACCTACTATCGCCTGCGATAATAACGTGGTCAATGAAAGAAATGTCCATCAGTTTGCAGGCAGCCATGATTTTCTTGGTCAAAATTCGGTCTTCCTCGCTCGGGTGTGGGTTGCCGCTCGGGTGGTTGTGGCTCAATACAATCGCCGTTGATAGGCTGCCCAACGCGCCCATCATCAGCGTGCGCGGGTCAACAATCACGTGATTCATGCCGCCATCGCTCAATTTCATGAATCCCTTTATTTTTTTGCTTGAGTTCAAAAAAAGTGCATAGGCTGATTCATATAGGCCTAAAGTGTCGCGGTCGTAAATGGCAAGAAGTTCCTCGAATGCGTCCCTGCTGTCCTTGATTTCCTTGGTTTCCCTTGGGGTGGATTTGCTCTTTAGTGTGTACTCCTTAATCATGTGTTTCATGGTTCAGCCCTCCAGAATTTGCGTTCTTGCCTTGCGGCTTGTTAATACTTTGAGCATTGCGGCGGCTTTCTCGGTCGTGGTCGTTATTTCCGACATGTGCAAACAATCGAACGCGCCAAAACAAAAAGCCATATAAATGGCGCAATGTTCGGGTTTCGTAAATGCAAATTTCATGGGGATTTCGGCCTCGGTGTTCAGTATGTTCTCGGTGTGGGCGGCTGCCGCCATAATGCCCTCAAAAGTGGGGTGTTTGTGGTTGTTGCAGCTTTGAAAATCCCACTTGTCGCACATATCGAAAAGGCAATTTTCAACCTTTTGCACATACTCGCGGATTTGCTTTGCGTTCATTTTCACCTCGTGGAGTTTCGTTTCTCCGTTCTTTAATACTTCAATCTTTTTCATAGTGTGTTGATTTTGAGATTTATTCTTTTGGGCTTGAGCCGGTAACTTTTTTTATATTTAATTCGTTCACTTTCAGCATTTTTTTTAATTCATTCCCCCAGGAATCACCGTCTAACTTTTGCTGCCGAAAAGAGAGTAGGATGTGGCAAGTCAAGGACGGCTCGAAAAATACTACCCGCAGGTGTGGAGATTTTTCAGGGAGCCGCTCGACTTGTGCCTTGACTTGCAGAGACATCCGAAACTATCTTTGCAGCAACAAGTGGACGGAATGATTTCAAGGGGGAATATCGAAGTGAAAGTGCTGAAACCGTGAACACCGATTGAAAAACCTCGCGGAGCGTTAACAACCGCCGATTAGGCGTGAACCAAAACAGGAAACCCCGGCAAGATACCTGCTAAGGTTTCTTGTCGGGGTTTACTTCCTCTTTGGCCTGTACGCCGTCAATCTCTTGGCACAAGTGTTTGACGGTGGCGGCAGACTGGTCGTTGTGTCGGCACGACTCTACGACCAGACTGACGGGCGTTCAAAGTGGAAAATACTATGGCCGTGTGCAGCCATCACCGAAAGGAAGTCGGTGTGGATCCACACGGCCACAGTTTTTGGAGCGTGCGTCATGCGGTAGAAGCGAGTATGAGACGCAGCCGCTTGCAAGTCGAATATGTCTGAGCGGATGGCGCGGTCGAGTTTAGGCGAGAGACGCCCTAATTATCATCAAGGCTCCAGTTGCCATCCTGCCGGATATGCCGTTGGCGACCACACGTTTCCATTGATAAGGCTGATATAGTGTTGGCCTTCAAATGTCACTTTGTCGCCAGCGTTGTAGGCATCATGTGCGCCTGTCGGTTGCACCCACTGCGGCCATTCGTCGAGACTCACTTTGGTCCATAGTGCCGGTGTGATGTCGGGAGTCCAGTCGGATTGTGTCTTATGGCCTTGTACGCATTTGTACAATTCCTTGGCGAAGTACCTACGCTCTCCAGCTACGACGGTTATGTCAGGCTTCCATTCGTCGAAAAGCGAAGGGACTTCCATCGCCTCCTCGTCGGGAAGTTGCTGCACTTCCTTCCTGAGCACCTTTTTCAGCTGTCCGATTAGTTCCGACAGCGAAGGTGCGTAGTTTGTCGATGTTGTTCCTCCTAACAATTCACATGCAGTTCTCTTGGCCATATCGCGCCAGGCTTGCATTGCTTCAAACTCTTGCTCAGATTCACTTGAGAAATCCTGCATGAAGTTGTTTATGACGGCCTGCATCCTTGCGGATGGGTATTCGGCTTCAATGATGGCGCTGACGATTTGGTCGTAGTTCCATCGGGCAATTGGTACGGTTACGCTATAATAGCTATAACCTTCGGCTTCCTCTTGGATGTCGAAGTTGATGTTTCGTGTAGGCTGACCAGGATTGGCCGTGAATGGAGCTGGACGCTCCGTGCTTTGGTTTCTATACATGGCTTTTGGTTTTTGGTTTACCAAGGTTTGGTTTGTCGCAGATAGCGTTCGTCTGGGAAGGATTCTTTTCTCCTTGGCATGAACGAAGCCATGATTCTCCACCGCCTTTCTTCCGCTTCGAGCAAATACCGCGACAACTTGTATTTCTTTCTTATCTTTATCACGCTCAGGTTCTTTTTAGTGTAGCACACTTTCCAGAACCATTTCATTCCGTACATCATGCGACACTGTATATTATAGGTGTTGCCATGCACAAGAAAACCGGAATAGGAATTCATTGACGACACAATTTTTTCAAGCAGTGCCAATCGGTTTTCGTTGGCACCTTTCTCGATAATGATTTGGCAGATCATCTCCAGCATCCGTGCCTTCTGTTTCATGGCTCCGATGGTGCGATTGATGATGTACACTCTGTCTTTCTTGATTACACCACCGACATAGGAAACGCCGTGACGCTGGGGCTGGATGTACACCTTTTTCGGGTGCAGTTCCAAGTGAAGTCTGTCCTTCATCCATGCAGCCGATTCGCGGTGCAGTAGCGTAATGTGTTGCACCAGCTCACTATGCAGCACGAAGTCATCGACAAAACGCAGATAGTGCCGTGTCGGATCATCGTAGCCGAGGGATGCGATTCGTGCGAGTAACCACTCGTCGAAATATGACAGGTAGAAGTTGCACAAGGTCTGAGTGGTCAGATTGCCGATGGCCATGCCAGTATGGTCATCCTTACCGAAGAGGCTTTTAGATTTTTGCAACTGGCTCCACAAGTCAAGATTACCCTTTCGGATGCAATGTTTCTGCGGTCGGTGGAAGATGGTTTTCTTTGTAAGGTACAGAAGAAGTTCCTTGTCATCACCTTGGTATTTCTCTTGTATGAAAGGCTCCAACTTCTGCCAAAGCACATTGATGTCAATAGACATGAAGTAGCTGGCGATATCAAACTTGCCTACATAGAGCGGTTCGGCGAAGCCAAAGAAGTGCATGTTATCATATACTCTTTGCCTCGCTGCCAGTGTACCGAAGTTTTTCCGGCAATTGTAAGACACATTACCCATCTTGTGGAACCGTTCTTCAAACAGCGGGATAAGCCGAAGGCATATCCAGTGCTGCACGATGCGGTCCTTGAAATGTGCCGCGAAGATTTCACGCAGTTTAGGCCGTGTAACAATAAATGTGTCAGAAAGGCCAGGCTCATACACCCGAGCCTTCACTTCCAATGCAAGATCAATTATTTCTTCGGCATGAAGTCTGAAATCCACACAGTCTGCACTACCCATTTTGTCACGACAGCAATCGTCGTAAGCTTCCATCACAGAGGCCTTCTCTTCATCGTCAAGTGCCGCCACCGCCCTTCCAGCGTTCGAGTTGTACTTGTTGTTGTTGTTGGAGTTACCAGAGCTGGCGAAGTTGACGTTCCAGCTGTTGTTGCTGTTGTTCTCTGACGAGCTCCAGAAGTTGGCAGAGGTCAACGCACGTGCTATACTTTTATTAACTAGATGGCTTACACCTCTAGTGACGTGCCCATTTAACTGATAAAAATTAGAGATTCCCTTCATAACCTTGGTTATTTGGGGATTGTTGATGCCGTCTTCTTCTTCCAGCGTCCAATCTCATCCTTCAGCTTTTTCCAGCTTTCAAGATAATTGGCGTACTGTACCTGGCCTATGACGCGGACGGTCTGTCCCCTCTGCGACGAGAATGCGTAGAGCTGGCCGACGGCTGTGTTACACAACGCAAGATGCCATATCATCGTGTTGATGAATTCCAGCCGCGCCGTCATGTCATAGGAATCCAAGGCGATGGCACAAGCTGTCATCGCCTCCATGAGGTTCTTTTGGAAGAAATTGCCCATGTTCTGCAAGGCATCCACTTTTGGCATTTTGACGCCAATTGGTAGATACCACTGCATCAACAGTTCAAGGCCCCTGTATATGGAAGACTGTGATGGATTCATGGGCGCAAAATTAGAAAAAAAAGTGAACGGCGCGGCATCAAAGCCGCGCCTTAAAGAAGATTAAAATGCCGCCACCGCCCTTCCAGCGTTCGAGTTGTACTTGTAGTTGCTGCCGGAGTTACCAGAGCTGGCGAAGCTGACGTACCAGCTGCTGGAGCTGCCGTACTCTGACGAGCTCCAGAAGTAGGCAGAGGTAGAGGCGAAATTTGTGAAAAAGCCTCCTGCAAGTGCAGCCTTGAAGATGTTCTTGTTTGAGGTCGTTCCTTGCTTCCAATACCATGCCAATCTTTTCAGCAGACCCACGGCAGGCAAAAACCAGTTGTGCGCCTTGAAGCGTTCGGCTAACTGAACAGTAGATGGCACAGAAGGCTGATAGGCGTAGGCTGCCGAGGCCGCAGGATAGAAGATTTGGCTCCACTTTGCCTTGTTTGTCTCTCCAAAGTGCTCACCCATATAGTTCCTCAGCTCACCCATGAGGCTTGCCAAGCTTTCCATTTCTGTGTAACCTGGCCCGGCCGAAGGCTGAGCCAAAGGTCCCAAAATGTCCGCTGTCTGCCCTATGGAAGTGTCTTCAGGAATAAGGATGATTCCATTATTTAGGATGATGTTGCGTTGCTCTATGAGATGCAAGGTGTTGGCATAGCCTTGGTTCACCAAGAAAGGTCTGCCAGGCTCCCTATTGTCATACTGTGATTTCCACCAATCGCTAAGGAGATTCCGAGGCACATTGTTCCCTTCATCGCCTACCGTTCTTGTGGCAATCCTTGACGCGCCCTCATTATAGGCGCTCACGCCCTCTCCGTTTTGGTCGTATGAATTGTACACCTTGAATCCGTCGTTCAAGATGCCTAAATCGCTGGTCTCGTCGCGCATGATGGCATCTGTAAGACCTGTATAGTTGGCATCGTATGAAACATTCAGAATCTTCGGCACATCGTAGAAGGTGCTACGCGACAACAGAACATTACCGTTCAAGTCCACCACTTGCAGCTTTCGGTTGGCCATGGTAGACTCGGCAGTGTTGTAGTCGTATAACTCATTAGCTGCTGAAGAACCATTATTGTAATACGCACCCCATTGGAATGATGTCAGGCTCAATGCGCCGCTACTGACACTGCCTTGTGCCGAAAGATTGTTCAAGGCCACCATCAATCGTGTCATTCTGTCGTCAGGATTGAAAAGGTCTGGAACAATGTCGCCTTCGTGGTAGGCTCCTTCAGGGTCGTTTGTTGTGTACCTGGGCGCAACATAGCAACACACGCCGATTACGGTCTTTTCTCCGTCGTAGGTTTCCACCGAAGAATATGTGCCGTCGTGATACACATAGTCACCCAATTGAGCTTCGCGATTAAATAACTGGATCTGCTTGCTAACGGTAATCAGGCTGTAGTTCTGTCCGTCGTAAGTGGTGATGGCAGCTGTGATGGTGGCCATGTCGTTGAGGTTTGACAACGATTGCACGGTCAGCATACCTGTAATTGGATCTATCGTGGCTTGCGAATACTGCAATCCGGAGAGTGAGTAGCGTATCTTTGTAAAGCCGTTTGCATAGGATGAGTTTGGCGTTATTCCAAACGGATAGGTCGTGCCTCCGTCGTTGTAGAAGTTACCTTTCACGGTGGCGCTGTCAATCGCTCTGTGCGTATAGGTGACAATGAGACCTTGGTAATCCTCGTGTGTACTGTCATCCACATTGCCCCATTTGCGGTTCAGCTTATCCTTCACATCAAAGGTGACTTGGTTGGTTGACAGACTAGGTTCGTACACTGCAATGATGCCTGTGACATTGGCCGTTGGGATGTCTGCCATCCAACTCAACACATTGACTGGCAAGTCAGCCCAATTCACATTGTGCAGTTCCAAAGCGGTAAATGTCGCGGTATTTTCCGTGGCATTTGTCACCTTCGCTGAGTAGAGGTTAACCGTAAGCGTTCTTGTGTTGATAGCGCCAACATTAGAACCTATGCGCAAGGCCGTCAGGGCATCGTAACCTTCCAACGTGAGGGTTCCCAAATTGGGCAGGTTGTCGATGACCAGGCGCGTCATATTTGCGGGAAGTTGCAGACTCGTCAATAGCTGGCTGTCGGCAAGGCTGATTGTCGTTATTCCTGTCCCTCTGAGGTCTATTTCCTCAACACGGGTCAGTGAGGAATAGTCCTTGCTGCCTGCGATGGTTTGGCATCCTTTCAAGGACAGTTTCTTCAGGTTGGGTGTGGTCAAGGCGATATTGCCTGGTGCAAACTGGCCCGATTCGGGATTGTCTGGTTCGGCAATAAACTCGGTCAGACGCTTGGCGTTTACCGAAAGCGTATTGTTGCCGACAACCATATTGCCGACGTTGCCAATCTTGCGGTAATAGTTCAGCGCGGCAAGTCCAACGGACGAGTCACCGCTGATTTCTCCGGCATTTGCTACCTTGAACTCGTATTCCTCACCAGGGGCGACACGCACATGCGGATCCACAGCGGTACGGTCGACCATTCCTGTAGGATAGAGCCACTGATGGGGCACCACATTGAACTTGTATTCACCTCCGATATGGCCGCTACCTGGGGAGATGGAAAGGCTGCTGCCACTGTCGGACAGACCGACCACACCCGCGTTCACGCCCGATGAGAAGTCGCCCCAACAGGCATAGCTCGCTATGAGTGCCATGCGGCGCTTCATGTACTGCCGTTCGTTTTCCAACTGGCTGCCCACCTGCTGTGTGATGGGGTCGATGCCGCGTGCCTGGTTGCCGAAGGAGATGTAGCCAAACGACTTCGGCCACTCGTATCGGAGTCGGGCTTGCTCGGCGTAGGCCACTTCTGGGAAGTATTCCTGGATGGCAAAGAAGTATTTGTCGATGCAGCCCATCACACTTTGGTCGAAGCCCTCGTTGGCACCGACCAGACCAGCCATGATGGTCAGCACACGGCGCATGTTCTGGCGAAGTCCGTCGCTGGCATACTCGTATGCCTCTTCGATCATGTCGAAGAGTGCGCTGGCACGGCCTTCGTAGTCGATTTGTGGTTTGTAGCCAGCCTCATAGTCGGCCACATCATGTATACGGTCGAGGAAGTATTTCTTGGTCTGCCTACCGTTGTTGTCGGTTTTCTTTATACTATCGAGGTCGTCACCGTCAAGGAATATCAACCCCGTGCCCGGGTCGTACTGGTAGTAGAGGTTCTTGGAGCAGTTGTCGGTGCCTGCCTCCATATAGTTGACCACATTGTAGTGGCCAAGGTGGTTGCTCACCACACCAACGCTGCCGAAGTGGTCAATGACATGCATGGCCACGGCGGTCTTGAAGGCTTTGTTGAGTGCCGACCAATCTCCGAAGTCGGTGCCGACCTGCCATGCTGTGTAGGCAGCTGCCGTCATCGTGTCGGTGCTCAAATTGCGCACTCCAGCGTTATAGGCAAGGTTCTCTTGGTCCCATGTGCCGGCATCCACCCATGTTTCGGTGGTATAGTCGAAACGCATCAGGCGGAATGCGTCATCTCCCTGTGTAGCCCACCATTGCCATTTCTGCATTTCGGCCAATTCCGCTGCTGCGACAACGTCAGTCTGTGCCTCGGTCACTTTGGCTTCGTAAGCTGCAAGGAAGGAATCAAGTGTTCCGTTGTGGAACTTCAGCCTTGGTGTGTGGGTGTAGATGAAATTCACATAACGGCGGAATATCCTGTCATTGTTATCGGTCGGGTACTCCTTGCCGTTGATGACTTGCGTCTTACCAAGGCCATATTCAAATGACTTCACGCCGTTATAGCACCATGCCTCATCACTGGGGTTGTAGGTCACTTTCTCATCGGCGGGCACACGGAAGTCGCACAAAGGCAGGTTATTGTTCAGACCTTCAAATGCGAATGTATTCTTGTCGGCTTTGTAGCCGAACACCTCTTTGTCGAATTTGCCATCTCCGAAGGTGCACATGCCTCTGAACTCCACCTTGCCGTTGTCCTGTGGATGTTCGGTGAAGAAGAGAAACCTTTCCTCGCGTACCGAAAAACGCACTTCTGGATGGTCGCGGTGCAAGTGGATCTCGTTTCCGCAAAGCGCTTTCATGATGTCGTTGTAGAGACGCGTCGCGCCCATCTTGTGGCTCTGCATCGGCGAGGCATAGTTGATTTTGTTGACCAGTTTCTGGCACTTTGGACCGCCAACGGTACAGGTGTAGAACTGGCCATGGTACATACCCATTTCACTTACATTCTCGCTCCAGCCATTACCGTCAAACCATCCGTCAACGACATCGATTGTCACTCTGGCCTTTTGTTCGTCTGTCAGGTCGGCGTATACTGTGCCTTCGATGCGTACTCCATCAAGGTACATGGGGTTGGCGCAATCATCGCCGGTGCTTTGCGCTGGTTTCCAGCCAAAGTCGGCATGGACTTTCGAGAACGGGATGTTGATGACGAACGTGATTTTGTCCACCTTGGTTTGCTCGTTGTTGTCCCAATAGGTGTTGGCCGTGGAACCTTGCGGCGTGACCATCAGGCATTTCTTGCCGTTCAATGCGTTGGCCATGTATGCAAGATAGGCAGCCTTGCCGATGGTGCCGCTCAATGCCGGATTGCTTCTCTTGATACGCCAATAGCACGGATAGCCGTTATCCTTGTCTTGGTTCAGCTTGTATTGGTCTTGGCCAACGAGGGTCAGACAGTCGTAGTCGGCGGCCACGGCCTTGTCATAGTCGATACGGCCGTTGGTGGTGATGGCGTTTCGGTTCTCAAACTCAACCTTTTCCTCTGCTGTTGGCAATGCGGCCTTGCGGTTCTGCCGTACTTGCTCAGCCGACAGCGCAATACGATAGAACTTCATGCCGTAGATGTAGATGTCGGCGTTGGGGTTGCCAATCTTGATCGTGTGCCCCGCACCGCTCACCCATGCGCCAGGTGCAGGCGTGTAGTCCATTTCTCGCTGGGGGTCGCCGTTGATATACACTTTGGCCAAAGATAAAGGAAGGCTTGGCGCACCGTTCAAGGTTTGTTGCCAAGTCAGCTCGTCATCGGCCTTGGCGATGACGGCTGGGTCGATGGTTTGCACCAAGTGGGTGCGTCTGTCTTCACCCCATCCGAAATCCTGGTCGTTGGTTGCCTGACGGCCCACACACTTCATCGTTCCTTCCAAGGGCAGCATCCTCAATCCCAAGGTCTCACCACCCACTTCTTGCGTGATGTCAATCACTGGTTCGTCTTCAGCCGTGATGTTGTGTACGGCGAAATCAAATTCTGCCGTCATTTGTGAACGTGCATCGTTGGCGAAGTGCCCGTAGGGGTCAATCATGATTTCAAGTTCCTCACCTGCCAACACGCACAATATCTTCTGGCCGTTCTCGTCTTCGGTCCAAAGGTCGTTGATGCCGCCGAAGCCTGTAAACCTCGCTGGCACCACCTCACCCGTCACATGGTTGATGATGGTGAACTTGTTGGTCTCGCTGTTGTTTCGGGTTCGAGGCGACAATGAGAACCATGCACCGGCAACCGGCGAGAAATCCTTGGAGTTGTCGACGGTGATGGTGATGAAACGCATGGCCTGTATGCTCTCACGCATGAAGTTGATGACCTCATCGTTTGCGCCATATCGGAAGAAACGCAGGTAGGCAAGGTATTCATTGATTTGCTGGCTGCTTCCGTCGCTCTCAATCTCAACGGTGGTATCGAGGGCATAGTCCGTTCCGCTCAATACCGACAATTCGTTTCTGACATATTCTGTCGTGTAGTCGGTATCGTTTTCCGCTGAGTCGGTCAGTCGGATGGAAATTGGCAACGGCTCACTGCTGGCCGCAGTAGGATTCTCAGGGTCAGGCACCCACACGGCATAATGGGTCAGCACGGCGCGGACATAGTTCTGCACGGTGTTCAACGTCTGCTGAAGCATCAAATATGGCTTGGTGAGGTCGGCACCTTGTGTTTCGGCATTCACAACCATGAAGCGGTTTACCACCACTTCCGATGAAAGTCCGTCTGGGTAGCCGTCGCTACCAAGGTGGCCGCTTCCATCGTCGCAGGTCAGCCAGGCTGTCACGGTATGGATTCCGTGGGTCAGTATGCCGATGTTGCTTTTCTCCTGTTCGGTCCAAGTGCGTGGATTTGTTGCCGGAAACTCGGTGGTTGCCGACATTTCCTCCACATGGGTATAGGTGCCCAACGAACCGGTGATGGTCACGTGCAGCCACTTCCTCACGGCACCAACCACGGCGAAGCGAAGCGGAAACACACCTTCTGAAGCTTGAATCGGTCTGGTCCAGTCTTGCATGTTACGCACCGCAAGTTGGGTGTAGGTCACATCCGAAATCACCTGCCAAGCGCTTTGCGCCGTGGCTATCTCGTTGCCTTCGTCGTCTCTCTTGGTGAAGGCCACACGCAAGCGGAACTGTTGCGGGTTGGTCGTTGTGAACCATTGGCCAAGGTCGAGAACGGAGTAGGCGTTAGAGTCAGTATTAAGGGATATGAGCTGCATCGTCCCAACCGTTGTCCAGCTTGAACCGTCCGTGCTTCTTTGGACAGTCAATGTACCAGCCTCACCTGCATTGCTGATTTCGCCGTTGTCGTTTTGGATGCCGTTGAAGCGCACACCGATATTATAAGATCTCGTGACTGACACGATTGGCACCGTTGGGTCGAGCGTTTCGGGTTCCTCACCGCTGATGTCAAGCAAGGTCAGTCTTGCCGTGTATGTCGTGCCTTGGTCTTCGTTTATGGGGATGGCCTCGTCTGCAAGTCGCAAGGCTGCCGTTTCCTCATCAAGGCTCTGTCCTGGTTGGAGCGCGGCCACGGCATCAAGGTAGGTGTCGCGGTCGGCTTCCGTTGCAAAGCACCAAATATGGTAGTAGTTATCGGTCTGCTTGCGTGGAGTGACATAGAGGCAACCCATCTTTTTCGAGCCGAAATGCAGCTTGTTGAATCGTTCCACCTCGCCACGGTTCATGCCCCATTCCTCGCCAGGGTGGACCACTGTCGTCGCCCCTCGATCAGAATACGGGATGATGTCTTGGTCTGTATCATTGACTCCGCCCCAAGGGTCAATGAGACTTTGGAGCAGATTACTTCCTCTAATGATGATCTTCTTTGCCATATCTATTGGTTTTTGGTGTTCTTACCAGCCGTCGCTTTCAAACCATCCGTCATTCCGGAACCAGGCATCACTACTCCATTCCACGTCGATGTCAGGCAGTGCGGGACCGACGTAGACATAGTTGTTCACCGCACTGGCAAACTCCATGTCGAAGTCGTATTCCGTTTCGGCGGCATTCGACTCCTCCACGATGTCGCCAATGATGAGGTGGACTTCGGAATTGTCGTCAAATTCGGTCTCAACCATGACATCGAAGCCTGACTCAACGGTCAGCTCCATGTCGAAGTCGTCGACGACGACGATGCCTGCTTCCCAGATGGTTCCTATTTCAATCGCGTCTGTCATTCGATGTCCAGTTGGTCGTTCATGAAGCTTTGCTGCACTTCAAGCAGGAGCGGCTCGCTGCAATGCTTGACAAAGCTGCCGTCGCGGCTGTAGATGACCATTTCGGCGATGATGTTGCCGCTAAGCGACATTGACAGATCATGTTTGCATTCCCAGCGGTAGACACCCTTGTCAGGGTTCTCGATGTCGCCGTTGCGGTAGCTGAACACCATCGGTTTCTTGCTGCCTTCCTGGCGAAGGCCTATCATATAGTCAAAGCCATCAGGCAGGTCTCGCAGCTCGCCATTGGGCATGTGCTTGTAGACGATGGGGAAAGTGTCACCCGCGATTATTGGTTTCTTGATCATTGCGTTGGTTTTTGGTTTATGGCAAAAATAGACCGATGCCATAACCGGCAAGTGACAAAAAAAGCCCCGCAACACGGTTGCGAGGCCTTTGATGGAGTATTGCGACTTGCTTACGATTCGCCCTGCAATTCGCGCAAGGTCTTTTGCATCTCTTCCTCGATGCTGGAAACGCCGAACTTGACATCTGGATCTTGTGCCTGTTGTTCGAGGTCTGCCAGTTCCGCCGCCATTTCGCAAAGGCGGGTGATGATTTCAAGGCGTGTCATAGCGCACCTCCTTCCATGGTCAACGAAGTAAGTGCAAGGTTGAAAGCACCGCCCAAGCGTGGGCGCGGGCGTTGCTCGATGGTCGAATGCTTACGCCATACATGGTTTGTGGCTTGTGAGGGTGCAAGTGAGGGTTCAAGTTGGGGTTCAAGTTGTCTGGGCTTACGCAAGGCCACGAGGAATCCGTCACTGAGGGCGCGGAGTCTGATTTTCTCTTCCTCGCGGTCGCTGTTGGCGGTTACTACGATGTTGTGCTTTGAATGGCAATCGCGGATGATTACCAGTGTTCTCGGTGCCGTCTGTCCGGCTGTCTTCTGTGTGTGTTGCATATCGTATAGCATTTAAGAGTTGGTATTGGGCAGCAAAAAAGAAAGCGGCCGCCATTTCGCTGCTATACGAGAGGCCTCCAAGGGGGCTGAATCTCACGAAAGGCGACCGCAAGGGTCTTTAGTTTGAGGGCATCAAAAAAGCCCTCGGCTGTGTCTTGGGCTGTTGAAGCTGCCCCGGCTTAGAGGTCTATCCCTCTCGTATAGCGTTGCAAATATACGACAATTTTCAATTTTGCAACGCTTTTCGGAAAAAATCTTGCAAGTTTTGGCAAGAATTGGCAAGTTTTGGAAAGAAATTATTCCTCTCCGCCTTGCGAATCGATGAAGTTCTGTTTGGTGTTGATGCCCTGTGTGGCCGCTCCTTCCTCATCTACCAGCTTGCTCATGAGCCAGTGATATACGTTTTGCTGGCCTACAGTCACCACGTAGGCTTGCTCAAACTCCCAACCGAGGGTGCCCATGTAGTTCATGGCATCAACCATGGAGTTGAACTTCATTTCGCGGCCTTGGGCGTCGACAAGCTGCTTTTGGGCGTGTTGTTGCCAAAACGTGGTTTCCTGTCCGAAGTCGATAGAGATGGTCACCTTCGTTCTCATGAGGTTGGTTTCGCCAAGCAATTCGGCGTAGACCTTGTGTGGCTTCTGTTGTGCGTTTGCAACCAGGGCGGCAAACACAATCGCGATGATAAATAATACTTTTTTCATAGTGTTGTTGTTTAGGTTTGAGGCCACAAAGATATGAATTATGTACCCTAAAACGCTGTTTCGGGTACATAATCTGTCGATAATGTGTAAAAAAGCCGCTTTTCAGGTACAGAAAATGTGGAAAACCGAACATGATGGTGGCGTTATGTTACTTTTTCGGCAAAAAAGTAACACAAGGAAAGCTTTTATTTTAGTTTCGAGGCAGAAAGTAAAATATGGGTTTGTTCCCGAAATCGTTTTCGGGAACATCATTTTGCTGGCGTCAGCAATATGATATCATCTTCCTGACGTCAGGAAAAAGAAAAAGTTCCCGTTTTTGGGAACTTTTTCGGTTTTGAGCCATGCTCTTGAAGTACACCTACTGTGTCAAAGAAAGGGTTCAAGCCATTGCACGGCTCAATTCTTGCGCGAACTGCTGCACACTCACCTTGATTTTTTCCTGAGTCTTCGGCGAGGGATGACGGTGACCTGTCACATATTGCGACAATTGACCCTTGTTGATGCCCGTCATGCGCGACAAACCTGCCAACGTGAGCAAACCTTTATAGTGCTGCAAAAAGGCCGAAGCGTCATAGACAAACTCGAATTCAGCCTCCACATTCTCGCCCGTACGCTTCAGATGGTCTTCGCGCATGGCTTCAAAAGTAGCCAAAAAGTCTTCCCGAGCTGCCTTTGCAGAATTTCCCTCACCAAAGAAGCCGAAAGGCAGATCTTCGTTGTGATACACGGTGTAGAAACCGTTGCTGTTGCATTCAATGTGCGCTTTGATGTGTTTCTTTTCCATTTTCAATGTCCCTTTCTATTTTGCAAAGGATTGGGGGCTTATTCAAGCCCCGAATCCCTTTTGATTGATTTTAATGTTCCTGTGGCAACCTCTTCGTTGTGATGGTGGCTCATCTTGAACCGCTTTTCAGTTACTGGGCTGTACCACAACGGATGCCCGTTCATCTCTTCTCCGGTGTCGTAGCATCCGATTTTCTTAAGTTTTCGTTCAAGTTCATTGTACTTCATATCTTGTTTCCTTTCTTTGACGATGCAAAGATAATGCTATTTTTTTGAATAGCAATAAAAAATTTGATTTTTTTTCAAAAAAAGTGCATTTTTTTCTTCAGGCACAAAAAAACCTCCCCAACTCGGGCGAATTGGAGAGGAAAAACAATATAAAGATTATGAAAAAGACGTGTTTCTTATTCCATGGCCACCCATCCATTGAGCACAGCCAGTTCATCCAGCTGCTTCTCGGCGTCCTTTTCGGCGCAGCTTTGCAGTTGGTAGCTGTCGGGCAGTTTGATATGCAACTGTGCGGCCACCGTGGGCGTGATGGCGGCAAGGTCTTCTGTCGGCACTACCAGCACCTCGATGGAATAGCCATTGAGGGTGTGGATCACCAAGAACTGGTAGCGGTCATCGTTTGGTTTAGTGTATCTCTTCATTTCTCTTACGTTTTAGAATGTTATTCCAAACACCGACTGGCAGCACCTGAATGTTGCCTGGTGTAATCTTTCCGTCGTGCTCCTCGTACTGTAGCACCACTACATCCCTGTCTATTTGCAGCCAACGCATCATTTCTTAATGAATTGCTTAATACAAAGGTATATCAAAGCGGCCACGGCAAAGACAATGCACACTGTTGCCACTGTGCCATTGTCCTGTCGCAGCTCCGACGCTTTTTCCGTATGCGCGTCCGAAGCCTCGGCGGATTTTGAGTCCGCTACGCTGTCGGTCAGTGCAAACGAAGAGTCAGCCGCGATGCGTTCGCTGCTGAACTCCATGCTTTTCACCGAGCCGAAACAGCCTTCAGCACTACCTGATGGGAGTGCAGGTGGAACAAAGGCTGTCGGATCGATGGGGACGCAGTTGTCCGTGGTGGGCATCCGAGGGCCTCCTTCAGCAGGGTAAAATTCAATCTTGAAATTAAGCCGTTCAGCGAGGGAGTTCCAAAACCTTTGCAGGTCGTGGAACTCTACAGCTGTCTCCGAGGTTTGCTGCTTCGTTTCCGTAGTTTCCATCTGCCGTTGGCCGCGGCAACCCGGGAGAAGACCAATAAAGAAAAATACTATGACGAAAAAAACTTTTCTCATTGTCCAAATTCCTTGGCCACGTCGAAGCACGGGCAGGCTTTGTTGTCGTACATGTAATGCCCACTCACCTTTTTGATGGTGGGGAAACACACCTTCAGCGACTTCACCAGCTGACGGATGGCGGCCACCTGTTGCACCGTGCGCGTGTCCTTGGGCTTCTTCTTTTCGTCCAGTCCGCCCACATAGCAGATACCAATCGTGTTTTGGTTGTGGTTGGTGCAATGTGCTCCAACCTGGTCGATGGGTCTCCCTTGGTGGATGCTGCCATCGAGATAGATAAGGTAGTGATAGCCGATGTCCTTCCAGCCGTTGTGTTCCTTGTGGTACTTGCGGACGGCTTCAACGGTCGTGCTGGTGCTCGGCACGGTGCCGGTGCAATGGATGATAATCTCGTTGATAGGTCTCATAACTCACTATGTTTTTCTGTTATAGATATATCCGAATACGGAGACGATGATAAGCACGAACAGCCAGAAGGCCGCAATGATCCAGATGGGCGACAGCACCCACCACCACGACCATGTGATGACCTTGCACCACTTCAGGATGGCAAACACGGCGGCAAGCAACACGGGCCATCCCAATCTCAATACGACTCTTCTTTTCATATTCTCATATCTTTATGTTGTACATTTCCATCATCAGCTTCGTTGCCCATTCGGGCGGTTGGTCAAGGCCTCGCAATTCTTTCTCTACATGTTTGAACGCTTCCGCAAATTCGGGGTCGGGCACCTCTCCACCACGCAAATGGTAGCGGATCTTTATGTATTTGCAGTCAGCGCGGAAGTTGGCCGAAAGCACCAAGGCTTCGTTGTTGCCGAAGTGCATCAGTATCGCCATCAACTTTGAGCTTGTTGCAAGTGTCAAGGCTGGTAGCCCAGTTTGCAGGCACGCTTCATTCCATTGTTCCCTCAAATTGTCCATCGTTTCAAAGTTGCCCGCTGTACCATCTCAGGACATTGATAAGCTGGCCTTGGCGGGCGGTGAGCTTTCTTGTTAGTAGTAATCGAGTTTTGGCGAGTCCAGAACGTGGAAGGGTGCCGAGTCGAACGGCGGGCCAAGCTTTCGGTAAGCGTGGTGTGCAGTCCTGAGGCTCTTTAATCCAAACCTGCACACCATGGGGTACTTATCTCACCTCCCCTTTGGAGGTCTAACCCTTCCGTTAGTCTTCGTAGCTTTTGTGGGACCAGGGCGGCGTTGCCGTCGCCCGTTGCCCTTAGCTGCGAGTGTGGAAAAATCAGAAGACAACGCCAAATATACTCTTCATCAACGCAACAAATCTGACAAACGCGGGGCTCGCACCCGACGGTGTCCTTTTGCACCGGCTTTGATTAAGTGAATAATAATGTGTTGTCTCTTTGCGACAGCCATATCCCTATGGCTGAAGGAACGGTGGGGAAAGCGGGATTCGAACCCGCGTCTCTCAAGCGAACTATTACTCCGTGCTTCTGTTCTGCTACCCTTTACACGGAACGCCCTGCCTCTGGGCGACATCCCCGTTTGTGAGATTCTCACTCACTTGATGTTGCCTATATTGGAACCGCACCAATGACCTCAACATTAGGATGTTGTGCTCTACTATCTGAGCTAATAGGCAAACCTTTTGTGCGCTCCAAAGTATGCTTGCGTGACTAGAGATGAGGATGCATGAGCCTTCACAAGCCTTGGAGCGTGTTTTTGCCGCCTGTACCAACTTCAACAACAACACGAAGCTGGCCAAGGGCGGCGCACTAACTCAAATCTATAAATCATGAAACATCTTTTCAAAGAACATCAGTAAGGGCTTGCACTCACCACCACCATGCGGTTCAGCGGCGAGTCGTCGCCGTATTGCGTTGTCACCCCACCTGTCATCGGTATAAGGCGGTCGATGTCAACTCCCAAATCAATCAGCATCCAATACACGGCTCGGGCGCGGTCGCCACACAGTTCCTCGTTCACGTAGGCACTCCCCTCTGGGCTGGCATAGCCCTCAATGCGAAAGTCGCCATTGGTGCTGTTGATATAGTTGGCCAACTGCTTCACCTTCCCCGCCTCGATGGGCGATATCTCGGCACTACCCTTGGCAAAAAATATCTGCGAGAACGAATTGGCCGCCATCGTGCCAGGCTGCGTAGACTTGGCCACTTGCTCGTTGCAGTCGTCAAGCCGTTTCTCGAGCCTTGCCAACATTTCCAACGACCTGTTTTGGATAGCCATCAAGGTATCATTGGCTTCCTGTAGTCGTTTTTTGTCGGTCTTCAGCAATCGGTTTTCCTCCGTAAGGTTGCCCAATTGCTCGGCATTGTGTCGCTTGATGTCGATGTCAACGCGGTCGCGCTCGGTGATGCCAGGGCGAATGACGTAGCCGATACGCGCCTGAAACATGTTATCCACCTTTGCGCCGTTCTGCAAGGCCACATATCCGCCTTCGGCCATCAGTCCTGAATACTTGCCAAAGTTGCAGGTGAGGCCCACACCGCCCGAGGCTGCAAGACCGGCTTTCTGTTTCATCGAGGGATTGATCACTGCGCCACCTTCGGCGAAGAGATACACCCAATCTACGATGTGGAACTGAAGGCCTGCCAAGGCGGTGCCGTTACGGTCGAATCCTTCCACGGCCGTGATGCCGTTGACGGAAGCCTCCATGCGGAAACGCACGTGGTCATCGAGTTGCTTCAGAGCCATGCCGCCTGCGCCAAAGGCTGTTTTTCCGTTCATGAACGAAGCCTGGGCGAACGGGCTGAGGCTCCAATTGGAGAAGAAGCCGTATTTCTTATCGCTATCGTAGTAGTAGCGATTCTGAGCGCTGACCGACACGGCCAGGAGAGCCAACGCGAATACCATGAGAATCCTTTTCATTTTTGTAGAATATTAGTCGATGATTAGTCCAAATTTCCTTATTCAACGATAGTCCAGTCTTCGCTCAACATGTCTGTTTGCGAAGCCAGCCATCCATTGACGACGGAACCATCTGCAGCCTTCATGCAAAGGTATCTGCCGAACTTGATTTTATCAGTCGGAGCATCCCCATGATGGTCAGCAACCCATTTCTTAAACGAATCAGGCAAAGACTGCACCTTATTCACAACAGTTTCAGTGTCAAGTTCGCAGGCAGGGCGCATGAAGATAAACATGCCCTTGCCATTCCAGCCTTGACGGGCTACGAGTTTGCCACTTTTTGCGGCTTCAATTGCTTGTCCAAAATTCATAGTCTTACTATTTAATTGTTCGAGATTAGGCTGCAAAGGTGGCAATTGCCGCTGACGATGTAGTGACAGTTTTTCGCGGTCGAAGCCGCACACTGGGCAACGGTAATAATGCAGCCGTGCATCGTACTCCTCGCCACACACTGGGCACTTCACGTCGATGCAATGGTTGCTCATAGGTCGAAATCTTTCCTGATCTTGAAACTTTTGCCTTCCTCGCCTGGCATATTGATGATGGCATCAGCCCTGACGAACAGTGCCGCCTCTTTGTCGATGCAGGTCTTCAACGACAACTCCATGATTTCGCAATTCTTGTAACCGTTCTGGTCCAACGCCTTGAACACTTCGGCCAACGCTTTTTTGATATAAGTCCTTTTCATATTGAATCTTGAATATTGAATTAACTATGCTTGCTCATTTGTTGTTCAATCTGTTTGGCATACTCAATCTTGTGCTGCAATGCAGCCAACACGTCATGCACGTTGGTTTTCTCGATGGCCTCGTTGTCTTGGGGATGCCCTTCATTGAGCATCAGCATGATGTTCTGGCGGGCCTCGATGGGAGAGGTCGGGCTATTCGCGCCTGGTTCCGCTTTCTGGAAAACGAGCGGATAGGTCTGTTGCAGATAGTCCTTGAAGCACTCGTACCATCGCAGCAAGAGCGTGATGTCGCTCGGCTCCAGCGTTTCGGGCGGGTCGCCAAGGTCTTTCATCGCACCCTTCAGCCGCTCGGGGTTGCCGTCCAAGGCAAAGCCAAGCATTTGCGCGTCGGCATGAAACCAGTCGCCGAAGCTGGTGGCCAGCAGATGGCGGTTCCATTTCCAAGGCCACGCCACTTCCATTGGCATTTGTTCGTCGAGAACAAACGACAACCGTCCGCAAAATTCGGCCACCTGCCAGTCTTCAAGCTCAAACTCTTGGCCTTCGCTATCCCTGAAGCGGTTCTTCACGGCCTCTGGGTCAGTCGAAGAGCCAACCAGCATCACAACATTGGCGAACTTGCAAAACAGCACCAGCAGGTACTCCTCACGGTGTAGGCCCATCAAAGCCAGTTCTACCACCTCGCGCAGTTGCTCCGTGGTCAGTTCCTTCCAGCAGGTGGGTGTGTGCAGATCTATCGTCATAGCATGTTCACCAATTTGCCGCCGTCAAGGTTGACGGTCGGGCTGTTGAAAGCACTCGAAGCCTTGAAGGCAATGAAGCTGTCGGGGTCCGAAAGCATCACCTCGCGGGCTTGCACGGCGGCGTTGCGGGCACGGCTCATGTCGTAGCGCAACGCGGCCACGGCGCAATCCTTCAGGCTCACGATGGCCTTGCGGTGGATTTCTAGAAGGTCGTTGTCGCGATACAGCTCAACGAGGCGGTCAATCTCGGCACGGCTCACGTAATAGTCGGCCACGCTCCGTAGCTCCCTGCCCATCAACGGGATGGCGGCATAGAAGTCATCGTAATTCACCGATGGCTTTTTTTCGAGCAAGAAATCTGAGTTGATATACGCCGAGTATTCCTCGCACAAGGGCATGAAAGCCTCAGTGAGGTACTTGAATTGCTCGCTACTGCGCCAATGGCCGTAGGCACCGTTTCCGATGCTGGTCTTCATCAGGAAGCGCACCAGCGCGTCCACGTCGGCGGCGATTCGCTCCGGCATCTTCGCCAGCAGGCGGTCAACTCGCTGGGCCGATGCCGGGCTGAAATCGTCATTGTCCTGCACGGCAAAGCCCGCCTCCGTCAACTGCATATCCATTTCGGGGATGGCATCAAGCATGGCTTTCTCGGCGATGACGCGCTGGCACTTCGTGCGCAGTTCCTCGTGCATGTCAACATCCGTGATATTGACGTCAGCCTCCAAAACGTCCTCGATGGAGCTGCCCACGATGTGGCTCACTAGCCATTCTTGGGCACGGCTGAAGAAGTCGTCGAAGCGGCTGTTTTCCAGCGTCAGGTTTAGCGACGGCAGAAACTTCTGTGCTTGGGTTATGTTTTTGAGAATCATTGCGTAGGATTGTTTGCGGTTTTCACTTCGCCTGATTTCGACTGGTCGAGGGTCGTGAACAGGCTGTCTTGGATCATGATTTCGAGGTTGTTGTTCCAGCCGTTAATCTTCCTGACCACTGGCCACCATTGCAGGGCCAGGTATGCCATCGGCTTGCTGAGGCTCTGCTTCATGATGAAGATCTCGCGGATGTTGCTGCCCGAAAGGCTGTTGGAGTTCTTGCCCGGAGTGGCACCGATTAACGAGGGGTGGACGTCCATGGCGTAGCTGATGATGTTGGCTCCCGTTTCATAGTCGGTCAAATATTCGCCGCCCGATATGTCGTTTTTAATGGTATCAACACTCATCATCTTCTCGAACGAGGCACTGTTGCCGTTAGGCATGAGCTTCATCTTCGATACGACAGCCTTTCCTGCATTCTCCTCCCCTGTCACCTGTTCGCACAGTTGCTTCACCACCTCGTCGTAAAGCTCCTTGCGGCCCTTCTTGTCATCCTTGTTAATCTTCAGCAGCTCCTCTTTTTCCGCGAAGTATTCATCAGCAATGTAGATGATATGGCGCACGCCGAGGTTGTGCTTCAGGATGGCCTTCTTCAGTGCGGGGATGCTGGTCAGTTGGTCGTACCAACCTGAGCGGAAGATGCTCCACCAGTTGGGATAGCTGTAATAAGGTCGGCCAGGTGAAGTGATGTAGATGGGGAAGCACATCCTTGTGTCCTTGCCCAGCAGCAGCCTGTTGTTGATGTCGTCCACGGCGTTGTATTCGTCAATCACGTAGGAATCCTGGATTTCCTCCTTTGTTGGGTTGTCGTCCCACTTGGCGCAATACAGGTGCCGGCTGATCAAATCCTTTTTCGTGAGGCCCCAACGGCTGAACATCGCTTCGCGGTGTACGATGCCGCGAATGCCGACACGCTTTTTCCCGCCATTTTCCCTCGGACCTGCAATCAGGAGCGGGAAAGCGTTGCCGAAATAGGAAAGGTCGGTCATGATTTCCTGCAACAGCAGCGGCACGTTGTTACGCATATACCAATCGTAGGGCTCGCCTTCGATCACCTCCTTGAAGTCCTTCACGCGGTTGGTTTCGGGGTCGCGGATAACCTCCACGAGTTTCGGGCCCAATCCGTAGGCCACCTTCCAGTTGAAGTTGGCGTTGGTGCCCACGATTTCAGCCGCGTCAATCTTGGCCATCACTTGTTGGGGCAGGTCATTATCCACGCCCCAGGGCGCGACGCGGAACCCTTGCACAGGGATAGGTTGCAGGTCTTTCTCATCGAAAAGGGTCAGAGTGTCGTTGCCAAGCACGACGCAAACTTTCTTATAGAAGGCAATATTCTCGCCCACCCAGGAGACCATCTCTTCTTCGGGAATATTCATAGGAATACCTCCTTTCCATTGAAGGCCGTGACGGTCTTACGGTTCACCTTACGCACAAGCCCTGAGGCGGCAATCAATATGTTCATCGTTTTGCCTGAGCTGTGGAACGATGTGCAGCGGCATTCGTCCACTGCAATCAGCTCCCCGCTCTTCGACACATAAGTCAGCGAAAACGAAGGATGCGTTTGAACCAATTCAAACAATTTGCTTTCGTGAATCATTGATATGGTTTTTGGTTTAGTGCAAAAATATCCTCCACGAAACAGCCCCAAGTGACAAAAAAATTCGCCGCCTGCCAGTCCAGCCGGACGCCGCAGGCGGCGAATTTTTTATATTATCGGAGTTCACAATTGAAAGTAGTCAAATCTCTATCCATCAACCACATGACGCGCCGATTTTGCAAAAATCGGCGCGTTTGCTGTCGTGAGACCCCGCGCCGCCCTCCCGATTCGGGGGCAATTGCCTCATCGGTTTTGCGAAATATGCGGCCGCGATGCCCCTGACGGTCTTTTCGGCGGGTGCTGGAGGCTGGCGGAACGCCGAAAAGCAAAAGCAAAAATCATCATCCATAGATGAAATCGTCGTCGTAAGGATTGGTGAGGCAGCCGAGAAAGTTGGTGTCCCAAGCGTCGGTGCCGTCGGTGCGGAGTTCCAAGGGCAGGTTGGTGTCGCTCTCGATGGTCTTCTCACCGGATTTGTCCTTGCGTACCCCTTTGGAACCTATCACCACTTCAGCCAACATCATTGCCTGTATCAGTTCCTCGTTGTTGTCGGCGTTGAACATGGGCATCAGCTTCTTTCGTCCTTCGAAGGCATCGTTGATGATCTTGTGTTTCTTGTCGTGTTCCATCGGGTTTCCCAGTGGCTTATCCTTGACGTACCAACCGTGCTTCTGCAATTCATCGTGGACAATGTCGTAGGCAGCGTGGCCGACTTCGACATAGCCGGTGGCCAAGGCTGTGGAGTCGAAGTAATAGAACACCGTTTTGCAGGGATGGGCTTCGTAATACTCGCAGAAGAGTTGAATCACTTCGCGAAGGCGTTGCTTGTGTTTCGTGTAGAAACTCTTCAAGGTCTTGTGAGTGCCGCCTTGCACCTGGGCGGCCACCAACCAGTTGATGAGAGCGCCATAGTCGAAGCTGATGGCGATGGGCTTGTTTCTCACGATGTCGGTGTCGAGGAGGCAGTCGTATTTCTGTTGCTTATAGTCATTCAACCGGCTGTTATCCGTTGCATGGTATGTGTGCACCTTCTTTTCGAAGCTCTCATAGAACATACCTTCCACTTTGTCGATACGCTTGCAAAGAATTGAGGTTCTGAATGCAAGGGCAGGCATAGTGCGTTCGCATCGCTTTACATAGTCGGGGCCTACTATTGCTATGTTATCGAAGATAGAGCGCTCTTGATAATAGACCGTTTTTGAACGTAATAGGTTGGCGGCACGAGTCAGGTAGGAGATTCTTTGCCTGGTGTAAGTGTTCTGCGGTTCTGCCATCAAGCGGCGGCGTTGTAGTTCCATGCCGATGATTGTTTCATACAGTTCCGGGTCGTATTCATTTTCATATTTCTTGATAAGCCATAAGCCTTCTTTATTGCATGGCATATCAGTGAAGAAATGGGCTCCCCACAAGTGAGGATATTTAGCTGGGTCGTTGAAGTAGATAGAGCTGCCACCCATAGCTGGGAAAATCTCGTTGGATAGCTTATCGTAGTCAAGGCCTTTGGCTTCATCGGCAACCAACCAGTTTATCGTGAGCGAGTTGGCCGATAGCACAACCTCCTGGCTCACGATCATCATAATCGTGCCGTTGGCAAACCATATCACATCTTTCAGGTCGGTTGGCAGAAAGATAGGATCTCTGAAACCTAACCTTGGGTCAGGTCGATGCCCTATCACATAATGGATGTCACGTTTCCATCCAAAGGTAGTGTCTAAGGCCATGAGCAAGGATGGTAATGTTCTGGCATGAGCTTGACGGAAACTGCTGGCTACAAACACGCCTAAGCTGCCAGGCATTTCCAAAACATTTTCCCTTACTCTTATTGCGTTCAAGGTGGCTTTTCCATATCGACGTGCGCATATATTCACAGAATCGCGTCCGCTGCAAAGCATGTAACGTAATTGGCCAGGATGGAGATAGCGGCTGTTCATGTTTCATCCTCCACTTCTGTTACGATTTCAGCGTCTTCGATTTCATACTTGCGAAGCATCCGTTCTATCTCCTTTTGCTTGGCTTCAGACGTTTTGATTTTCAGTGCTGACGACGGGTCAATTGTGAGGGTTATTGGCTCTTCATCCAGGTACTTCTGTGCGTTGATGATTTCGCCTTCGTCGAGGTTGGTTTGGAATGCCTTGGCCAACACACCAGCAATCTTGGTAAGTGTTTCGGCCTTCTTCAGGTTGCCAGCGTCAGCGGCGGTGTAGGCTTGCTCGGAGAGGAACTCGATACGCTGCCTTACCCAGTTCTTATGCGAGGCCTGCACGTTGCCAAGCAACACGGCAGCATAGATGATGATGTTGTAGGCCTGCACCTTCGATACCTTGTATTTCTTCATTAGGTAGTTGCGGAGATAGGTGCGGCTGGCCATGGGTTTTTGCAGCTGAAGATTGTAGCAATCGGTCACTTGCTTCAGCAATTGTTCCTGTTTCTCCGTCATGGGCTTACGCTGGTCTTCGGGCAGGAACATGTTGGCCTCAATCAAGGAAAGGTTCTCGTCACGCATTTTCGTCAATGTTTTGGTCGGATAGGTATTCTCTCATTTCCTGGACCGCCTGCGGGCTACCGTGCAAGGCGTAGTTGAGGCTGTCGAAACGAAGCTTGATTTTGGTACGGAGCTTGCCACGGTAGTAGGCTTCGGAGATGAGGCTGTCGGTGTCGCAAGTAATCTCCGTGCGAAGATCTTCCTCGTCCATGCCGATGAAGAGGGCGATTTCGGCAATGGTGAAGAATAGTGCTGCCAATTCCTCTACCCTTTTTTCAACCGGTGATTCTATCAGAGCTTGCAAGAATTCCTCTGATGTCTCGGGTGATTTGTTCAAGTTCTGTTGGTCGGTCTGTTCCATAATAGCATTCGGCTCTGTAGTTGTTGGTTGCGTTGGCTGAGGTGATCAGCGCGATGGACTTGGTATCGCCTTGGCTGAGGTACACCTTGGCGTGGCTGTCGGTGAGGTAGCAGGCATCGGCGACACGCTCGATTTGCAGCAGCTTCTCGCGGTGTCGGATCATCACGGCACGGTCGAGGACGAGGGTGATGTGCTGCACCTGGTATTCCTGTCGCAGTTTCATGAGCTGCCGCAGCCAACCGTCCGTGACTGAATAGGAAAAGATGACGAGCTTGCTGCCGTTGCCCGTCATCTGCACGATTTGCCTGAGCATCTGCATTGAGTTGGTCCGGCTGACGCGCACACCTGGTATGGTCAGCGGTTCAATCAACTGTGATTCCCTTGGCTTTCAGTTTCTCAATTGTTTCAGGATCCATCTCCACACCAGCGGCAAGCATGGCATTGACGCGGTGTTGCAGTTCAGCGAATTGCACTGGAGACAGTTCTTTCTTGCGTATGGCCTTGCAGATATAGGCGCGGTAGGTCGACACATTGAAGCCAGCTTGATCCTCTTTATCGGCCTTTTCATCTGCCCTATCCTTTTCAGCATTAAAACGCTCAATTTCAGCGTCAATCTGCTGCCAATACTTGTCGTTTTCGGCATCGAGACGCAAAACTTCAGCCCTCCATTTCGCCCTTTCCTCGTTGTGTTCCTCACCTTCGGGCACTGCCCTCATTTTGAGGTGTGCCTGTTGCATTTCGCGGTACACGTCTTGGCGTTTCTGCCAGAGGTTGCGGCATAGGTCGTTGGGCATGTCTTCAAGTCGGGTGTTCTCATGGGTGCGGACATCCTCCTTGGTAAGGATGATTTCGGTAGGGTCGGTTTCGTCAGAATCGGGTTCGTCATCGTTCGATTTTGGTTCAATTTCGTTCGATTTTGGCTCGATTTCGTTCGATTTTGGCTCGTTTACGATTGGGAAATTTGAGGAAATTTGAGGGGAATTTCCCATGTTGCGGCGAACGATTTCCTTCACACGCGGGAAGCGCAGTTGCTTGTGGATTTCGCTATGCAAGTGGCTACGGTTGTGCGTGGCTTTCAGGTGGTTAATCACACCCAATGGGGCTTTCACCAAAACAAGGAAGGCTATACCCTCTTCGAAGGTATAGCCGTCCATTGAGTTGAGATGTTCAAGGTTCATCATAATCCGTTAATTGCTGGATGCAGTGAACGCACCAGTTTCGCAGTTCAGGGTGCCGTCGCTCAGTGCGAGGGTGCCCATATAGACTGGCAACGGGGTGACATCCGGGCATTCGATTTCAATCGAGATACCCTTTGCGCTTCCGGCAGCATCACCAGAATCGATGTTCGGGCTGATTGTGGCGCGATAGTCAGGGCTACCAATCACGTAGAACTTGCCATCGTGTTTGACGATGAAAACAAAATCACCGTTGGCGGCATACTTGGCAAAGCCACGGGCTTCGTTGGTAATCTTGGGATAGGACAATGAAGCCTTGTTGACGAACATCTTGCAGTCTGTCTCACCAGTCGACTCGCCCGTAATCTTACCCTTGCCTTGGGTAGTGTAGAGGCGAATCCATTTCTTGCCGCTGACCAGTGTGAAGTCGCCGTCGAGAACGGTATAGGCTTCAATGTCTTCGGCAGTCAGGAAGTCGTCGCTGATGGTAGGCCATGCGGAAATGTCTTTCTTGGGGATGAAATAGACTTCATCCTTGATACCCGAAGGGTTGACGCTACCGATGGTGAAGTTGATGTCAGACAGAGCAACTGCAAAGCGGAGATTTCTCAGTTTGAATTCCAAAAATTCTCTATTCATTGCTTAGCCTCCTATCGTTTAAGCCGAAACTCCCTTGCCAGCCAGCGGGATGACGATGCTCACGTTGTCGGTGCTGTTGGTCACACGCAAGGCGGCGGTGAAGCTGCCAGTGGCTCCAGGAGTGAAGGTGATGGTGATTTCCTTACCGGCGGCGGCGTTGGCGTCGGAGGCGGAGATGCTGTTGGCGCTCAGGCTGAACTTGGCGGCGTTGGTGCCTTCAAGGGTCAGGCTGGTGGCCTCGGTCAGGTTGAAGCCGAAGAACTTCACAGTGGCGGTCTTGGTAGCGTTGGACGCAGTGTCGGCGAAGGTCACGGAAGACTTGTCGGTATCCATGTAAACGCTGTCGTCCACAACAGTGCGTGCACCGACCATAAGGAACTCACTGTTGATGTTGGCAAATTCTACACCCATATAGATTTTTGCATACATCTGGACCATGTGTGGGTTGTCGGGGATGCGAACACTGAACTTGGTGGATTTTGACATGACATCGAAACCAACCTTCATGTTTTCATTGGTGGTGATGAAGCAGTGGTTCATGCCTTCAGTGCCGACCAGAGGCAGAATCTGCACCTTGTTAGCAGTACCGTCGAGGTAGGTCTGCTCAGGCGTGCCAGGGAAGTTGCCTGCTCCGAAACGCTGGGCATACCAGTTTTTGTACAAGTCGTACTCGGTAGGCGTGCAGACGAGTACCAACTTCTTGGCATCGCCACCGCGAAGCTTCTCGTCAATCTTGCGGTACATGCGTTTCCACGCATCGCCGATATTAGTGGAGTCCACTTCGCCAAGGTTGGTGAAGTTGCCGGCGGCAAGGGCGATGTTGCTAGCCACAGTTTCTTTGGCGATGATGGTGTCGAAGCCATCGAAGCCATCGAGGGCTCCGGTGCCTTCAGCGTTGCGCACGCCCTTGAAGATAAGGTCGCACAAGCCACGGCTGGCATTGTTCATCTCCTCGGTGAGAAGGCGGCGGACGATAGGAAGGTCAATCTTTTCGGCATCCACTGGGGTACCGAAGATGGTGGTGTAGAGATTTTCGGGGTCGAATTCCTCAAGGATTTCTTGCGCGAAGGTCTCGAGGGTGCGGGCGGTGATGCCAGCAGTGCCGCTAACGATTTTCTCGGAGTGGTAAGGGCGGAACTTGGCCTGAGGCACGATGGTGGACTCAGTCTCTTTGCCCTTCAGGTTGTTGATCACGCGCATGTGCTTCGTGACCTCTTCGACTGCAGCCATAACAATCAGCATGCACTCCTTGCGGAAGCGGTGATTGGACTGGACCAGGGCATCAGCCAAAGATACGGTGTTGATAACTTCAGGCATTTTGGTAATGGTTTTTGGTGGTTCGGTGTTAGGTTAGATTTCGCCTTTGACGACTTTTCTGGCGTATTCCATGGCTTCTTCGTCGGAGAGTTCCTTGAAGGTTTCATCCTTGGCAGGGTTGCCGAGGTGCATGGCAGGCAACGGGTCTTCGTCGTTGTCGGTGTTCTTATCGAGAGCTGCTTCCAGCTCGGCGATGCGGGCGTCCTTCTTCGCGTTTTCCTCTTTGAGGTTGTCGCGTTCGGTGGTGAGGGTGGCGATTTCAGCATCCTTGGCTTCCACTTGGTCGGCCTTGGTCTTCAGTTCGTCACGTTCGGTTGTCAGGTTGGCAATGGTTGTGGCCTGCTCGTTGATGGTCTTGGAGTTGGTCTCGTTCAAGGCCTTCTCAGTGCGACCCTCGCCGATGGCTTTGTCAATCTCTGCCAGCTGCTCTCCATTCATGGGCACATAGCCGTCGACCATCTTGAGGTCGTGGCAAGTGTCGAGCGATTGCAGGTTTTCGTGTCCTTTCATTGCGGTAATGGTATTTGGTGATAAATCAAGTGCTTGCTTGACTGCATCGTTGAAGCTGCCGATGGAGTCGATGAGGGTGCCTACCACGTCCTGTGCGTAGTAGGTGCGTCCCTTGCGTTGGTCTTCTGTGGATGCAGGGCGGCGTGATTTCACGTCGTTGCGGAAATCTTCGGCTAAGGGATTGAGCACGTTTTCCTTGATCAGCTTGAAGTCGCCTTCAAGGGCTTGCTCGTACTCACTGTTTTTGTCTTCGCTTCCGTCGGCGTAGACGCGGAGAATTGCATACCCGTCTTCAAACTTGGTCTTGGATGGGTAGCCTGCCAGTTGGATCATCGTGCCGATGCAACCAATGCGGTTGCGGCCTTCGTTGGCCATGATGTGGTCGGCATAGGCACCGGCATAGTAAGCTGCGCTGCACATGTCGCCGTCGCAGAAAGCCACCACGGGTTTCTGGCAGGCGGAAATGGCATCGGCAAGGTCTTTCACCGAGTCGGCGGCGCCACCTCCCGAGTCGATAAGCACGATGTTGGCCAACACGCGCTGGTCGGCATCGCCCTGACGGAGCCATTGGGCGAGGTCGCGGGTACCAGGCTGGCACAGGCCTGCGTCACGCATCATCACGCCTTCGAGTCGGACCACGTTGACCTGTTTGCCTTGCGGGATGTCGGCGTTGTCCTTATGGGTGAGGCGGAAGTTGTAGTAGTCTTTGCTTTCTTCATCGGCGATATCATCGTCGTCGTCATACTCAATCACCGGCCAGGCGGCCTTCAGACGGGCAGCACCCAGCATGTCTTCGAGCATCTTGGAGGCCGAGATAGCCGTCAAGGGGTCGAGCATCCACGAGGACTTGATAGCCTTGAATAGCAGGTTCTTTCTGGACATGGAAAAAAACTTTGGTTTTTGGTTCGGAGCAAAAGTATTTTCCACGCCGTGGTGTGTGGTGACTAAAAAAGAAGTGCCCACCTTTGGAAAGGCAGGCACTTCAACAACTAAAACTAAAACTTATGGTAAAAATCAAGATGCTTACATCAGGGGGGTAAGTGTTTCGTAATCCACGGTCATTGCCGTTTCAACGGCATCCATGCTGTTGCTCTTGGCGGGGATGAGATAGGCCGGATAGGATGGCGTACCTATTTTATAATGGTCGCCGTTCACAGCCCACACATGCAGCACCAACGGGCGGCGCTCGTATTTCTTGGCCAGCTTGCGGTCATACTCGGTACGCACCACAAACTGAACCTCTTGGCGGTACTTGTTGCCTTCCTCGCCTATATCAAGATCCTCAGTCATAGAGGAATTGTCTTGGTCGATGCTATGGAAGCGGTGGATGCCGTCGATGTATATGTCTTGGGGCAGGCTTCTTTCGGCAAGCTGCTGTTCCTGTTGTTGCGTCCATTGGTCGTTGGCCTCGTTTTGCTCTACGAAGCCGATGGTTTTGAGTGCTACTTTGTTCATATTTGTCGGTTTTCAGATATTCTGTTGTGCATTTTTCGGCTTGATTTTTCCGTGACAGTAAAGTGACCAAATTTTTTCTCTTTCGGTTTGGTTTTGCGTGACGGATAAGTGACCAAAATTTCTCCTCTGTGGTTTGATTTCCAGTGACATTAAAGTGACGGTTTTTCAGTAGACCATTGGCGAAACCCTGTTCTTTTCGTTCTCGTCGACATGACGCCACCAGTCGCGGGTCATGCTGCTGATCATCCTCTCGTCGTACTCGATGTGGTACTGGTTGAGGAAGGCGCAAACGGCGGCTTTCACCTCCAGCCTCTCCTTCTCTCCCATCTTCTCGTGCTGGCCTTCTATATGGCCATCCATAAAGGTGTGGAATGCCTTGCGGAATGTCGTTTCAAAGAACCACTTCACCTTCTTGTGTCCGGCTTTGGAAAGGGTGTTGCGCCAAATGGTGTTGCAATAATACACCTTACCCGTGGATTGACAGTACACTTTTTCGTTGCGTTTCAGGGGAAGCTCTATTTCGATGGTCTCGTCATCGGGCAGGTCCTCAACGTAGTCCTTCGGACGGAGTTCGAGGAACGGTATGATCATCGTCACGAGCACGCTGCCTTTCTTGGGGCGCACCACGGAGTCCTGATAGGAATCTTCCAGCCATTTCTTCAGTTTCTTGCCCACGCGGGCCTTTACAGTGAGTCCTTCCATGATTAATATCTCCTTTCTAGTCTAAGGTTGGTTTTTCTTTGACAAACTGACAACGGAATTGACATCGCTGTGTTACAGCGTGTTATCGTTGTCAAAAGATGAAATCGGCCAAAAATGGGATTTGACAACGAAATCATAACTTGTTGATTCTCACCGATGTCATTTTTGTCAAAACCGTTGTCAAACGAAAAACGCGATTTTTCGTTTTTGACAAAATTTTGACAACGAATTTTATTATATAAATCTTTGATTATCATTTCTTTTTCTTTTTCAAATGTCAGAATGTCAAAAATGTCATTAATTATCAAGTTGCAAGTTTGTAGTTTTTCGGAGCGGCCAAAAAAAAGAATCAGAACGGGTCGCCGTTGGTTGCCTGGCTGAGGCTTTCATTGGCTTGGATATAGAAATACTCGTGTTTCTCCTTGGTCACATCGTTGGTCACGCGCTTCAGCTTACGCTTCTGGTCGGAAGGTGAAAGCGTGTTCATCCACCAGTCGGGGTTGTAGATGTAGCCACGAATCTCGCACCATATCTTCACCTTCTTAGTGAAGAGGTTCAGCTTGACGGCATTGCGGATCTTCAAGCGGTTGCAGTAGTCGGTCAGGTTGGCGAAGGCCTCGTTGCGGTCGATGTCGGCATTGCACTTGGTTTCGAGCCATCCATCAGCCCAGTCGCCGAACACCTCACCGATGGCAGCTCTCTTTTGGCGCAGCTCGATGTCGGGCATGTCGGGTTCCACCAGGCCAAGGCGCATGTAGGTCCTGACGTTCTGAAGCATGAAGTTGTAGAACAAATTCATGTCGGCATCGTTGTAGTCCTTCAGCAGGTCGCGGCCAAACTCCGTGTTGGGCGACCGGCCTTGCAGGTTGATGTCGGGATTGGGACTGTGGTAGTAGTCGCTGAAGCTCACGAACTGGATGCGTCGGCGAAGGCTGCCGTCGAAGCGCTTGATGGCGTGGTTGCTGGTGAAGGCGAACTTCGGCGAGCGGTCGTAGGGTATGACGAACTCATCCTTATTCTTCGGGTTCACCTGCAGGTCACCAGTGATATCAGGAAGGAAGCGGTTCATGTCGATACTTGAATTGAGGTCGTCGATGTTCACGATATCCGTGTCGAAGTTGATGCGCTGGAAAACGAAGTCCCACTTGTTATCCTTCATCGACTGGCCATTGAGGAACTCGGCCTTGCGTAGCAGGTTGAGTGACGACAGGTAGAGCGACTTTCCGGTACCGCCGTTGTGTGAGCCTTCCTCCTCTTCGAGCACCGAGGTCTCCATGCAGTAGACCGCCTTGGGCAGGCCGCGGCTCTTGTACTTGCGAAGCATGTAGCCGAGGGTGGTCACCTTGTTGACGAAGTTCTTTTGGATAGCGCGGTTTTCGGCAGGTGTCAGGCTGGTACCGTTGCGCTGCGCCTCTTCCATTTCGCGCCACATCTTTATGCCGGTGTTCCAGACGAAGCGGACATAGTCGAAATCGGTCAGCAGCTCCGCCTCCACAACTTTGTTTTCCTTTGTCAGTTTGTCAAGTTCCATCACCGTAGGCAGATGTTGGGGGGTGTCGGGGGTGTTCTTGGCCAACAGCTCCTGACCCCAAAGCCAATCGGCGGTAAAGTTGGCGCGGTACAAGTCCTTCGTTAGTTGCAGGTCGTGTTGGATTACCTTATGCTTCAGCACATAGTACGGGCACTTGTCGGGCATGATCTTCTTAATACTTTCAGCCGTCACCTGTACTACCATATTCCTGAAGAAATAATACTCGCTATCGGCTGTGTAGGCGTCGAAGTTGGGTTGGATGGAGTCCAGGTTCTTCAGCGATTCGGCGTTGATTTGCTTTGAGCGGTGTATGGTGTTTTCAAGGTTGATGCTATAGTGTTCGGGGTTGTCGCTGATGAAATTGATCAGGTACTCCTTCACTCGGGCAACGATGGCCTTCTCTGGGATGACTTCGACCACACGGTCGTGCTCGTAAACGAATTCCCATGCGTCGGCTGAGTTGGTCGGCATCTTGTGGAAACCGCTTGCCGAAAGGAAACGATACAAGTGCGCGTTGCTGATTTCATACTTACGCTTGCCATCTTCATCCTCGGTCATCAGCCAGAACTTCATCGACTTGGCCAGCTTCACCAGCTTGTACTTGAATTCCTTGTATGGGTCAATCTGGCCGCGACGATAGTACATGCAGAAATCCTTGATGTCCTTGCACATCTTTGGTTTTCCTTCCTCGTCGCGCTTGCCGGTGGGCCATTCGCCCAGGTCGGCTGGAAGATTGATCACTTGGATGTCGAGGTTGGCCAAGGCAAGCTCGTTGGCGTTGCGGATGCCTGTGGCGTCGGCATCGTAGAGCACGTAGAGGTTGCGGGCCAGTTTCTTCAGCTTGGCGATGATGGCAGGCGACAGCGGTTCACTCTCGCTGTTGGGCCAGCACACCACATGGCCTGCACGATACACATTGAGGGCGTCGCTGCCGCCGCTGCATATCGTGAGGGCTTCCCAGCGTTCGTCCTTTTCTTCCTCCAGGTCTTCTTCCTCCTCTTTCTTCTTCTTACGCTTCGAAGGCTCGTAGGCGTGGGGATAGACGCCGTTTTTTGCTTTCTCCCATGCTTCGAGAAACAGCTTGCAGCCGAATACGAAATGCTCGGGCTTCTCGCCGTAGTACATGAACCTCACCTTGCCGAAGGGCTGGTATATCTTACCCCAGTCGCCGTAGTCGTAGTACATGATTGGGTAAGTCTCTGTGGCTTCCACCTTCCAGCTGTAGTCAAGCTCCTTGCCGTTCTTGTCGATGCAGGGGTTGATGTAGCCATCGAGGGGGATGAGGTTGAACTGGTCGCAGGTCTCTTGGGTAATGCAGGGTTTGCCGTTCTTGTCGCGCGGACCGAGAACGGCCAGTTCCGCGTCGGTGAACTTGCCTGAAGGGCGGCGTATGATACGGCGTTCCTTCGAGGGTTCCACCTTGGTCAGCTTGGCGCCGTCGGAAGACTGTTTCTTTTCGTCGCCCATGGCGATGTTGCAGGCGCGGCAGATGAACTCGATGGCGGCCTTGAAGTCGATGCCTTCGCGTTCCATGACGAAGTTGACCATATTGCGGGCCTTGTTGTCGCCGCCGCCATGGTCTTTGATGAACCACTTGCCGCCTTTGGCGAAGATGCTGGCCGAGGGGTGGTCGTCGTCGTCGCGCACCTTCACCAGGTTGGAACTCTTTCCCGGATCGAAATCGGGGAAGTAGAACTTGAAGAGGTCGGCGCCGCCGTTTGTGGCTTCATATAGTTTGTCGATGTTGATCATTGCATTGTAGATACTTTTGGTTGGTATTCTTCCTCAAACCAGCGAAGCACTTCCTGGTTGAAGTCTTCGCGTCGTTGTCGGTAGGCTTGCTGTTGCTCGTAGAACAGGACGGATTCTTCGGGAGTCAATGCCTTTTCTTCCTTTCATGTTGCTCGCAAGCAATTTTCATTGGAGATACGCCGATGGATAGCCGACATTTCTCGAAGTGCTTGCACGATTTACATTTCTTTGCCTCTCCTTTGCTGATTTTGGCGTTGGTCCCGCACTGCCTGGGCGATTCGTTCAAGCCGTATGCGACCATTGCCATTGCTGTTGCAGCATTTCTGTTGATCATTCTTTCGTTTCTCATGGCTCTTTTGGTTTGAAAAGGTCCATTATGTCTATTTCTTCGCGGTACAGGCTGGTTTCTTTGAGAAACACAGTCTCGTTTTCGTACTCATGAAAGTCGATGGCAAGGTATCTGGTGAACACAAATCCGTTTGCCAATAGCGTTGCCGCGTCATCAAGCGAAAACCAATGAAGAAGATCTTCTTTGTTGGAGCATGACGAGAACCAATCCTTTCCGTCCTGCTTGTAACGCGAATCATATCCCATCGGCAATGTCTTGGACTTGCATTCTTCTCCTAATGCTCCGATACCCTTTTCAAAGCACCATTTCCCGTTGCCATCATACCACAGGCCGCATGACTTATCTTTATATTCAAGCCGATAAAGCCATTTCGGCTTCTTTTCTTCGGCGTTTCGAGATAATCGGCTGTGGGCAATGGGACGGGTCTGTTTTTCTTCATTTTCTCTATAATCCAATTCCTTGATGATGGCGTCGGCGTAAAAAACCGCGTTTTCTGCAAGCATTTTTGCGAATTGCTTATTGTTGTCGAATGCCATATCTCTTAAAAATTGTGCATTTCCTGGTTCCAAAAGTGCCTGCATGGCCATTCCCGCGAATTGGTAGCGGAATTCTTGTTTTTGGGTGATATTCATAGTGGTAATAAGTATTTGTTCATGTTGGAAGTTGTTCCTTGGTGCCTGATTTTGGGCACAATCGCCATTCTCTTTCTCAATAAATGCACCGCTTTCCATATCCATTTGGTGTGCGGGTAGCCTTCTTTGGGTCCGATTTCCATGTGGGCGATTGAACCTACTCCGTTTGGTATTTTGATTTCCTCAAATCTTGGCTCTTTAAGTTCCAAGTGTTTGAGGGCTTTCTTCAGCTTGCGGGGTAGCTTCTGTTTGCCGCTTAAGGCTCTGATGAGTTTTCGCCTTTGGTTGGCCTTCATCTTTGTCTTCAGCGTGAAGGTGCCGGAGAGGGTGAGCGACTTAGGCGGTTCCGACTCGGTCTCGATTTCGATGTCATCTATTGGCCACGGCTTAGGGACGAATTCTTTCATTTGAAAGATTTCTGACATCTTCTCGCCTGTCTCTTTGTCGATCAGGTAGAAATGCCTTGTTCCAGGCACATAGTCGATTGGGAATTTTGTTGGCATTGGGTTATTCTCCTTTCATTATATTTTACTTATGCAATCTTTTGGTCTCATCCAGGCTGTGATATGCAGGATGTGCTTTCCGAAACAGATTGCCCATCCACGTCTTATATTTGGCTTTTTTGACTTCAGAAGCCTATGACATCTTGGTTTTGAGCACCAACATGTCACGTTTCTTATTTCGAAAAAATCCCCAGTGGACGAGGTTCTTATCATATCGTGCAGTAGATGCACTTCAATTATCATTCTTCCTGTTTTCATGATTGTCGTTGTGTTCAGTTCCGCAATATTCACATTTACCGTCATGGAGCGGTGCCCCACAGTTTTTGCATGTTGTTGGCGTGATTTGGCGTATGACCGTTGGTGGTGTTAGCTTTCCCATGGCGTTATTCTTTGGCTTTAATTCTATCATATTCTTCAAAGGTGTTTACCTTATAGAAAATGGCTCTCATGTTCACCCACCTTTGAAGGCTTTTATACCTTGGGGCGGCATGTTGTTTGTCGTACACCATTACATACGGCTCGAAGTGCATATCTCGTAACGTGTAGATTCGTTCAAGATCTTGCTCAAATGTGGTGTCGTAGTTCACCAGCACGAAAACTTGTGCCTGGTGCCCTTTTTCAAGCTTGTAGGGATAGTTGCTTGCAAAGGTTTCCAGGCCTTTCAGGACTGAACCCTTTTGCTTGTAATCGTCCCAAGCGAAGTGGATGGTCGACAGCTTCACCTTGGCCAAGGCCTTAGCCTTTTCCTCAGTCATCAATCGTGCGTCAATGCCTTGGTTGATGTCAACCTTAGCTTTGCTGTCGGCAAGTTGCCCGAGCAAATCTTCCCAATCCTTGCAGGCAAGGATGTTCGGGTCCATGAGGGTGATGCGTTTTTGGCCACGCCACCATTCGGAAAGGTCGGCCACCTTGACGGATTTGGTGCCTTCCTTGCTGGCCACATGGCAGAAACCGCATTGGCGAGGGCAACCACGGGTGAGGAAACCGAAGGCCGTGTCTTTGACCATGGGATAGATTGAGTAATCGGGATAGATGTGTTCCACTTCGGGAGGCAGTGCATGCATGTAGCCTTCAAAGCATGGCTCAATCCACATTTCCTTGCCACATTCGTTGTGAATGCAATATCCAGACCCGCCACGAATCACACGGATGGCATTGATGCACTCTTGGCTTTCGGGCGTGTCGCTGAAGACCTTGGAAATGAATACGGCATGATAACGGCCGTTGAAGGGATTGTACCATTCCACTTCATTGCCTTTCTGTTTGTGGTAAGCTGACAGCTTCATCAAAGCCAGGTTGGGGAAGATGTCGGCTTTCTGGTTGCCGTATCTCCTTCCGTTGGCTCGTTTGCGCCACATCAAATCCGCGTCTATCAGTCCGATTCTCATTTTCATTGTTTTGGAAATTTCATGAAGGCCACCCAAAAGGTTTTGCCGCGCTTGTGGCCGAAGAGCGGCTTTTCGTTTGTCAAGGCTAGGACGGTATGAAGCTTCAGTTGGATTTCAGCCCATTTGAAGATGAGAACACCGTAGGGTTCGAGGACTCTGAAGCATTCCTTGAAGCCCATGGCCAACTCCGTTTGCCAATCCTTATCCAATTTGCCATACCTCTTGTAAAAGTTGGCTGCCTTGCCAGCCCATACCAAGTGCGGCGGGTCAAAAACCACCATCTTGAAGCTGTTGTCAGGGTATGGCATATTGGTGAAGTCGCCGATGGTGTTCGGGTGAACCATCACCAGCTGCCCGTCCGACAAGTAGACATCTTCATCGCGGATGTCCATGAACTCCACGAAGGGGTTGTCTTTGTCGAACCAGAACATCCGGCTGCCACAACAAGCGTCTAATATGGGTTTGCCGTCGTTGATCATATCAATCTGCTATTGCTTGGTTTGAAAGACCTAATTGAAATTCTTGGGCTTTAAACAGTTTTTGGTCAAAATCGAAATCTGTCTTGAAGGCTTGGAACCGCTTTTCCTGTGATTCGTAATACTCTTTGTCAATCTCGGTACCGACGAAATCGAAGCCGAATTGATAGGCCGCAATACGGCTAGAGCCGGAGCCAAGGTGAGTGTCAAGAATGGAGTCGCCAGGCTTGCAGAATTTCTGCATCAGCCACAAATAGAGTTTCACCGGCTTTTGGGTCGGATGGATTCTTTCTACATCGTTCCTTCCACCTGTGGAACCTAAGCGGACTATCTTTGACGGATAGTCGAAGGAAGTCCAGGCATACTCAACCTGCGAGAAGTTCTCCAAGTATTGAAGTTTGTCCCAGCAGACAAAACATCTTGTGGGTGGCAGTCCGAAATAGTTGCCGCCAAAGATGATTTGATTCTTGCTGACACGGAACAATTCTTCAAAATACGACCTTGATGGCGGGTTTAAGTCCCATTCAGTATTCATGGTGACAAAAGCACTGTTGGCATAATGCCCGCCCCCCTTATCGAAACGATTACGCTTCAGCCTTGATGCGGTACTCTTGTATTTGCCCCAACTGCCCATATTCATATTGGGGGCATTGATGCCATACGGAGGATCGACAATGGCGATATCAAAGGCATTGTCTTTCAACCTGGCCATGTATGCCATGCAGTCCATATTGTATGTGGTGCTGATCATGCTCTAATACATTTAGCGAGTGTTTCGACCAACGCCTTGGCCATGTTGACCTCCACGGCGTTGCCGATGAATTTCTTTTGTTCGCTCTGGGTGCCGATGAGGACATAGTCCGATGGGAAACCCATGATGCGTTTCAGTTCGTCCACCTTCAGCATCCTCATGCGGATGTCGACGATGTTATACAAGGCCATGAACTCCTTTATCTTGACGGTCATCGGCGAGTCGTCCTCGAAGATGGCAATGCCGACACCCTCCTTGGTGGTGACGAGATAGGGCGGCATTTTGTCCATGCGGGCAATGAGGGTGAAACAAGGCTGGTCGATGCTGCCACCGGCACTGTCGAACTGCGGGTTCATGAGGTACTGCTTGACCGACACCAGCTTCTGCTTTGGCGTTGGCATCACGGTGGGATTGGGTTGGTCAAGGCTGGAGAGTTGGCCGCCTGCGCCATACTCGTTTTGATAGAACTGCGTGGTGACCAAGGCAACACGATCCTGGGCGGGAATGGTCGGCGCCGGCCTGTCAATCGGAGTGCAGTTGTCGCCGTTGCTGTAATAGGCCGTGATGAACGACTGGTTGCACTTGCAAGTGAGTGTTCCGGCAGGCTGGTCTACGCTGGTATTCTTGCTGGCGGGGTCGCCGCTGAAGTGTTTGCTGAGGAACTGCACCTTGGCGAATCCAAGGCGGTTCTGGACGGCCACGGTTGGGCTTGGCTCGTCAGTGCCAGGCGCGACATATTCGCCCTTTTGGTTCATCGAGTTGTACTTCACGAGGAAGTTGTCTTTCCCGTGAGCCACAAACTTGATCAGTCCGGCATAGATGCGTTTGAGTGTCTTTTCGCACAAGGGTTTCTTGCGGGTGAAGATGCTCATGCCTTCGTCGTCGAGGTCGAGAACTTCGAGCACGGGCTTCCAAGGTTTGTAGCAATCGTGGAAGAGTTCGCTCCAATCCGGATTGGGTCTATACACATCGGGCGGACAGTTTTCATTGGACAGTAACGGGATACTAACCTTCGCGTGTGTCGGTGCAGGAAACTCTAACTGCAGGCCCTTCTTCGCGAAGATAGCAAAGAAGCGTTTGCGGCTGGTGTAGGCGCCATAGTTGGCAGCGTTGAGGATTCGGTAATCGAAGTTGTAGCCATAGAAGCACACATGGTTGACCCACGCCATGAAGCTGCGGCCTTTGTCGCGGCTGATGGGGTGGCCGTGTTCGTCCATGTCGCCCCAGCTCATGAACTCCTCCACATTCTCAACCTGTATGTAATCGGGATTGAGTGCTTCGATATATCTAAAGAGGTGTTCGGCGAGGGTGCGGCTGTCGGCATCACGCGGCAGGCCTCCTTTGGCTTTGCTGAAGTTGGTGCATTCGAGCGAAGCCCACAGCACCACCTTTGCGCCCGGATAGAGTTTGCGGCACTTGGCCAGGTGCGCGGCCAATGGCGCAATGTCGAGGGTGCGGATGTCCTCGGTGAAGTGGAGCGCGTCGGGGTGGTTGGCGGCATGGCTTCGGATGGCGTTGGCATCGTGGTTGACGCAGGCAATCACCTTGGCGCATTTCTTGCCGCCAATGCGGGCAGCTTCCACGCCAGTGGTGGTGCCACCCGCGCCACAGAAGAGATCGATGTAGAGGAGTTTGATCATTTCACTTTTTTTACTGCATTCTACGATATTCTTTTCCATGTCCTGCCGAACGAAATACTTACATGCTCTACATGACGCAGAATTCACATGGACAACACCTTTTGATTTTCCATACCACTCTTTGACCTGTTTTGAATTGATGGAATTATTATACTCCATGTTTGAGTATTGTATTCCGTGAGGGCATTCCGTCATACTGCTATGGTCTCTTACTTTGTACTTGATTATCATTCCTCACCTCCTTCTTCATCATCTTCGTCGTGGTTATACGGTAGGAAATCTTCCTCCTTATGGAAATGACAATGCGCATGGACGTACCATTTCCTCCTTTCGTCTTGGATTCCTTCTACGTATGCGACATGACCGGATATTGCACTTCCCATCGCGGCACCTATCAAAATGCCTATTATTATTCCAAGACCTAACATTACTTTTCCTCCATGATTTTATCGATACGGTTAAACCTTACAACCAAGACAAGCAGCCATATAATCAATGCGCTTTCGATGATATCAATTGACGATTTGAGCCACGGGTTTTTTATGAAAAGATTTGTAATAGCCAAGCAAAAGTTGATTATGGCTCCAGGTATCATTTTCTTTTCAAGAAGCCTGCGTTGAAGGCGATACAACTGGATCCAATCGTACTGGCTCAGTGTTTCCTTGTCATACTTTTGTTTGTTTTTCATTGGGCACCTCCTTCCTCTTTGACATTTGGCCAAAGGACAATGGCTTTTTCTTCCTTTTCGGCAACTTTGAGAGCTGCGATCATTTCAATGCAGGCTTCCACTAGAGTTTCCTTTTCAAAGGAGAAAAATGGTTCTATGCAGTCGGGGTTGGCGTAGCAAATACTCCATTGAGATTTCTCGTTTGCAATTACGACCAAGTAAAAAGTTACACCATATAAGACGATTTGTTTTGGGATCAATTGGAGCAATGCGCCCAGACTCCAGCAAGGCCATTCGTAGCCTTGTCGGAAAGAGAACAAATTATTTTTGACTGCTATGGACGGAACAGCTGACAATGTCCAAGTAAACGGTCCTCCAACATAGTTCATATCCGCCGAGTTGAGGTCAACCTGGGCGGCTACCAATCGCTTTGCCTCGTCGATGGTGGTCCATCCGATGGGTCTTTCTTTGTGGTTCATTGCTTACCTCCTTTCCCCCATATCTTTTTCCATAAAGAAGTTCTCTCAATGGGGTTGATTTTGCTCTTTTCATTTACTCCCAAATTGTCGAATTGGTTTTGCAATTCGTCAATCATGTCTTGCAATGCCGAAGCAATAGACAGGAATAATGGGCTGTCACTCCTAAGAGTGTAGTGTTCCCCGCCAGGGCTCGGAGCAAAACCATCCAAGCCCTTTTTAATTATAACACTCAATTCTACCCTTTCATGAAGGTAAGGGGTTATGCATTCCTTGGCTTTCTTGGCGCGTTCTATTTGGTATAAGATTTCTTGCCCTTGTTTTAATGCTTCATCGGTCATTTCTCACCTCCTTTAGATTTCTTGATATAAATGTCATTCAATTTTTTTATCCAAAAAGTCATTGCGTCGATGGCCGCTCTAAAACAATCGCCATATCGTTTTCAATAGCTCTTTTTAAATCCTCAACCGCCGACTTGAATTTTTGGCCAGGCTCGGTATCTATAAATTTCATCTGAAAAATCTCAGAAACATCATTCGCGTTTTCAATGGGGATATCGTATTCCCCATCGGCTGTTTCGCACCTGTAATATGTGCCGTAGAAGTTGGACCATTCCTTTTTCACCTCCAGTACGGTTCCTGCGGGAAGCGTTGGCTTTGCCTTGAACCATGAGCGTGGGTAATTGACCAATTCGTGCTTGTCGTGAGCACACATGGTGTCTTGGGTTAGTTCAATGAGACGTGTTTTCATAGCCATTTAGGTTCTATTTTCATTGTTTCTTCGATGAATTTCTCTTCCTCGATACACTCAATGCATCGGCCATCTCCAATCAGGATTTCATTTGACATTTCTCCGCAGCATTTGCACCTTCCTCTTTTGAGATCATTCGGATTGTAAATTGTTTCTTGTATCATTTCTCACCTCCTTCCTTGAAAATGATTATCCGTTTTTCTTCGGGAATCAGTGAAACGATTTCCTCAAAAGTCGGGGGTTGTGCTTCACCATGTAATTCAGCTTTTAGCTTGTCGCGGAATGCAAATTCATGTGTGAACACCGGCCTGCCTAACGTTTCTTGAATTGCTTTGCAGAACACGTCCATAGGTATGCAAAGCCGATCTTGCTCCAATTGGAACTCTGCAATCTGTTTGGAAGTCCATCCCTTCCATCCTTCGTTATCACAAAAAGCAATCGCTTCTTCTTTGGTCAACTGTTTCATTGCTTACCTCCTTTTCTATGGTCGTCTAAGACCAGTTTGCAGATCTGCAATACTTTCTCGGCTTTGTCCAAGTCAAACCATCCATCGCTACGCACACCTGTTTCCATGTCAATCCAGAAATCGTATGTGTCATGCTCCAGCAAGTAGGACAATTTGTCGCCCGCATTGTCGGGGGTAAAGCCTCCGGCATAACCCACTTTGTGACCTGGGTGGTCAAGCACCCTGATTGGTGTGTCGATGCCTCTTCCACCCGAAGCATCAAGCAGGACGGAAAACAGGGTGGGATGAATCCTCTTTGAATCCAAATAGACGTGCATGTCATCTATGCTTTTCTGCTGTATGATGACTTCTTGATTGGGGTAGCATGGCGGACAAACGGTGACAGGGTTGTCTTTATGTCCTGCTATATTCAACTGAATTCGTTGGAAGAGGCCAAGTCTGAATAGTGTCAGCTGTTCGTCCACCTTATCCCAATGGCCATTTGCGGCATCGTGAGCTGCAGAACCACATATATGCAAGGCAAGATTAAGCCTTTTTTCATTCTGCCTTTTTCGCAAACAGCCTATCAGTCCTGGATCTAGAAAGCGGTTTCCTTTTTCTTTCCAGTTTTTACTAACAAGCACACCGAACTCTGCAATTGGAAACTCGCGCTGTATCTCGTGTAAGGCTCTGATGTCGGTCCTGGCATCTATGCCGGTGAAGGTAATATGACAAAGGTTTGCTCGTTTCATTGGGCACCTCCTTCCTTCAGCTCTGGAATCGGCATCCAGTGTGTGACTTCATCGCTTCCGACTCCAAAACCTGCGTCAACACATTTCCATCCAGAAGTCTTGAACTCTCCAACTATTTTGATATACCGAGCCCTTGTTATAGCACCGTTGGCACATTTTATAAGAACTATTTCTGATACCGCAGAACAGCGACGTTCTTCTGAAAGTTCTGGCAACGCTTCCTCCACCGAAATCCAAAGGTTTTCAAGGGTGAACATGACGGCCATTTTGAAGCCTGCTTTGAATATCTTCCCCCATTGGCGGGTGCCGCATGGGCCAATGCAGGCTATTTTCTCTTGGGCGAGTTTCAGTATTCTATCCTGCTGGTTCATTTGGCACCTCCTTTCCGTTCCATCAGCACCGACAAATCTTTGTGGATGTTGCCCATAATTTTGAATCCATTGCCCGATTTGCTGATTTTGTAATCAGAAAAGCAATTGTCTGTTTCAAAGTCAGGTTCCTTGTTTTTATCCAAATATCCACGTCCGGGAGTGTAGAGTAGTTTTCTCCATCCTTTGTCCGTGGAAAGATAGACGCCTGCATCGCTGTCGTACCATGAGAAGAAAATCCTGTCGGTCGGGTCACCCCAAACGAAAGCAATGTCACCTTCGTAATACTCGACTTTTTTATTATTCCTTTCTATCTTTCCAAGGTAGTGTGTTACACCTGTGATTTTGACATCATCGCGTTTCAATAAATCACTAAATGTGATGATTCCAAATGGAGAATCGAGATCAACATCCAATTCCTGTATGGCACCATCTTCGCCTATCCGATAGAAATAACGCCTTTTGTCTTTTTCATAAAGATAGCCTTCTTCTAACTTCGGAAGCATGGTGTTGTTAATCTCAACATTCTCAAAGGCGGTTTGGGCAATATGCAAGGCGGTTGTGAGTTCATCCTTGATTTCTTTGTCATAACAGGCAATGCGGAATATGATATTCGGCACTTCACAGAACAAGCCGAACATCCGTTCTATCGATTTCTCGTCCGTGATGTTGAACTCGCATTTTGCCGCCAGTTCAAAGCGTTCTTTCGTGATGTAGTTCCTTATTTCTCTAATGCTCTCAAAAAGTTGTGATGCATTCTTTAATTCTTGGTAGGTAATCATTTCTCACCTCCTTTCAGCAGCTCGGGGTTGTCGTGGATGTTGCCCACGACGGTAGCCCATTCATGTGTCGGGGCGTTAATAGGCATTTCTTCATCAAGGTTGCCTTGCCAGAGAAAAGCGAATACTCCTCTGACAAATCGGACTTCGATCAATCCTGTATCATCATCCTGTAACTTTAACAAGTCGCCTTCGTAGATCTCTTTCTTGTTGCGGTCGAATAGGCTGGTGAACTGGCCGATGGTTTCTTCCTTGATTAAGTATGAAACACCTTTTGCAGGGTGAATGTGAGGATGTTCAGCGAGTAAATGCAAATCGCCGTACACCCATGAGCCATTCATCAGCCGCTTTGCTCTGAACTTGATTGTTCTCATTGTGCACCTCCTCCGTTTTTGACTTTCAGATTAAGTTCAAGTTTAAATTCTGGCGTGATTTCAAGACTCATTTGGGCGCAAGCGGGTCTCTCGAATAGATTCTTGATATTACCAAGAGCCTCTATTCGGTTGATGGCCTCTTGAATGATGTCGCAAGACTCTTTGGGTCTTACAAAGAGATAGACTCCTCCGTCTTCTCTTTTGGCTAGCATTTCAGACAATCTTGATATCACCTGTTCGTTGGTGAGTGTTGAATATTTCGTTGGTGTCATTTTGTTTTATTTTTCGATTATGAATAATATGCAAGCCGGTTGGTCGACGCGGACGCGGAGATAGCCGCTCTTGGTTCGACCGCTTTTGTGGGCCAGGCAAACCGACAGGCGGCTTTGGCCTTGCCTGATCGTTTGACGGTTGGCGCAATGGCGGCAGGTGTTGCCCTGCATGATGCGGCGCACTTCGGGGTCGGTGTATTCCTCGATGTCGAACAAGGTGTTTTCCATGGGTCATTCCTCCGGCTGTTTGGCCAGCCAGTCCTGACAGTCTTCAAGACCGGCTTGGCCGTGGTTCTCGCTCTGGTAGACAGCGATGCCGGTGTAGCGCAATACCACGCTGTAGCGGTTCTGCATGTCCATCACGATGCTGTATTTCTGCTGCTTGGTCATGGATATATCCTTCCCTTTTTAAATTCAATTTGCTCAAACATGCCAATCCTTCTACCGAGCATCAGACAAAAGACTTTCCTGTCTTTTGGTGCGCCCCATTTCACTTTGCCATAGTCGTAGCGGATTTGTTTTAACTCAAAGGTCATGGTGGTTTGCGTATAGCCACGATGGAAGCGGATGGCCTCAATGTCAGTTGGCACGTGGTTGTAGCATTTATTCAGTTTGCAGTTGCAGTCGGCAAAGCAGATGTTCTGTTTGCCAAAGCCGCGTTTCACCTTGCCGTATTTGCAAAGCCGCTTCGTCCAATAGGCGGTATCTTCGCGATATTCTTCCGGCTTTTCGCCTTGGTCAATCATGTCGTACCACTGGTAGCAAAGGAAAAGGTCAAGGGTTTTCATTCTTTACTTCCTTCCTTAATCTTGAAGTTGACGGCCATTTCGTGCAGCCCCATCAGGTGCATGGCATGTTGGAGTTCGTGTACATAGCGGGTCTTGATGGACACCGAGGCTTCGGGGCCACGCTGGATGAGGAACCGCCAGTGGTCGCCCTCTTTGTAGGCTTGCAGCTCTACAAGGTAATCATCAGACTCGTTGAGATAGGTGGCCACGCCGTCAAGGTCGCGGTGGCAACTGAAGCCGTTGAGGCGGAACATTTCTTCACTGATAAACATACCAATGTCGCGTTCAACCTTATAGTTGCTGACTTCGGTGGTGCAAATCCGTCCATTCTTTTTGATTGAAAGGATTTGGCAGTAGTCGGGGAAGATATCAACCCAATCGCCGACCATAAAACCAATGGCTCTCATTGGGCACCTCCTTCCTCCTGCCAAAAACTTTTATTTGGTTGTAAGTAGAGACTTATTCCTTCAAAATCATCGAAACTACTAATTAGAATGTCTTCGTCGCCAAAGAATTCACTAATCTCTATGAGTTCGTCAAGGAAGATTCCCCAAGACAATTCTATTGAAAGGGTTGAACATCCGTTTTCTGGAGTTTTGACTTTAAGAACCTTGGATTCAGAATTGCTTTTCAGGATGCTATTGATTTTATCCGTGACTTCACAAGCGGTCATTTTGAACGTCCTGATTTTTGGAATTTTAGTAGATTTTGCTGTCATTGTTGGCCTCCTTTCTCGATGACGAAGTTGTCGGCGAGTTCATGCATTCCCATCATGCGCATGGCGTGTTGGAGTTCTGATACATACAATCTATCTGTAAAGGCTGCGTATCTTCTATCATTGTAAATCTCAAAACTTGAAAAATCGCCGGCTTTTAGACCAATGACAATTACATTATCTTCCTTTTCGTAAATCCATACGTCAGGTTTAACAATGTTTTCTGACTTATCTTTAGACACCTTATAAAAACCATTGGCTTCGAGGATTTCAGGGTTGATTTCAATACTTGAGAAGCAATCCCAGAACTTATCGCCGCCCGAAAAGTCTACTTGTCTTATTCTGTTCAGTTCCGTTTCGTTGGTGTCGGGGTCGGTGAACTTCACCCAGTCACCAATCATAACTTCATTGGGTTTCATTGCTGGCCTCCTTCCTCGAATTCGGTTCCTTGATCTCTCATACAAATTTGTTGGCCCATAATAAATGCTAAGATGTCAGCGCGTTGTTTGTTGTTCCGCCACTCTTTACTACCTCCAATCTCTATTGCCATTTCTACAAGTTCGGCATCCGGTAGTTCTCTCAGTTCGGTCATGGTGTACCACTTTCTTTTTGGGGCGGCCTTGGTCTTCTTTCCTTGCTTCATGATTCGCCTCCTTTCTCCTTTGATTTCTTGACGTTGCCGAACGAGTCGATGACTCTTCCGTCTTCGGTGAAGGTGGTAAGCAGTTCCCATCGGTTCATGGGCTCGGGGTTGTAGCCGAAGAGTTCCACCTTGCCGTGCCTTTCGGCCTGCAAAGCAGCTTCCTGGTGTGCCTCGCGCATGGTGCCGGTCATCTTCACGATGACGTCGAAGCCCTTGCGAATCTCGAAGTTGTACTTGGCGGCACTCATAGCGCACCTCCTTTCTGGAGCACGGCCAATTTGCTATGCTCGTTGCAGGTTGGTAGTGTGATGTAGGCCGGAATGGGCTTGCCGGTCTTGCGGCAACAGGTCGACAGATGGCCGCCTCTTCCGATGAAGAAGACGCTATCGTCGCAGTTGTCGCATGTGAGTGTTGTTGTTGATTTGTCCATGTTGTTGTTGATTTTGAGTTAGTGAATGATTGGTTATGATTCTTCGGTGAACACCGCCTTGCCGAACATGTCGAAGGCGATGCGGTTGATGGCTTTTCGGTTTTCCTCCGTCTTGACGGGTGTACCTGTCTTCCACATCCGAAATAGGCCGTCGCTGACATTACAGGAAGCGATTACACGCTTGCGGAACTCATCATAGCGGCCATGGGGAATGTTGCTTACAAACTCTTCAAATTGTGTCATTTCGATTTCGTTTTGTTGATGTATTTTCGTTTCGTCTTACGAAGCGCAAAAGTAAATAAATTATTTACTCAGTCAAGAATTTTTTTACAAAAGTTATCAACAATTTTACTCAGACACCAATTCAAATTCAATAATCATTTGTAAATTAGAACATTATGAACATGAAAGAAATTCATCTCGGTCAAGTCATCAAAGAGGCTTGTAAACAAAGTAATTACAGCCAGGTTGAAATTGCTCAAAAGATGGGCATTTCGAAGCAAACTTTGAACGGAAGGTTCAAGAAAGATGATTGGGGGGTAAAAGAATTATTTACCATTTCCCAGATTTTGGGACAAGACTTCGTTGCTCCGTTTACTCAGCCCAAAAACGAAGAAGACCAACGTACCAAAGTAGTACTGCACATCGAAATCGAAAAGGAAAAAAGCGATGAAGTGTTGCGGTACATTAAGGACAAACAACTGTATGAGATATTGAAATCAAACACATAGAAGTATGAACAATAGTTTTACATTTGAAAATTTACCAAAATATCTATCTTACAATGAAAAACTTTTCCGTCCCACAATATTCAAATGGGAATGGGAAGGTCACAGCAACGCATATTTTGGCATGTACGCCCAATACAATCCTGTTTCCAATACTATTAGGGTTAACCGTGCTTTGATTTGGGCAATAGGAAGTACTTATGAAGAAGCTTTGGAGGGATTTCTTGCAAAATGCGAGGGGCAAAGAAAAAACATGTCTGGTAAGACTTGGAAGGGAAATAAGCCTTACGATATAAATCTAATGGATCCTGATTTGATAGCCAACCAGTAGCAAACACAACAAACTGAATAACAGATATATGCACCATCATTGCGCGTCTGAAAAATCGGCGCAAAAACGGCGCAAAACAATGAAAAAACGAAGAAAATAGGAATAATAACAGGCTGGATTTCAGCAGGATGGAAGTCGGCGTTTGGGTCTCGGTAGTCACTGGTTCGAGTCCAGTACGTCCCACCAAAAACAACAAAACCCGCTGGTTTCAGCGGGTTTTGCGTTTTATTTAGCGCTTCTTTAGCGTGTCATTTCACACCGAGTTTCTTGGCGATGTTCTTTGGAAGTGCGTCCTTGTGCAGGACGATGTTCATGGTCTTGTATTTGGCGAAAGCCTCAGAGACGTACCATATGCCGTGGTATTTGCCACTGTCGCCCCACGAGTTCTTGCCCATGAAGTATTCCTTGCCGTTTTGGTCTTTGGCCTTGCCGAAGACGAGCAGGCCGTGGTCGTCGCCAGTCTCCCAGTTATCAAAGGCTTCCTGACGCATCTCTTGTGTGACTTCAATCTCTGGCATTGGCTTAGAGGTCAGCTCGCTGCGACGATTTGCCGCCGACATGCCCAACCAATGTGCCATGTCGGAGCCTGAGAGTTCGACCGCTTTCTCGGCATCGGGGCAGACGGCAATGCCATCGCGGGTGAAGCCTTGCTCGCTGACATCGGCACTCCATTGGAAGGTGTAGCCTTTGTCGATGGCATATTGCATGACCTCCATCAGTTCGTCGATAGGCAGGTTATAATAAGGGCAGCCACGCCAGTTGTCTTCGATCTCAAGTGCAAAAGGCTCATAGAAAGGATGATGCGTGAAAGAGGTGAGGGTGATGTAGTTGTCGGCTTCAAGGCCCAACGACTTGGCATATTCCTGTGGCGTCATGCCATTCACCTTTTCTGGATATTTGCCAAGATAGGCATCGTAAATGCCTTGCAGGCCTTCTTTCCACACGGGGCTGAGTTTGCTGATGTCACTTTTGGCAAGGGCTTTCACATAGCCTGTGGCCACGAGGTCGAGCTCGGTGTGATTGGGCAAGGTCCCGCCATAACGGTTGCCAGGCATGTCTTCCTGACGGACGAAGCCATAGTGTTCCAAGCAGTAAAGCACGTCTCCACACTTGCCGCCTGGTGCCCAGCTAGCGTTGCCGTGCAGACGGACATATTTTTCGGCACGATCCATCATGGAATGGCTGACAACATACATCTCGGAGAGGTCGACGTCAACGCCCTTGATGCGGAGTGCTTCGGCTTCCATCAGGGCAATGCCGGAATGGGCCCAGCAAGTGGAAGAGCGATGTTGGTCGCGAACGGCCGTGATTGGAATTTCCTTGATTGTAGTAAACTGGAATCCTTCTTCTTTCTTTTCATCTTGTGCCTTGACGGGCATGAAGCCCATCATCAAGGCTAAGGCAAGTAACAATTGCTTTTTCATTAGTATTTGAATTTAATGATTTGCTATCTAAGAACAAACCTAGATTTGCAGCGCGATAGTCTGCCGTGAGGTTTGCAAGCGCAAAAATAGGAAAACTACAGTTACCGTGGTAAAACTTAATCATTTTATTTTTGCCCGTCTCAAATAATTTCCTATCTTTGCCGTTCAAAACAATAACGAGTATTATTTTTCAAAACAGATATGATGCAACACAATATCGTACCCCAAGATTTAGCAAAGAAAATCTTTGCAGAAAGTGGTCTGCCGAGCATCGGAAGAGCTGGCATCCGCGAAATCAACAAGTTGGCCTTTGACCTCGAAGCTGCAAGTGGCAAAAAGTTCATCCACATGGAATTAGGCAACCCTGGACTGCCTGCCGCTCGTGCTGGCGTGGAAGCCCAAATCAAAGCCTTGCAAAACGGTGTGGCGGCCAACTATCCGCCCATCGACGGTGCACCTATTTTAAAAAAGGAGGCCTCTCGTTTCATCAAGAACTTCCTTGACCTCGATGTCGACCCCGCTAACTGCGTGCCTACCGTCGGATCCATGCAAGGTGCTTTCGCCTCGTTCATGATTGCCGGACATTCTGACGCAAAGAAAAACACCATCCTCTTCATCGACCCCGGCTTCCCCGTCCATAAGTTCCAAAACAAGGTGCTCGGCATCCCGATGGAGCATTTCGACATTTACGAATACCGTGGCGAGAAACTGCGCGCCAAATTGGAAGAGGTGCTGAGTAAAGGCAACATCCACAGCCTGCTCTACTCCAACCCCAACAACCCGACATGGGTGTGCCTCACCGACGAGGAATTGCGCATCATAGGCGAACTGACCAACAAGTACAATGTCATCGTCATGGAAGACCTCGCCTATTTCGGAATGGACTTCCGCAAGGACTACAGCCATCCGGGCGAAGCCCCTTACCAACCCACCGTAGGCAAATACACCGACTATTACATCCTGATGATTTCCAGCTCGAAAGCCTTCAGCTACGCCGGCGAGCGTTGCGCCATCCTTGGCATCAGCAACAAGTTGGCCCAGCACCACTT
>JAEEGI010001368.1_pt1 | contig 60918 bp, 59 predicted proteins | sample 8958751 | NCBI WGS metagenome assembly JAEEGI01 (sample SAMN16246545, study PRJNA631951) | gut metagenome | biome: gut microbiome; feature: rumen; material: KS-attached | host: Bos | place: Iran: Karaj | collected 2018-10
CGATATACGGTTTCGTATTTCGCCAAACACCACACCGATTTTTGCCTCGATGCCTGTGTTGGTCGAACTTGTAAAACGTTTCAAGTAAGGAAACAGCTTGCCGTTGACAAACTCAATCAGGTCCTCCCCGACAAGGGCATTATGTACGTCGTAATCACCCGAGGGCGTGCGCGGCATAGCCCAGTCGTTCCAACGGTAGCCCTCGGCAATGATGGGCGTATAGTCCTTGTCCTGCAGTGCCGCCTCCACCTCGCGAGTCTTCTCGAGGTCGTCGAGATATTTGAGGAATAGAATCCACGATTTCTGTTCTATATAGTCAAGCTCGCTGCTGCACCCCTCGTCGGTACGCAGGATGTTGTCGATGTTTTTGAATGTCTGCTCGAAAGCCATATTGTCTTTTTTAACTTTACGCGTAAAGTTAATAACACCAAATATTCACTTTTATTGTGTGTAATACAATTAAAATCGGCAGATAGATTCAAACTCGAACCATGACCATTGCCAAATAGATAGATTGTTTTTGTTCAATATGGAGGAGTATAACAACATGTGGTTGTGGTAGATAAGACCACACACAACCGTAAGAATGATTGCCCCGGCAATTAACTATTCGTTATACCTACATTGCATTTCCAGGCCGTCCAAATTCGCCCGACAACTCCTGTAAAGATTTGGCATCATGTATCCAGTTCGCTACACCCACAAGACGCTTCTCTACACACTTTTTTTCAGTTTTCGATACACTCTTTTTCATTATTCTACCAATGCAATAAAGGGTCTTCTATTAATCACCCCGGTGAGGTGAGACTATTAATTAAACGGTACAAGCCGAAGGCGCAGTGCCGTGATACTCAGATATCTGAGAACTGCGTCCCGAAGGGACGCTACATACCATACAGATTTGTAGAACCCACCAAAAGAGTCCCACAAATAACCACTCCACGTAGTATTGTCGGTTTATCCCGCAAGCAAATATCCTGCCTCTGCACTCTAAATACATCACTTCAAGCACCATTATGTCTCCGTTGCACCTTCGTTTTCATTAGTGCCTTTTCTCATTTCTTAGCCATCACTTAGTTAGGGGCAGGGTTAATAAGGGATTTTGAAGAGCTTATTAAAGGCTTAATATACAGCGGAGTTGCAACGAAAATGGAAACTTGGTGGCGAGGCGTGATTGTTGATGGGTGAGTTGCTGATATTCAGGCTGTAAGTATGGGTGATTGTTAAGGAGTATGGAAGGGTAGGGAGGGGATTTGGTCTAAATTGGTTGTTGGGAAGGTGCGGGAATGGGGGTTGAGTTGGGGCGGAGGGGCTGGGAATAAGTTTTTTTTGTGTGTTTCTTTGTATGTCGGAAAAAATTCGTATTTTTGCAAATTGGCAGGATTGTCTGCCGATTGAAAATAGAAGATGGAAATGCAGAATCCAATTATACTTGCTATTGAGTCGTCGTGCGACGATACATCGGCTGCGGTGCTGCGAGGCGACCGATTGCTGAGCAATGTGATAGCGTCGCAGAAGGTGCATGAACAGTATGGGGGCGTGGTGCCGGAGTTGGCGTCGCGAGCCCATCAACAGAATATAGTGCCGGTGGTGGACGGGGCGTTGAAGAATGCGGGAGTGGAGCGAGGAGATGTGGATGCGGTGGCGTTTACGCGCGGGCCGGGATTGATGGGGTCGCTGATGGTGGGGGTGTCGTTTGCGAAGGGGTATGCCCAGGGTTTGGGAGTTCCGCTGCTGGAGGTGAATCACTTGCAGGCGCATGTGCTTTCGCATTTTATCAGGGAGAGCGACGATGCAGTGGTGCCGGAGTTCCCGTTGGTGTGTTTGCTGGTGTCGGGAGGGCATACGCAGATATTGTTGTTGCGAAGCCATTTCGACATGGAGGTGCTGGGGCAGACGATAGACGATGCGGCAGGCGAGGCGATGGACAAGGCGGCGAAGATAATGGATTTAGGTTATCCGGGCGGGCCGGTGATAGACCGGCTGGCGCAGGAGGGGGACCCGCAGGCTTTCCATTTTGCAACGCCGCATATAGCAGGGAATGATTATAGTTTTAGTGGAATAAAGACATCTTTTTTGTATTTTCTGAGAGACCGTCTTGTGGAGGAGCCTGATTTTGTGGAGCGGCACAAGGCGGACTTGTGTGCGTCGGTGCAGGAGTGCATAGTGGGTTTCTTGGTGAAGAAGCTGGAGAAAGCGGTGAAGGAGAGCGGAGTGAAGCAGGTGGCGATAGCGGGCGGGGTTTCGGCCAACAGTTTGCTGCGCCGAAGAGTGGAGGAGATGGGGCGGAGGAGACACTGGAAGGTGTTTGTGCCGCCGATGCGTTTTTGCACAGACAATGCAGCGATGGTGGGTATAGCAGGTTATTTCAAGTATTTGAGGGGTGAGTATGCGGATATTTCGCTGCCGCCCTATGCAAAGAAGGAGGGATGATGAGAGGGAGTTCGAAATGTTGGCTTCTGATAGGGATGATGGCGTGGGGCGCGTTGGCGGCCCAGGACATTCATTTCTCGCAGGTGGATGCGGACCCGGTGCTGCTGAATCCGGCATACTCGGGTTTTTATCAGGGGGCAGGACGTTTCGGACTGATATACAGGAACCAGTGGGCGAGTGTGAGTGTGCCCTACCAGACGTTTGCGGTGACGGGCGAGATGGCGTTGTGGCGCAGCAGTAACCAGAGGAACGGGCTGAGCGCGGGACTTTTGTTTTTTAACGACCATGCTGGCACGTTGGGCTACGGCACCACGTCGGGGCATGTGTCGGTGGCTTATTATACGGCGTTGAACCGAGCCGGGAGCAGTGTGCTATCGGTGGGATTGGAGGGTGCTTATGCGCAGTCGGGTTTCGACCCGTCGCGTGCCGAGATGGAAGACCCGAGCGACCTGGTGGCGACCAACCGGGTGGGGTATCCGCTGCTGGCGGTAGGCGCGGCGTGGTATTATCAGCCGACGGGCGATTTCCACACGAAGGTGGGTTTCTCGCTGCGGAATGCGAACAGGCCGAATATCTCGTACGGGGGATTGGACAATGTGTTTTTGGAACGGCGGTACAGCCTGTTTGCGCGGGCGGAATACCGCCGCTGGCAGTCGGTGTCGCTGATGCCGGTGGTGTTGGCTCAGATTCAGGGGAGGCACCGCGAACTGGTGTACGGGATGGATGTGAAATGGTATATAGAGGAGGGCGGAGCGCGCGAGGTGAGTTTGAGGTGCGGGCTGGCGTTTCGCCACGGGGACGCGGTGATAGCGAATGTGATGATGGAGTATGGGCCGATGGTGTTTACGTTTTGCTACGATGCCAATGTGTCGGGGCTGGCGGCGGCGAGCCACACGGTGGGTGCATTCGAGGGGGGAGTGGTGTACCGGATGTCGAAGGGCGCGAAGAAGCGGAAGGCTATAAAGTGCCCGGTTTATTGAGAAAGAAAAGAACTGATAAAGATATGAAAAAAGAGAACAGAAAAATGGCGAGATGCCTGACGGCGTGTTTGATGATGTTGGTGGCGGTGCTGCCGATGCGGGGTCAGGTGAGATATGATGTGACCCATGTGGGGCCGAATGTGAACACAATAGGGAGTGAGACCGGCGCGGTGCTGGTGCAGGACAGCCTGTTGCTGTACACATCGATGCAGAACCAGGAGACGAGCCGACTGTATTTGATAGATTTCAGTCCGTTGCTGACGCAGGTATTTCAGGCTCCGGTGTCGGGAGACGGGACTTTGGGAGAGGGGACTGTGAACATGTGGGGGCTGAACGGCGGAGGAATGAACACAGGCAACGTGGCGTATGACGCAAAGAACGAGATATTGTACTTTACGCGGTCGCAGACGGGCAGTGACGGAGTGAACCACATATACTATTCGAAGCGGAATGGGAAACGATGGAGCAAGGCGGTGAAGATGCAGGGCGACGTGAACCTGACGGAATACAACAGCACGCATCCGTCGGTGGGGTATTTGCCCGACGGGAAGACAATACTGTATTTCAGCAGTGACCGTCCGGGTGGAATGGGCGGAATGGATATATGGTACACCATATTGATAAAAGAGGGGATGCCGGGAAACTGCACCAATCTGGGCGGACCGGTGAATACTGCGTCGAACGAGATTACGCCGTTTTATGCAAACGAGGAAGGGTGCCTGTATTTCAGCAGCGACCGCACAGGAGGGCAAGGAGGCTTTGACGTGTACAGTGCTGAGGGGATGAGGAACAGCTGGCAGTTGCCGCACAACATGGGCAAAGAAATAAACACGAAATACGAGGATTTGTTTTTCACGCTGCAGCCTTGCCGCTGCCGGTGCCAGAGTTTGGAAGGAGAGGGAGCGGACAACGGGGAGTTTGTGGAAGCGTGCGGATTCCTTTCGTCGAACCGGCCGGGGTCGATGTACGAGACCGACAGCAACTGCTGTCACGACCTGTACCGTTGGCGCCGCATCAGGAAACCCGAGGGAAAGGAAACACCGGTTCAGCAACCGCCCTATAGCCGACAGGCGCTGGACTATCTGCCACTGAGCTTGTATTTCCACAACGACGAGCCCAATCCGCACACGCTGGACACCACCACGACGCTGGACTATGGGTTGACGTGGCGGAAGTATTTGCAGATGCGGGACGAATACAAGGGAGCGCAGTCGAACCCGATAGACAAACGGAAACGGGATTCGGTGCAGGGGGCTGTGGATTTCTTCTTCGACTACCAGGTGAAGAAAGGATATAACGATTTGATAGCCTTTATGGAGTTGCTGTACCAGGATTTGAAGCAGGGGAAGAAAGTGGTGATTACGGTGAACGGGTATGCGAGTCCGCTGTTTGAAAGCGAGTATAACGTGAACCTGTCGAAGCGGCGAATTCATTCGTTGCGCAACCAGCTGTGCCGATGGAACGGATCGGTGTTGCTGCCTTATCTGAACACTGGAAGCTTAAAAATAGAGCCTGTGGCCTACGGAGCCCCTGGGACCGACGAGGTGGCACCGGGCGACCCACGCCGCGACCCGCGCAGCATGAAGTCGGTGTACGGCATTGAGGCGGCCATGGACCGCAGGATAGACATAATAGACTACCGCTATTTTTGAGCGGTGGGAACCAGAGAAACGATTGAAGAACAAAATAGCAGAGAGATGAAAATATTATGTGTAGTGCGTAACTATGCGCCTCATGCCAGCGAGATGAAGGCAGAGGTGCCTAAGGAGCCTGTGTTTTTTATAAAGCCGGACAGTGCGCTGAATCCCAGACAGCTGCCTTTTTTCTATCCGGATTTCTCGACCGATGTGCAGCACGAGATAGAGGTGGTGGTGCGGATAGAGAAGGTGGGGAAATGCATAGAGCCGCGGTTTGCGCATAAGTACTATAATTCGGTGGCGCTGGGGATAGACCTCACAGCGCGCGACATGCAGCGGAAGGCGAAGGCGGAGGGGATGCCGTGGTTTTTGTCGAAAGGATTTGACGGGAGCGCGGTGCTGAGTGGGTTTGTGCCGCTGGAAGAACTGGGGAAAGGAGTGGACAACCTGGAATTTGCGTTGAAGAGAAACGGGGAGATGGTGCAGGCCGGGAACACAAGGGATATGATATTCAGTGTGGACAAGCTGATAGCGTATGTGTCGCGATATGTGACGTTGCGGACGGGCGACCTGATATACACAGGGACGCCTGCGGGAGTGGGACCAGTGGCGATAGGCGACCGGCTGGAGGGTATTTTGGAAGGACGGAGCGTGCTGAGACTGGATGTGAAGTGAGAACGGAGGAGGCAGAAAGACTGGCGGTATGCCCGTGAAGGAGAAGAGATGCGGAGATGTAAAATCCAGGGAAATGGATTACATAAAGGATACAAGCGTATTGGCACATGCGGGGAACGATGGACATTGGGCGGTGACGGGCCGAGGGAATAAAATTTTTTTGGGTTGATACAATAAAAGCCACCTTTTTTTGTTAATAAGGGGCATTGATGATAGAAATACAATTTTTATCACGAAAACGATACTAAAAGAAAACACGTTAAAAACATAAAAATCATGAAGAAATTGTTTTTATTAGCCCTTGCCGTTGTGATGACGATGGGCGCTGTGAAAGCACAGGAGAAACAGGAAGCTGAAGTAAAAGAGATGCACGGACCGAAGATTGTGTTTGCCGAGAGGGAGCACAACTATGGCACCATCCAGAAGGGTGGAGACGGCAACTGCGTTTTTTCCTTCACCAACACGGGTGACGAGCCCCTGATACTTAGCAACGTGAGAGCCAGCTGCGGCTGCACCACGCCGAAGTGGACCCAGAAACCCATTATGCCTGGCAAGGCCGGCGAAGTGGGTGTGCGCTACAACACCAACAATGTTGGCGGATTCACCAAGACGGTTACCATCACCTCGAACGCCGTGAACGAGCCGCGCGTTGTGGTGAAGATTAAAGGTAATGTGGTTCAGCAGAATAATTAACCCTTTATAGATTATTGTTATGCCTACCGTTTCGAAAAAAGCTTATGAGCTGCCCCAGTCGGCAATCCGCAAATTGGTGCCCTTTGCAGATGCAACCAAGGCTCACGGAATACATGTGTATCACCTGAATATTGGCCAGCCCGATATTGAGACTCCCCAGGGAGCCCTGAAGGCATTGGCTGAGACCAAGATAAAGGTGCTTGCGTATAGCCCCAGCGCCGGTATAGAGAGTTACAGACACAAGTTGTGCGAATACTATAAACGCCACAATATCGACATCACGCCGGAGCGCATACTGGTGACCACCGGCGGTAGCGAGGCGTTGCAGATGGCCTTCACGGTGTGTCTGAATCCGGGCGACGAGATTATCATCCCTGAACCGTATTACACCAACTATAACACCTTTGCCAAGCTGTGCGATGCGAAGATAGTGACGATACCGAGCGACATCAAGTCGGGATTTGCATTGCCCCATGTGGAGGAGTTTGAGAAGGTGATTACGCCTAGAACACGCGCCATCATGATATGTAACCCCAACAACCCCACCGGATATCTCTATTCGAAAGAGGATTTGATGGCAGTGGGTGCATTGGTGAAGAAATATGACTTGTTCCTGTTTGCCGACGAGGTGTACCGCGAGTTCTGCTATGACGGTGCTGAGCATTTCAGCGTGCTGAACCTGCCGGGATGCGAAAACAATGTGGTGCTGTTCGACTCGGTGTCGAAGCGCTACAGTGCCTGCGGCGCACGTGTGGGATGCCTGATTACGCGTAACAGCGAGGTGTTTTCCTACCTGATGCGACTGGCTCAGGCTCGTTTGTCGCCACCCAGTTTCGGACAGATATTTGCCGAAGCTGCCATTGACACGCCTCAGGAATATTTTGACGCCGTAGAGGCTGAATATGTGGCCCGCCGCAATGTGGTGGTGGAAGGCATAAACAAGATACCCGGATGCTTCTGCCCGATGCCTAAGGGCGCATTCTACACGGTGATAGACCTGCCGGTGAAGGACAGCGACCACTTCTGCCAGTGGCTGTTGACCGACTTCTCGTATGAGGGTGCCACCGTAATGCTGGCTCCCGCAACAGGATTCTATGAGGATCCCGAGCGCGGCCGCCATCAGGCACGCATCACCTACTGCCTCTGCATTGAGGATTTGAAGAAGGCTATCAAATGTCTCGAAGAGGCTTTGAAGGTTTATCCTGGACGTTATTAATGATTCTCCCATAAAAAAGGGAAGGGCGGTTCGATATGGGCCGCCCTTTTCGATAAAGGTAATAAAGTAGTAAAAGGCCATGGGAACACCACAAAAGGATGAGGAACGGAGACGGCGGCGGACCGCCGTAGTGCAGGCTTGCATGGCGATGCAGCAGGAGATTGCCGCCACCGCCAAACAGGAGATGGACTCGGCCCAGCAACAGAGCAACGAGTATGGAGCCAATGTGGACCGATACGACTCGTACCGCACTAAAATGATGCGGATGCGCGATATGTATGCCAAGCAGCTATCGAACGCCAACGCGTCGATAAGGGTGCTGCAGGAGTTGCTGCGCCAGACACCGCACGAGAGTGCCGAGCAGGGGGCTGTGGTGGTGACGGACCGTCAGAATTTCTTTCTGGGTGTGGGTGTGGGTAAATTCCTTGTGCCCTACAAAGCTGCCGAGTCGGCCAGACAGGAGGTGTTTTTTGCCATCAGTGCCCAAACGCCCATATACATGGCGTTGAAAGGGAAAAAAGTGGGAGACACACTTACATTCAACGGAGTTACTCAAACTATCAAAGAGATTTATTGACCGACAGGGGCTTCGGTTTGATGAGAATATGCGAATAATAGTATAACCTTAAAATAAAGACAGACAATGTTTATGTTGGATTTTAAAGAAATAATCAGTGCTTTTCTTGTCTTGTTTGCCATCATTGACATCACGGGCTCTATACCCATATTCCTGTCTCTGAAACAGAGTGGCAACAGGTTCAATCCTATTTATGCGGCGTTGATATCGCTGCTCATCTTTGTGGTGTTTTTCTTTCTGGGGGACGCGGCGTTGCGTCTCTTCGGAGTGGATATCCAGTCGTTTGCAGTTGCCGGCTCCATCGTGTTGTTTATCATGGCATTCGAGATGATACTTGGGGTGGAGATTTTCAAGAACGACGCATCGAGTGGTGGGTCAACAGTGGTGCCCATTGCCTTCCCGTTGATAGCAGGTCCTGGAGCCCTCACCACTATTATCTCGCTTCGGGCCGAGTATGCCGATATCAATATTCTTATAGCATTGTGCATCAACATAGTGATAGACTATTTGGTGTTGCGCTATATCAACCGGCTGGAACGCCTGCTGGGTGGCACGCTGATATCAATATTGCGTAAGTTCTTCGGTGTTATCCTGCTTGCCATAGGTGTGAAACTGTTCACCACCAATTTGGGCAGTATGGTGCACGGCTATTTCGTGTTGGGACAATAACGGGAACCCCTTGCTGCTAAAATGCGCTGATGCTGCATTCCTTTCCGTGAAAGGAGTGCAGCAACGTAATGTGTTGTAATATCAACGGACTTTGGAATAATGAATAGAGTAGGGTAAGTGGGCATTTTTTTGAGAGTTGGTGATTATATCGGGAAATTTATGTATTTTTGCAATAGATGAATGTTGTCTCGGCTTTGGTCAATGTGTTGAGGCATAATTCTTTGTCGTGCAAATAAAAAACTATATTATACAATGAAAAAGAGTTTATTCGTTTTGTCTTTGATGCTTGTGGCTCTTGTGGGGCGTTCGTATGCGTACGATTTTCATTCGGTTGCGCCAACTGGGCAGACTCTGTATTACAATATTGTAGACGGCTATGCTGTGGTGACTTACCCTGGCGATTCCACCAATTGCTGGGACCCCGACCTATATACCGAACCTGCCGATACGCTGATTGTGCCGAGCATCGTTACGTATAACGATACGGACTATGTGGTCAGGGCAGTGGGCCGAAAGGCATTCTCCAACTGTGCACGCCTGCTTTGGGTTATGTTGGGCGATTCAATAGTACGTATAGAAGCAAGCGCATTCCAGTATTGCACCCGATTGGAGCGAGTGGATGTGAGTGGAGGTTTGGAGTCTATTGGTGCACAGGCGTTTGAGTATTGCTCGTCGATGCGGAAAATTGTTATCCCGCAGAATGTGCACGAACTGGGAGTTGGTGCATTCTCATTTTGCAGCATGCTCGACTCTATCATGCTGCCGTCGGCCATCAGCACCATCAACGAAAGCCTCTTCTATTCGTGTGGTTCGCTGGCCACTATATTTGTGCCCAACACAATTACCAGCATTGGATTTTCGGCTTTTCGCTCGTGCAGTTCGCTTCGCACCATCACCCTTCCCAATTCTATCACCTCGATAGGGGGAGCCGCATTCGCCTATTGCTCCAATTTGCGTTCGTTTGTCTTTCCTGACAGCGTGACCACTGTGAACAATTATACTTTCTTTGACTGCGGGCAACTCACTTCCGTCACCCTTCCTGAAGGATTGCAATCCATTCAGGGGGCGCCGTTCAACCGCAATGTGAGGATGACCGAGCTGATTTCGCTCAATCCTGTGCCGCCCACTGTGAGTTCCAATCTGGCCGCCACTCTGCCCAGCGACGTGTTGGTGCGTGTGCCTTGTGGCTCGTACGATGTCTATGCCAGCGATTCTGTGTGGGGCGCTTTCTCCAATTTGATGGAGTATCCGGGATACCATATCGACTATTCGGCCGACGATACTGCGGCGGGCGATGTGGTGCTGCTGGTAGAACCTACATGCACCAGCTCGTTGGCCGAAGTGCAGGCAGTACCTCACGAGGGATATGAATTCGACCATTGGCACGACGGCAACCGCGACAATCCCCGCTCGGTGGACGTGACGGTTGATCCGGTTCTTATAGCCTATTTTGTGTATGTTGGACCTATAGGTATCAATACCATTGACGAGGTGGAGGCTCGCGTCACCACTGCCTCCAATTCAATAGTGGTTTCGGGTGCAGAAGGGTTGCCGATACGTGTTTACGAAATCAACGGACGGCTTTGCCATTCGTGCGGTGAAGCTTCGGTCAACCATCGTTTCGCAGTGGAGCATCCGGGAGTGTATCTGGTGCAGATAGGCCAATATCGCGCAATCAAGGTAGTAGTTTTGCCCCAATAAGGGAAGCCGTCCGCCGGAATTTGTTGGCTTAGTTCATACTTGCTAACTTCTTTCTGAGCCAATTCAACGCCTTGTTTTCGGGCTGGCACCGATAGCATAATATAAGTTCCTGATTCCAATAGGTATCAGGAACTTCTTGTTTTATTGTCTATCTCATCGACCCCTATTGCGGAGTCAACGCCCCCTTGTGTCGATTGGGAAACTGTAAGGGAAACACCTTGTTCCCCAGCAATAAAAGTGTCAGTATTCTGTGATTTCGGAGAACTGCCGCCAGCCCACCGCCTGATGGTACAGCTCGTAGCTTCCCGCCGGTACCCTCATCGGGATATCGAGATTTACCTTGTCGAACGACGACTCGTCGAGCTTTGGGGGATTCGGTGCCTGCGAAACGATATAGTCTATCTTTTTGCACCCCGCAAAAGCCCCCTCGCCAATCTCTTTGAGGGTGGAGGGCAGTGTGAGGCGGGTGATACGGTCGCATCCTGCGAAGGCGTTGTAGCGTATGGAAGTGACGGTATAGATTGTGGTGTCGTCATCCTCGGGGTCTGCATTGCGTCCACGCGAGCGGTCGGGAGTCACCGTTTCAGGTATAGCCAGCTGTCCGCTGGGTTCCCTGTATCCTTTCCAGGGTTTCTCCTCGTCGTTGCCGGGATAGGTCACCTCCACCGTAGCACCTTTTTTTCCACCGGTGCTGGTGATATAGAAGTAGAGTGTGTTGCCACCAATTTTTTTAGCAAAGTCGTAATCCTGAGCTGCCATGCACAGCGGCAGTAAAGCCAATAGGGATAAAATCACTTTTTTCATGCCCCTATAACGCAGTATTGTGAAAAATATTGTATCTTTGCATTTTTGAAATAAGGCCGCTATGCTGTTTAATTCATTGTCGTTCATGATATTCTTCCCAGTGGTGACACTGGTGTATTATCTCCTGCCATTTCGTTGGAGGTGGTGTTGGCTTTTGGCGGCAAGCTGTTTCTTCTACATGTGGTTCAAACCGGTGTATATCCTTATCCTGCTGGTTACTATACTTATAGACTATACGGCCGGACTTATGATTCACCGCTACCGACTTCAACCCCGCAAACGGAAGGGGTGGCTTGTCGCGAGCATCGTTTCCACACTGTCGGTACTCTTCATTTTCAAATATCAGGGTCTTTTCTACGAAACCAATATCCTGTTGCCCATTGGTCTCTCGTTCCATACTTTCCAAAGCCTCAGTTATGTTATCGAGGTGTATAGAGGCAATCAGCGGCCCGAGCGTCATTTCGGTTTCTACTCCCTCTATGTGATGTTCTATCCCCAGTTGGTCACTGGCCCTATCGAGCGTCCGCAAAACCTTCTGCGCCAGCTACACATACCCCAGCCTTTCCAGATGCAGAACCTGGCACGGGGCGTGATGCTGATTCTTTTCGGTCTTTTTGCCAAGATGGTGGTGGCCGACAATCTGGCCGTCTATGTAGACCAGATTTATGCCCAGCCCGACCAGTATGGCAGTGCTGCTATAGCGTTGGGCCTCTTTTTCTATTCGTTCCAAATCTATTGCGATTTCTTCGGCTATAGCACCATTGCCCTCGGCTGCGCCAAAGCGATGGGCTACGACCTTATGGACAATTTCCGTGCCCCATTTCTCAGCGCGTCGGTGGGCGAGTTTTGGCGCAGGTGGCACATCTCGCTTTCCACCTGGTTTCGCGATTATGTCTATATCCCCATGGGCGGCAGTCGTGTCAAGGTGTCGCGCTGGATGTTCAACATTATGGTGGTGTTTCTGCTCAGCGGCCTGTGGCATGGTGCCGACTGGACATTTGTGGTTTGGGGCGGAATGCACGGCTTGCTGCTTGTTGTCGAGGGATTGCCCGACAAGTTGCGCCATCGGCGTCCCAGGGCCACTAGTTCCCTGCCCCTCCGGTTGCTGCGCACCGCAGCTGTCTTTGTGGTTGTCACCCTCCTGTGGTCAATCTTCCGGGCCGAAGGCTTTTGGCAGATTAAGCAATTGGCCAAGGCTTTTGTCCACAACACTGGGCTTCACTCTATGCCCGACATCCAGTGGGTGCCGATATTGTTCCTAGTTGTTTTCATAATAGTCGACATCTTGCTGCGCAACACCCGTTTCGACCGTTGGTGCATTCGCCAGCATCCTGTTGTGCGTTGGGCGGTATGCTTCATCTTGGCCTTCTGCACTGTGGCCTTTGCCAGTGTCGAGACATTTCCATTCATCTATTTCCAGTTCTGACCCATGAAAACCGCCATCAAAACACTCATCATTGTCGCGCTTCTTTGCGTTGTGGCCGATGGCCTCTACCGCTTTCTGTTCTGGCCTCACGACCGTGTGGCTTATAGCGGCCCGCTGGTGGCACTGGTTGACAAGATAGACTCTACCGGTGCGGATATTCTCTATTTGGGCGAATCGTCAAACCATACTTTCGGTTGGTACGACTCCGACACGGCGTGGATCAGCCAGATGGTGGCCCGCCATTTCCCCTCGCTGCGGGTGGCCGATATGACCCACGATGCTTCGCATGGCGAGGTGTACTATCAACTGTTGCGAAATCTCGATACAGGTTGTAACATCTCGACCGTTGTGGTGACGATGAATCTCCGCTCGTTTGGTGTGGGCTGGATATATTCCCCGCTCGAAACCGCGCTCCAGAAACGTCTGGTCATGTTGCAGCAACGCCCGCCCTTGGTCAACAGGGCCGTGCTCTCGTTCAAGGCCTACGACATCAAGTCCGAAGGTGAACGCTATGCCCAGATGGACCGTTATTGGGCCGATCATCCCCTTCCGGGACACCCCAGTGTGCCCCGCTGGGCCGATAGTCTCGCAGCCGACAACAATATGGCAGGTATCTTTATCCGCAACTTCGCATTCCTTATCGATACTCTCAACAACCCTCGCGTTCACGATTTTGACCGTATTGTCCACCTTTCCCGCCAACGCGGATGGAATCTGGTGTTCAACCTCCTGCCCGAAGATATCCAGCTGGCCGACAGTTTGGTGGGCACCGACCTAACGGCTCTCATGAAAACCAATGCCACCCTTCTCGAGCAGCGCTATACCCGACTCGGGGTCGTGGTGGTGAACAATCTGGAAACGGTGCCCGACAGCCTTTTCCGCGACCGTGACTGGACTACCGAACATTTTCTCCTCCAGGGACGCCAAACGATAGCCGACAACGTGTCGAAAGCGCTCAGCTCGTTCTTCCCCGACCAGTATTGTCCCTGACCTTTGAAACATCATTTGTATTTATAACACCCCTTTTCACTATGGATAACAAAGAAATAGAATTACGCGAGGCGAAAGCCCGTCAGCTTCATCAGCAAGGTTGCAACTGCTGTCAATCGGTGGTTCTGGCCTTTGCCGACCTCTTGCCCGTCGACAGCCAGACTGCCGCCATGATGGCTTCGCCCTTCGGACGTGGTATGATGGTACGCGAAACCTGTGGATGCGTGTCCGGCATGGCATTGGTTTGTGGTCTCTGCAACCAGACGGCCCAGTTTAAGGGATTGGCCAACCGTTTCCGCGAGGAGAACGGCGACCTCAACTGTACACGTCTGCTCCAGCTGCAAGGTCGCGACCATTCTTGCAACGACTTGGTGGCTTCCGCTGCCCGTTTGCTTGCCGATATTCTTTAGAAAACAATATGTGAATATGGATATTTATACGCTGACCAACGGCAACGGCCTCACTGCCCGCATCACCGACTTCGGTGCCCGTATTGTTTCTCTTTTGGTGCCCGACCGCAATGGCAATCTATGTGATATAGTGCTTGGGTTCGACAACCTCGACGACTATCTTCCGCAGAATCATCTCTCTGACTTTGGCGCCCTCATTGGACGTTATGCCAACCGTATAGGCAATGGGCGTTTCTCCCTGGACGGCCAAACCTACCAATTGCCACAAAACAATGGCCCCCATTGTTTGCACGGTGGCCCTACCGGTTGGCAGTATGCCCGTTTCCAGTTGGTGGAATGTTCCCCGCGTTCGCTAACCCTTCAATTCTTTAGCCCCGACGGCGACAATGGTTTTCCCGGCGATGTGCGTGTACGGGTGGTCTATACTTTGGGCGACGACAATTCGTTGGACATCAGCTACCATGCCGTTACCGATGCACCTACCGTTATCAATATCACCAATCACAGCTATTTCAACCTCAGTGGCGACCCGAACAGAGATATCCTCGACCACATTCTTACCATCAATGCCGACCGCTACACACCGATAGACAACACGTCTATACCCCTCGGTCCTCTCGAATGCGTGGAGGGCACCCCGTTGGATTTCCGCTCACCCAAACCCATTGGACGCGACATCATGAAACCGCACCCCCAGCTGGTCAACGGCTCCGGCTATGACCATAACTATGTCCTCAATGCCTGTGGCGACATTTCCATCCCCGCAGCCCGTCTTGAAAGCCCCACATCGGGTATCGTTATGGACCTCTTCACCACCGAGCCAGGCATCCAGCTGTATACCGGTAATTTCCTTGACGGCACAGTGGTGGGCAAACGGGGCATAGTATATGGGAGGCGTAGCGCTGTCTGTCTCGAAACACAGAAATTCCCCGACAGCCCAAACCACAAGTGGCCCGATTCCGACGCCACGCTGCTCCCGGGACAGGAATTCCGCAGCCGCACCCGTTTCTGCTTCTCCGCCTGCTGAGGCCTATTGCCAAATCAGTTGAGCCCTGGCGGATAGAATGATTAGTGCTGACCGGTATGCTTCGTGGCTGCGGGTCTGAGGTGAGTTGTATTTATAAATATTTAATGTCGCGTCCCTTCGGGACGCAGGTGTACTGTTTGTCAATAGTCACTCCACTGCGCATTGTATCACGTTTTTGCTTCCATTAGCTCACAACCTTTTACAATTCCGCCATTGAAATGATGTCATCTGGTTTCCCCACGATACGTCAGCCCTTTTGTGTTTGTTCAGTTGACACTTTCGGATAGTCCAATCATCGTCGTGACTCCCTATACCTTTCAGGATAAAACAACTCCTTTGAGAATATGTCTAAACTACAATGGTGAAGAACGGCTTATTAAGTGGTGGGGAAGAGCTTGATAGTAAGCGAAGCTGGAGAGGCTTTTTGGCTATATCATGGAAATGTATGTAAGCTATTGGAATTATGGTGTTTCGGTAATAGATTATAGTAAATACTACTATAGTTGTAGTGGATATTGAAAAATCGGAAGTGATGATTGGGGGCGGGAATGGGAGTTAGAGCATGACGGGGAGTTGGGTGAGGGGAAGATGTGGTGGGGAAAGGGCAAAAAAAAACCGCCCTGCAAGAGGGCGGAAAAATCAAAATTATGAAAAACTATCTGTTTTCAGCGTAGGAGATGTATTTGTCCACCTCGTTCCATTCGGGACTCTCGGGGTAGTTGTCCTTGATTTGCTGGAAGGCTTTGATAGCTGCATCTTTGTTGTTGAGTTGGAGGTACATCATGCCTGCTTTCCACAGGGCGGTAGGGGAGACAATGAGGTTGTTGCCGGATTTGGCAGCTTTCTCATAGTATTGCACGGCCTCGTTGGGGTTTTCAAGTTCGGCATAGGCATCGCCGATAAGCATCTGGGCTTCGGCACCGGTGTAGAGGTCACGGCCTTTGTATGATTTGAGTTGATCGATGGCTTCATTGTACTGACCCAGGTTGAGGTGGCAAATACCAGCATAGTAGTGTGCGAGGTTGGCGGCTTTGGTGCAGCCATACTCGTCGATGACGCCGAGGAATCCCATGAATTGATCGTCGCCGTTGAGTGCTTTCTCGAACGAGCCTTCGCCAAACCACTGCTCGGCAGCGAACATGTCTTCCTGTGCGCGTACCTGGCGCGGCTGAGCCACAAGTGCTATATAGGCCCATATGGCCAAAGCAATAACAACTATGGCGCATCCAATGATGGTGAGTTTCTTTTTGTTCTTCTCGATGTACTGTGTAGTCTTAGCGATAACACCGCTAACTTCAAGATTTTTCTCTTCGTTTTGCTCTTTCATTATTATGTATTTTTTGTTCAATTCGGAGTTGCAAAATTAGTCATTTTTTTTCATTGCGACGAAATATTTTTTTTTCTTGGGTCTTTTTTTGTTCACAATATGTTTTTTAACATTTTGTAAATAGCTTTGATATAGTGTGTTGTGTGTTGATAATGATTTTTTTTCTTGAAAAAAAACTTTTAATTGTATTTTTTCGGTATCTTTGCAAACTGGATTTTTAAGTGTAAAATACTATAAAAGTTGTCCGTTATGAACACAAAAGTGAAATATCTGGGGCTGGAGTTGAACAGCCCGATTCTGGCCGGCAGCTGCGGATTGACAGCCAATGTGGATAATCTCTGTAAACTGGAGGAGTGCGGAGCCGGTGCCGTGGTGCTGAAATCCATCTTTGAGGAGCAGATTATATATGATATAAAGCGCAATACACATGTATTTGCCCCTGTGGGAAATTATGGTGACAGCTATGAATATATTGCCCAGCATGTGGCAGCCGATTCGGTGTCGAAGCATTTCGAGCTTATCCACGAGGCTAAGAAACGTTTGTCTATACCGGTGATTGGAAGCATCAACTGCTACTCGCACGAGAATTGGCTGACGTATGCACGCCAGTTCCAGGATGCAGGATGTGATGCACTGGAGTTGAACATGGCCATTATGCCGTTCGAGACATCGCTTTCGACCGATGATGTGGAGCGCACGTTCAGCAACATCATTCAGTCGCTGCGTAAGTCGATAGATATTCCTATCAGCATTAAGGTGGGTACTTATTTCACCGACTTGGCTAAATTCATGCAACAGCTGTCGTGGACTGGAATTAAGGGCATCACGATGTTCAACAAGTCGCTGCAGATTGATATTAATATCGACGAGGAGAAGTTGACCAACGCCGACTCGCTTACTTTCCCTGGCGAGTTGTACAATACGCTGCGCTGGACTGCCATAATGAGTAACAAGCTGCGCTGCGACCTGTGTGCAACAACCGGTGTGAGCAATGCCCACGACATAGTGAAGCTTCTGCTTGCGGGAGCAACGGCAGTGCAGGTGGCTTCATGCCTGTATCGCAACGGGGTTGAGTATATGAAAGAGCTGAATCTGGGACTTCAGAGCTGGATGGAGCAGAAGGGATATGATACGGTGAGCCAGTTCTGCGGCAAGTTGGCCATGAAGCAAACCGACAAGGCCTCGATGCTGATGAGAACACAATTTATGAACTATTTTGCCGAGATAAGATAGACTGCGGAAACAGCTCGACGAACGACTGTTTGCCAGATGTGAGAACAGATGGTAAAGGGGTCGGGATTATCAAAACGAAAACAATATAAAAAAAAATTATAATAGAATACCAAAATAATAAAACACAAACACTATCACAATTATGGACAATTCTGTACAAGAGAGGAATGTGAGCTTTTTCCGTTTCGAAGACCTGCGCATTTATGGTAAAGCGACCGACTACAGCGCATGGGTTGTCAAGAACCTCTCCACTCCTAACAACGAGATGGAGCGCAATCTGGTGAACTCGTTCTGCCATTCGTCGTATGACATTGCATTGAACATTGCAGAGGGTTCGTCGAGAAACAAGAGTCAATTCGAACACTATCTCAAAATCTCAAAAACCGCCATCCGCGAATGTATCGTTTTTACGGCTGTGGCTTATTCGGTGGGTCTGTTTGATGAGGAACGCTGCAACCAGTCGCGCGAATTCCTGATGGAGCTTACCCGTATGATCGGAGCTTTGATTATCTCGCTGCAGCGCGGCGGCCGCCGTCGTGAAGAGAGTGACATGGATGCCGACACCACCGTTGACGATCCCGATGATGCTCTCGATGCTATCGATACAAACTTCTAAGTGCTGTATTACCAACTGCATTTACTTCCGAGACTTCCCATGTATCCAAAATTAGAGAATTTACAATTTACAGAGACCGGCAATTTCTTTTTGATTGCCGGTCCTTGTGTTATAGAGAACGATACGATGCCGTTTGAGGTTGCCGAAAAGTTGGTGGCCTTGACGCGGCAATTGCAGATTCCTTTTGCATTCAAGGCGTCGTACCGCAAGGCCAATAGGTCGAGGGTGGACTCGTTTACGGGCATTGGCGACCTTGATGGGTTGGAGATACTGAAGGCCATAGGCCAGCAGTATGGCATACCCGTGGTGACCGACATCCACACCGAAGAGGAGGCCGCAATGGCTGCCGAATATGTGGATGTGCTACAGATACCGGCATTCCTGTGTCGCCAGACGTCGCTGCTGCAGGCGGCTGCACAGACAGGAAAATGCGTCAATGTGAAGAAAGGGCAGTTTCTGTCGCCCGAGGCCATGGTGCATGCGGTGGACAAGCTGCACTATTTTGGCAACGACAACATGATGCTGACAGAAAGAGGCACCACATTCGGCTACCAGGATTTGGTAGTGGATTTCAGGGGAGTGCCTATTATGCAGCGGAACAAGGTGCCTGTGGTGGTGGATATCACACACTCGCTGCAACGCCCCAATCAGACTTGCGGTGTGACGGGCGGTGACCCCGAGATGATTGAAACCATAGGTAGGGCGGCAGTGGCCGTGGGATGCGATGGGATATTTATGGAAACGCACCCCAATCCCGCTGTGGCCAAATCGGACGGGGCAAATATGTTGCGACTGGAGTTGGCGGAAGACCTGCTTATGCGGCTGAAACGCATCCATCAAGCCGCAAGGGTTATGTGATGTTCCGTCTATCGGACTTGTCTATAAGCTGTACCAAGTGACATTAATGGCTTCAATTTGTTTCACCCTGAGGGGCGAATTTCGGCTATGTTGTATAGAATGCCCAAGCGTGGTGAAAGAGAAATAATTTTCGTCCAAGCAAGTGTTTAAAAAATATTGATTACTAACAGAGTGTATCTAAATTATCCTTATTATGCTTCTTAATCTGAATAAACCTTTGGTGTTTTTTGACTTGGAGACCACAGGTGTGAATGTGGGTATGGACCATATAGTCGAAATATGCCTTTACAAAGTGAATCCCGACCAGAGCACGGAAACGCTGGTGCAACGGTTGCGACCTGTGGACAAGAACGGGGAAACAATGCATATACCTGAAGTTACAACGGCTATACACGGGATAAGTGATGCCGATGTGGCCGATAAACCCACTTTCGGCGAGATGGCTGCGACAATAGCCGATTTTATTGGCGATGCCGATTTGGCGGGATATAATTCGAACAAGTTCGATGTGCCGCTGCTGGTGGAAGAGTTTTTGCGTCAGGGATATCCGTTCAGTCTGGACGGACGCCGGCTGATCGATGTGCAGAATATTTTCCATAAGATGGAGCAACGCACGCTCAAGGCCGCCTATCGCTTCTATTGCGGTAAAAACCTGGACAACGCCCATTCGGCGGATGCCGACACAATGGCTACCTACGAAGTGCTGATGGCTCAGCTGGATCGTTATGAGGGTGTGGAATATACCGCTCCTGACGGCAAGGTGAGCAAGCCGATAGTGAATGACATGGAGAAATTGAGCAGGTTTACCACCAGTAGTCAGTGGGCCGACTTGGTGGGACATATTGGATATGACAATAAAGGACACGAGGTGTTCAATTTTGGGAAGTACAAAGGTAAGACCCTCGAGGATGTGTTTGCAAAGGAGCCATCCTATTATGACTGGATGATGAAAGCCGAGTTCCCTCTCTCGACCAAGGCATGCATAACCAAGGTGTGGGAAAGACGTAAAGCCGACAAGCTGAACGCACTGAAGGAGCATTTCAACAGCCGTTAGGCCTCGGTGGGAGTGCATTCCATTCCTGCCTTTATTGCTCCCTATATGGAATAAAAAAGAGACGGATGCCGATTGTGGACATCCGTCTCTTTTATAATGTTTGTAGTAAGAGCTGATTAGAAATGGAAACCAACTCTAAGACCCAGCTCTCCAAGACTGCGGCGGTAGACAGTGCTGTAGTCGATGGCTTCGGGCTGGTAGGAACGGCTGGAATAGTCGATGCGATGATTGCCCAGACCCATGTAGAAGAGGCTGACGCTGACGTATTCACCCAGATAGGTGCCGGCTCCTATCATCCAGCTGAACTCACCCGAGGGTTTGTAGCGGAAGGTTTGTGTAGGATAGCCGTTCTTGCTGATGAAAAGTAGGTCGTAGCCTAAACCCAACTCCACGAAAGGACGGACATCGGGGGTGATGTCGTAGCGGTATTTCAGACCCAGCATGAGGGGCAGATTGAAATATTGCGGAGCTTTGGGACGCTGCTGCAACACGTTGTTGCGCTCGTTGTTGTCATACTTATTGCGGATGTATGAACGGGAGTTGTTCCAAAGAAATCCGGCCTCGAAGAATGGCTGGAGCTGACCTACGCCTACATCAAACCACATGCCGATGCGGGCGGAACCGCCTAAACCACCAGCGGCACCCATGGCGATGTTCTCGCTGGTCATAGGCTCGAATGTGCCAAGAGGTTCGAGATTTACTTCATTGTTGAATTGGGCAACGGGCAGGATGCCGTTGAGGAAAACGGAAGTTTCCAGTTGCTGTGCACGAACACCGAAACCTGCAAACAGCAGTGCTGTTGCAATTACTAATCCTTTGAAATGATTACTTTTACGCATAATGATAAAGTTTTATTCTAATTACAAAGATAGTACTTTTATTTTATTTTGCAAAAAAAAGTTTTTTCTTCTTACAAGGAAAGTTAAAGCAACAAGCCGGTTTCGCATTTGAATTTTGCAATCTCGGTGTAGCCGCGGTTGATGGTGCGACGGCAGGAGTCGAGGAAGCGGTTGTCGCGTTCGGTGTCGAGGAGCAGGAGATAACCCATGATGATGTGGGCGATGCTCTCGGTGAGACCACGGAGACCGTGCTCAAAGGCTTCGCCTGCACCGTTGGCGGTGAGCGAATCGTGCATGGTCTGATAGTCGGCTGTCATCTGGCGGAGACGTTCGCGGAGGGGTTCCAGCTCGGCCTTGATGGGCATGGCGTCGTAGTCGGCAATGCGTTTCAGATAGCTGCCGTTGCTAATGCCCTTGGTGGCGGCAACCACCTGGAGCTGAGAGGTGCCTTCGTAAATGCTGAGAATACGCGCATCGCGATAGAGACGTTCGCAGGTGTATTCTTTCATGAAACCACTACCGCCGTGCACCTGGATGCAATCATAGGCATTCTGGTTGGAATATTCGCTTGCCATGAGTTTGGTGAGCGGAGTGAGGCAGTCGGCATTGCGCTGGGCAGCTTTCATGGCCTGGCGCTCTTCGCCTGTGAGGGGACGAATGCGGGACAGGCGTTCGTAGCAGTTGTAGAGGTCCACCTGACGGGCTGTCTCGTACAGCAGTGAGCGCACTGCATCGGTCTTGGCGCGCATGGTGTGAAGGATGTCCTGTACCGGAATCATCTGGTCAATGGTCTTACCAAATTGCTCGCGTGTGGCGGCATATTCCACAGCCTCGCGGCAAGCGGCTTCACAAAGACCAACAGCCTGTGCACCGACACCGAGACGGGCTCCATTCATGAGCGACATGGTGTATTTGATGAGGCCAAGACGGCGTTCGCCGACCAGCTGGCAGGGTGCATTGGTGAAGACCAATTCGGCGGTGGGGGAACCGATGATGCCCATCTTGTGCTCAATGCGACGCACGGTCAGTCCGCCGTCGTTGCGGTCGTATACAAAGTAGGAGAGGCCACGTCCGTCGGTGGTACCCTCTTCGGAGCGGGCTAATACCAGATGGATGTCGGCATCGCCATTGGTGATGAAGCGTTTCACTCCGTTGAGGCGCCAGCAGTTGGAGGCTTCGTCGAAAGTGGCTTTCAAACGTACCGACTGGAGGTCGGAACCGGCATCGGGTTCGGTGAGGTCCATCGAACAGGTGGCTCCTTGATAGATACGGGGAAGATATTTATCCTTAATCTCTTCGGAAGCAAAGTCTTCGATAGTGTCGGCGCAGTCCTGGAGCATCCAAATGGTGGCGAAACCCACATCGGCGCGGGCCACTACTTCACCCGCCATGGTGGTAATCGTTCCAGGCATGTTGAGGCCGTTGTATTTGCGGCGCTGTTTCAAGCCATACAGACCGGACCGTGTGAGAGTTTCGTGGTTCTGGCGGGTTCCGTCGGCATAGACCACACGTCCATTGACCACAGAGGGACCCTGTGCGTCGACATCGGCAGCATTGGGTGCAATGACTTCACCGGCAATCTCGCCCAGAAGGTCCATGACGTTTTGATAGCCTTCAACGGCTTCCTGCACATTGGCGGGAGCGTCGGGGTACTTACCGGCCTCTTCGAAGTTGTTCTCGCGGAGGGTGGCTATCTTTTCTATATCGGGGTGCTGAAGGTAGAACTTCAGGCTTTCGTTGTCACTATAGTAATTCATGGTGTGAATGTTTTTAATGATGGGATGTGATGAGGGCTTATCAATCGAGGGTTTATTTCTTGCAGGACTGATAGGCGTTCATGAGACGGGGAAGCACCTCGCTGACATCGCCGATGATTGTGTAGTCGGCAATGGCATTGATGGGCGCGTCGGGGTCGGTGTTGATGGAGATAATCTGACTGGACTGCTCCATGCCCACACGGTGCTGCACAGCGCCAGAGATACCGCATGCAATATACAGTTTCGGACGCACGGTGACGCCGGTCTGTCCTATCTGACGGGCATTCTCGCAGAAGCCGGCGTCGACAGCGGCGCGGCTTGCTCCCACCTCGGCTCCGATCATGTCGGCAAATTTATAAAGCATCTGGAAATTCTCTTTGCTGCCCATGCCGTATCCGCCGGCCACAATGATGGATGCTCCCTTGATGTCGACACCTTGGGGGTCAATCTGACGGCTGATTACTTTGAGGCACTCGTCCTCGGCACGCAGGTATTTGGATGCGTCTATCGGGATAAGGGTTCCTTTGCGGGCGGGGTCTATTATTTCCTTGCGCATTACACCTTCGCGCACGGTGGCCATCTGGGGACGTGTCTCGGGGCTGACAATGGTGGCCACGATATTTCCGCCAAAGGCTGGGCGTATCTGATAGAGGATGTCGTGGTAGTCCTTACCGGTTTTGGCATCGCTGTGGTCGCCTATCTCAAGGGCTGTGCAGTCTGCGGTGAGGCCGCAGCGCAGGTGAGAGGCAATGCGGGGTGCCAGGTCGCGGCCCACACTGGTGGCTCCGTACAGTACCACCTCGGGCTGGCGTTCACGAATGATGCTGTCGACAACACTGAAATGGGGCAGTGTGCGGTAGGGCGACAGACGGGGGTCGTTGGCATAGAGGATGGTGTCAACACCATAGGGATAGAGCTGTCCTTCTATGTCGTTCAGGTCACTGCCGCAGACTATGGCTTCGAGTTGACCACCCAGGCGGTCGGCCAGTCGGCGTCCTTTGGAACAGAGTTCGAGGCTGACATCTGCAGCACGGCCGGACTCATTGATTTCTATGTATACTAATATGCTGTTCATGATATTATCCGATGATGTGGTTGGTGACAAGGTTGGCGATAAGGCTGTTGAGCGACTCCTGGTTGTTTTCTACACGGAGATTGTCTTTCTGCGTGAGCACCACGCTGTCCACTTTCTTCACTTTGGTGGGTGAACCGGAAAGACCCAAGCGCTCGTATTCGGGATTGACATCGTCGGCAGTCCAAACCGGTATTTCGAGATGTCTGTTCTGCAATAGCAGGTGCGCATGGCGGAAACGGGGCTGGGGTGCGCTACCGCAAACGGTAACGAGGACAGGAAGGGGACACTCGACAATTTCGGTGCCGTTCGAAAGGCGCCGCTTGATGCTGATGCTCTTTTCGCTCACTGCGATGAGATCTTCGGCGTAAGTGATTTGCGGGATATCCATCTTCTCGGCCACCTGGGGTCCCACTTGGGCGGTGTCGCCGTCAATGGCCTGACGGCCGCCGAAAACGAGGTCTACATGGCCTATGCGGCGCACGGCGCAGGAGATGGCGTAAGAGGTTGCAAGGGTGTCGGCTCCGGCAAAACGGCGGTCGGACAGTACAAACCCGTCATCGGCACCGCGATAGATGGCCTCACGGATTATTTCCTCGGCGCGTGGAGGTCCCATAGTGACTACGGTGACGGTGGAGCCGGGGAGCAGTTCTTTTACACGAAGAGCCATCTCGAGTGCACTGAGGTCCTCGGGATTATATACTGCTGGAAGGGCAGAGCGGTTGATGGTGCCTTCCGGGGTCATGGCCTCGGGTCCGACATTGCGGGTGTCGGGCACCTGTTTGGCCAATACTACGATTTTGATACTCATAATGTGTTTCTTTTTCAAAAGTGAATAATTCTATTAGCAGGCGGAGTGTGCGTCGGCCTCGGGCCAGATGCGTTTCACCATGCCTTGGAGTGCTGTGCCGGGTCCCACTTCGATGAATTCTGTGGCTCCGTCGGCAATCATGTTCTGTACAGTTGCGGTCCAACGCACCGGCGAGGTGAGCTGAGCCACAAGGTTCTTTTTGATTTCCTGCGGGTCGGTGACGGGTTTAGCGTTCACGTTCTGGTAGCAGGGGCAAAGAGGTTTGTGGAATATGGTGTTCTCGATGGCTTCGGCCAATTCAAGGCGTGCAGGCTCCATCAGGGGGCTGTGGAACGCTCCACCCACTGCCAGGGGAACAGCACGGCCTTTAAGCTCTTTCAGCTTCTCAGAGGCCTTGGCAACGCCCTCAATCGTGCCGCTGATAACCAGCTGGCCGGGGGTATTGTAGTTTGCGGGAACCACTATCTCGCCAGAGGCAGATACCTCGGCGCAGACATCCTCTACGGTCTTGTCGTCCAACTTGACGATAGCGGCCATGGTGGAGGGACGCATCTCACAGCAACGCTGCATGGCGTTTGCACGGGCTATTACCAGACGCAGGCCGTCGTCAAAGTCCATGGCTCCCGATGCCACCAGTGCGCTGAATTCGCCCAAAGAGTGGCCGCCCACCATGTCGGGCATGAACTCGCTGCCCATATAGGTGGCCAGGATTACGGAGTGGAGGAAGATGGCGGGCTGGGTGACTTTGGTTTGCTTGAGGTCTTCAGGAGTGCCGGCAAACATGAGGTCGGTGATGCGGAAGCCAATGATGTCGTTGGCACGTTCAAAAAGGTCGTGGCAACGGTTGTTGTTGTCGTAGAGGTCTTTGCCCATTCCTACAAATTGGGCGCCCTGACCGGGAAAGATATATGCTTTCATGTTTTGTTTCGTTGTTTGAGGTTTAGAGACTGATACCGCCATCCACACAGATGACCTGTCCGGTTACATATTCTGCAAGGTCGGAAGCCAGAAACAGGCTTACACGGGCCACATCGAGTTCGGTGCCTACGCGGCGCATCGGAATGTCGTCAATCCATTTCTGACGGGCCTCGTCGGGAATGGCGTCGGTCATGGCTGTGCGGATAAATCCGGGAGCTATGGCGTTGCAGCGGATGTTGCGCGAGCCAAACTCCTGGGCAAACGACTTGGTGAAGCCAATAATGCCGGCTTTGGCAGCTGCATAGTTGCATTGACCGCCGTTGCCGTTCACTCCCACCACCGAGCTGGTGTTGATTATGCTGCCGTTGCGTTTTTTCATCATGTAGGGGATGAAGGCCTTGCAGTAGTTGAACACGGAGCGGAGGTTGATTTGGATAACCAGATCCCAATCTTCGGGGGTCATGCGGAGCAGCAGGTTGTCACGTGTGATGCCGGCGTTGTTCACTATGGCGTCCACTCGGCCGTAACGCTCAATGATGGTCTTGGCCAGTTGCTCGGTCTCTTCCCAGCTGGCTGCGTTGGCTGTGTAGAAGGAGCTGTCCGGATTGTGGCTCTGAAGTATTTGGAGCAGCTCTTTGCTGCTGTCGGTCTCCTTGAGGTCGGTAAAAATCACCGTGGCTCCTTCTTCGGCAAAGAGCTCGGCGGTGCGACGGCCAATGCCACGGGCGGCACCGGTGATAAGGGCTATTTTATTTTCTAAAAGTTTCATGTTGATAAAGCTTTTTATTTATTAATATATTTTGTTCTGTTTTTACGTGTTGTTTGTGGTTCAAAACTTGAATGCTTACATTGCCCGGCTAAGGGGCTTTTTATAAGCATTCAAGTGTTCTAAGAGGTTCGCCAGTCCTCCCTGCTCCTTTTGGAGAGGTGAGGAGTGTCTATTTCTCTCTGTCGACAAGAACAAACGAGAGTTTGCCTTTGCACACCACCTTGTCTCCCACATAAGCGGTGGCGTCGATGAAGAATATTAGTCCTTTGCGTGCTGTGATTTTCGATTTGATGGTGAGCGTGTCGCCTGGCAGTACTGGCTGGCGGAAACGCACATCGTTGAGCCCGCTATAGAGCGTGAGACGGTTTTTCAGTTCGTCAAGAAGCAGAATCGACGAGGACTGTCCCATGATTTCGCACAGGATGACGCCCGGCACCACGGGTTTCCCCGGAAAATGTCCTTGCAGGAAAAATTCATCTCCACGCACATGGTAGTGTCCAATTCCCATGTCGCCGTCCAGTTCCATGTCGTCCACCAGGAGCATAGGCTCGCGATGGGGCAAATACTGCTTGATTTCTTCTCTTGTCAGCATAGATGTATTTTTTTTTATTTGTTGTTTTTATCAATGATGTGTTGGCCTCGTGGGCCGTTCTCTGGCAACTATTTTACCCTACGCAGGGCAACGCAGGCGTTCTGACCGCCGAATCCAAACGAGTTGGAGAGGGTGATGTCCACCTGGCTCTTGCGGGCCACGTTGGGAATATAGTCGAGGTCGCAGGCTGGGTCAGGCTCCTTGTATCCGATGGTGGGAGGCAGTATGCCGTGCTCTATGGCCAGTGCGCACACTATCAGTTCCACAGCACCAGCGGCACCAAGCATGTGGCCCAGCATCGATTTGGTCGAGCTGATTTCGGCCTTGCGGGCGGCTTCTTCGCCCAATGCGGTCTTGATGGCATGTGTTTCGCTTGCATCGTTGAGCGGGGTGCTGGTTCCGTGGGCGTTGATATACAGTTTCTCGCCCAGTTTAAAACCGGCCTCTTCGGCAGCCAGGCGTATTGCCTCGGCGGCGTTGCGTCCTTCGGGGTGGGGTGCGGTGCAGTGGTATGCATCGCAGGTGTTGCCGTAGCCGCTGACTTCTGCATAGATATGGGCACCGCGTTTGCGTGCACATTCTTCGCTTTCGAGCACCAATATGCCGGCACCTTCACCCATCACAAAACCCTTGCGGCGTGCATCGAACGGAACCGATGCGGCCAGCGGGTCGTCGCTCTGTGTGAGGGCCTTCATGTTGTTGAATCCAGCCATGGCTATATCGCAGATGGCGCTCTCGGCACCACCGCAAATCATGGCGTCGGCGCGTCCCTCACGTATCAGGCGATAGGCTTCGCCCACCGAGTGGGTACCTGTGGCGCAGGCGGTGACTATGGGCAGGTTCGGTCCCTGGCAGTTGTATTTTATTGCCACATTGGCCGAGCCGATGTTGGCAATCATCATCGGAATGAAGTAGGGCGAGATGAAACGTGTTCCGTCCTCTATCAGTTTGGTGTGCTCGTTGTTGAATGTTTTGATGCCACCGATTCCGGAACCCACGGCGCAGCCCATGCGCATGGGGTCAACATCTACTCCTACCTGCAGTCCGCTGTCGGCCATGGCCTGCTGTGCGGCGGCAAGGGCAAAGAGGGTGTACATATCGTTGCGGCGTATGGTGGCCTTGTCAATGCCGTATTCGGCGGGGTCGAAGTTCTTCACTTCTGCTGCCACGTGCACGGGGAGTGTCTCAGCGTGCGGGGCGGCGATGGGGGCAATGCCACAGCGGCCTTCAATCAGTCCGTTCCATAAGGTTTCGATGTTGTTGCCCAGAGGGGTTACACAACCCAGTCCGGTAATATATACTTTATTCATGTGCTTTCTAAATTAGTTTGATTTGTATAATAATGTTTTCATTAATATTTCATCAGCAAGGACCCTGTAGTGAATCCGGCACCGAAACCGCTCATCACTATCACGTCTCCCCGCTGTATTTTGTTGCCTTTTACCAGTTCGTCCAGCAGGATGGGCACACTGGCCGACGAGGTGTTGCCGTATTTCTCAACAGTGGTCGGGAATTGGGAGGCATCGGCTCCCAGATATTGCTGTATGCCGTTTATGATGCGCAAATTGGCTTGGTGCAGCACGAAATATTTCACATCCTCTTTCTTGTAACCGTAGATGTCCAGCAGCTTGCTTATCTCGTTCGAGCAGCAGGTGACGGCCATCTTGAACACTTCGCGGCCCTGCATCACCATGGTCTGGTTGATGTAGGCACCGGAACTCAAGTCTTCAAACGGAGTGGGTTCCAAACGTTGACGCTGGTACAGCACATCGGGCATGCTGATGGTGGTGAACTGGGCACCTTTATATTCGCCCCCCTCGGTCACTACTGCTGCTCCCGCACCGTCGCCAAACAGGACACTTGTTTCGCGGTGTTCCCAGTGGCAGAATCGTGTGGGCTCTTCGGCAGCCAGCACCAGTATCTTTTTTGCACGGCCAGTCTGGATGAAGGCATCGGCCACATCCAGCGCATAGATGAATCCGGCACAGGCATTGCGCAAGTCAGTGCACGGACATTTAGCCCCAATCTTTCCCTGAACAATGCTGCTCATGGAGGGGTACACATAGTTGTTGTTTACATTCGAGCAGAGGATGAAGTCTAAGTCCTCTGCTTTGAGATTGGCGGACTCTAGAGCTTTCTGTGATGCTTCTATTGCTAAATCAATGAGACTTTCGTCGGTAAGTATGCGACGTGTGGAAATTCCTGTTCTTGTTCGTATCCATTCGTCGCTGGTGTCAAAAAACTCTGTCAGCATATCGTTCGTTACAACCTTTTTGGGCAGAGCACTTCCAGTTCCGATAATTTTCATTTTGTTTTTGTACTTATTTTTTTAGTAGTATTTGTCGTTTTTTTTACTTTTTTTCGGCCTGCAAAGAAACGACAAAAAATCGGTATTGAAATGTTAATTTTTGTCTTTTGTATAATAATGTCGACAAAAGTGCGTTATTTTTGGCGAAATTTCCCTATTTTGGGCGAAAATTGTTAAATTATACGAGGATGTCTATATCTGAACAACTGAAAAAATACATTCCAAAATACCTTACAGAGAAAAAGAGTATCGCTCTTTTTTTTGCTACTGTTATTGTTTTCTGCGCCTTTTTCGTTGCCGTCTACAAACCCATAGGCATTATTTCTAACGATGGGGTACTAAGTTTTTTGAACTATCGTCTCTATTCGATTGTCCTTGTCCTTGTGGGGTTGGTCTTTTTCTCGCTCAGCCGGTGGCTGTTGCAGCGGGTCCAAAAACATTTCAGCTTGGTTGTGGGTCACTATCTCCTTTGGCTTGGTGTCGAGTTGGTTATGCTTGTCATTCTCATTACCTCTGTCGCCTGGCTAATTAACGAGAAGGAGGGTATGAGCCTCGATGTGCTTGTGAGTAGGGTTTTTATTGATACCATTGCGTTGCTCACTATGCCATATATCGTTTCCATCCTGCTGTTCCTGCTTCGTGAGAAACGTTCCGAGATAGATGAGCTTACGCAGCTTCTCGAAACCGACAGCCAGATGTCGAACGATAAGACGGTCGATGGCTCGATGCAGTTCTTCGATAAAGGCGGGAGGCTTGCTTTTGTTACCAAGAGCAGCAATGTACTCTATATTGAAGCTGCCGACAACTATACTAATATTCATTACCTTAGTGGTGAGAAAGAAGAGACTTTCTTGCTTCACAATTCGCTCAAAAACCTCGCCGACGACTTCTCTCTACAAGGCATGGTCAGATGTCATCGTGGTTTTCTTGTCAATATCGACAATGTCAAGTGCCTCCGCAAGGATGGTGCCGGACTGGTTCTCGAGATGGCTTTTAGCGACCGCCTTATTCCTGTTACCAAAACCTATTCCGACGACCTGGTGATGAAATTCACCAAACAATAGTATTCCGTCCTTACTCGCTTTCTTTCTTTGCGCCTCTCTTTCACGGGCTCGAAGCCAGTTCTTCGTCTAGCCCTTTGCTGTCTTATGTTCTTCATCTACTCCGTTCATTCATCTATTTTCCACTTTCTATTTTGCTTTTGTTGGCAATAATACTGCCATGATCTCCATTTCGCTTCATTTTACCCACAACCTTTCTACCGTCTTCCATTATCTGTGTCCTCTCTCCATTCCAGTTTCGATCCCCTATTACCTTTGTCTAATTATTTAATAATTTTCTCTTCACCTTTAAGGTTATGATGAACTAAAGAAGAGCTTGGTATAAGCTTAACAGGTAACGATGCCCGAACGGACAGGGACAATTGCTTGGATTGTGACGAAATTATAACGGATTGAAAATGAGATTAAGATGTGTTTGTTCTATGTATTAAACGTGTGGTTTATTGGACATAAGAGTAGTTGACTCTAAAATTAGAGTCAATTATTCTTTGATTAATACTTTCATCATAAAGACTTGTTTCATAATGCATTTTTCAAAAAATGATGATGACTGAGTGGGTATTGGAATTTGCATAAAGTGATAAAAAGTGTTAAAATGATGTCACATTTTCCGCATGGGTGTGTTTATATTATCAGAGTGTCTTCCGAGGATGTGGCGGGCTGGGATTTTTTATGAAGCAACATTTTATATTGAAATGAAAACAGGCAAGATTTGTATAATTCTGTTTCTGATTGCACTGGTGACGAGCATGAGTGGATGCTGCATCAATAGCATTTGTAAAACGTATAAAACACATATAATCAATTTAAACAATTAACAACATGTACAATCAAATCAAAACACGGACCGTGCTGCTCTTTGTGGCAGCCTCAATGTTTTTCTTCGTGTCGTGCAACAAGGAGGACAATCCCTCCGGCGGCGGCTCGTCTGCAATCACCGAGGCTAACCTCGTGGGCGAATGGGGCTGGCCGAGCAGCCATGAGATGAAAAACAAGACCATCGTCATCAAGGCCGACCACACAGGCGGGGGCAACTTGATTGCTGGCGGTTTCAATTGGAAACTCAACGGTAAGAAATTTGTGGCCGCAAACGGTTTTTATCAACTGGAAATGACCATCAAGTCGATAAATAGCGACAAGATGGATGTTGAAGGAGAATGGCAGAAACTTGACAGCGACGGCAATGTGGTCAACGTATTGAACAACGCCACTGGCACGCTGATAAAGACCGTCACCACCCAGTCGCCGACGCTGACCGAGAGCATGGTGCTAGGCACTTGGGCTTTCCGTGCGTCTTATGGTGTCGAGTGGTCTTTCACCCTCAATGCTGACCACACTGGCGCTTACGACATGGAGCCTGCCACCTGGAGCATCAGCGGCAACACGCTTTCGATAGAGCATAACTGCAGCACCCACGGCTTTATGCAAGCCTCCGTCAAATCCATCACCACTTCGGCAGCAAAAGTGGTTATGACAGTCGAGGGCACCAGAGGTTGGCACCTTGCCAATGGTGGAGACAATGCAAACACCTTCACCGGAACGTTCTCTAAAAATTTGTAGTCTAAACTTTTCTCCAGTTATTACCATAATACTTGCCATATTAAATTTTTTTTGTATTTTTGCACCCAATTAAAACAATAAAAATAGAAATGAAAACACGTAATTTTTTGATTCCAGTGCTGGTCACTTGCCTGGCTGTCTTTGTTGGATGTGGAGACAAAGACAAAGATTTCCGCGACACATGGTTGGGCACTTATGAGGGGTATTCCGATTACCATTCCTTCGCAGGGGCTGATCATCAATTCGACACGGTATACACCAACGAGTCCATGTCGGTCTCCAAGCAGGGAGATGAGGGATTGGTGATGGAGTATCTAGGTCAGTCGTTCCAAGTGCTTTGCTCAGCGGATGGCACTTTTACCTCCACTTCAAACAATCCTCATAGCGAGTGGAATGGTTGTATTAAAGGAGACAGCCTGTTCTTTAACTACTACGATGTCTCACAAGGCCATTCCTCCACACGCCATTTTAAAGGAAAAAAGAAATAAGGGGACATCTATAAGTTGCCGTGAAAAGGCAAGCTCGCAGTTACGTTGCGATGGTTGAGAGCATAGCAGGTTTCGCTTGCTTTGCCGAGATGTAGCAACGTATCGTATAGACCATGTAAAAAAGGAGTTGCGACCGAATGGGAGCAACTTCTTTTTTACTGTGGGGATACATATCAGCGTGTCAATAATTCGCTCTCAAAAGGGTGATAAAAGTAGGATAGGGTAGCCTGTTTATATTGACTGAGTTTGTTTGGACGAGATGCTTGCTGTTCGACATAAGTTTTTTTTGCGAAAGAGTAGGGTTACTGTGACGGATGAATCTTCTGGATGACATGTCGGACGAATGTTCCCAAAGGTATTTTGTTGCGAATACAATTGGCTTCGGGCAGGGAGAGTGTCCTACTATTGATTGGAGTATTCTTGGATTTCGTCGTGGAAGAATTCTGTTTGCTCTGTTGGCTTTTTAATATTTGTATTATTTGATTTTTTGTTTATTTCATCTGATATTTTATTATGACTTTGTTCTTCCTTTTGTTGTGTTGGCGGTAATTTTTTTGTTAATTTGAACCTTTTTTTGTATGTTTCTTAAAATGTTTTGTATATTTGCAGTGAATTAAAAAACAATAAACAATATGAAAAAAGTATCTATAACATTATTAATGTGCATTTTGAATTTAGCCACAATAGGGCAGGTGACAGATGCAATCAACCAATGTGGGGTTGACGGAGATGCTCAGTTCATAAGACAATATACAACTCTGCCAGGTTATCACCTGTTATATTTTACCGACAATTCTTCATTTTGGAATGGCTATGTTGGTATATCCGACTGCTACAATTACATACTTTTTTCCAAGTTGGTGAATAATGCATCGGTTAAAGATATTGAAATTTTCGGCAACACGGCTTATTTTTGTGGGCAGACAGCTTCAAACGAAGCCTTTATGGGTTGGTTTGATGTGTATGATTTGGCAAGTGGCAGTGGTGCCAGCCCACAGATTGACTATTCATTTCATTCCGTCAGCGGCTTGACCTCGATCGACAATATTGTGGTGTATGATGATGGTTCCGGCAACCATATCGTAGCAGGCTATTGTACAGACGGTAGTAGAAACTATGCAATACGATATGACGTTGCTACTTCAACATACGACATGTTTGTTCTTGACCACAAGCCAACCGATGTTGCTTTGACCGATAACTATATTGTATACGCAACGATTAATGTGATCAGTGGTAATGAGATAATCTTACATCGTATAACCAAATCGGCACTCTCTCATTATTATTATACGTTTTTGACTGGTTCGGTATATAGTGTTGATCCATTAGGGGATGTCCGCATAGTACATACACATGATGATTGTGTTGCTACACTTTCATATAAATATGAAGGTGGAATATACCGGATGGCTCTGCGAAATTATGATTTTTCAACATTACCCGTTTCAACTAATGACTGTTTTGATGTTATGCTACCATATTCTATTAATCCTATACGTGATTTCCGATACAATGCAAGCCTGGATGTATATACCGTGTTGCACAGGTATGAGGTATCGCCAGCAATCTATCGTGATGCGGTCACAAAAATTGATTTTTCGAGTGGAACACCAGTCAGTGCGCAGTCGGAGTATTTTGATGTCAGCGATCCAGTATTCAATAGTCTCTCCCTCTCGGATAGTTCCATGTATACTGTGTTTGGAAATTATTATATGCATAGACTTGCCTTTTGGAAATATACCCAAACTCCTTTGGGTAAATTACATTGCTTAAAGCCTCTTTCACTACCAATAGAATCTGAAAATTGCAGCAATTTCAGTTCTGATCCTTGCAGCGTCGTTGATCAATGGTCGGGAGTATTGTCGGATCCGGTCACCTATGATCCGATAATAGCTACAATTATTAATATATGTCGTTAGGAATTTAATTATATAGAAAGGGACATGAAATGAAAAAGTTTTTTTTGATGATAGTTTTGACGATGATGATGTTCAGTGTGGGAGTGAAAGCACAGCGGCCGGTGGGTGACACTGTTGTTTTTGGAGAGGGGGATTTTTTATACGATTCAGTTTATTATCGTGCTGTAATATATTCTGATTATTCGTCTCATTTGGAAGATGATCTGGCATTTACGTTGTATATATTGTACCGAACGGCTCTTATTTTATCTAGTAGAGAATATCATGGGATTAATACTTATGATTTCTATTTAAACTTCCCTGATTTATTTAGTGCACCCCATATAAGTGGACAACAGTTTTATACACCTGGAGGGAAAGACGACAGCATCAAAGTGATAGGATTGGCAATATGTCCCCTTATAAAGCCAGCAAGCGGTTATCCAAATCTGGTCAGCATCGAACATGAATATCCAATCCCAGTTATCGACACCACCATGGAGGGTCGGCTGACGGAGTATGTGCAGCTATACAGCCCGGTTGGTGACACAACGCTGGTGCTCCGTGCCGAGGGGCCATGGCGTATTGAAGACCCACACCGGTATCTTCAGTTTCCTGCATTTTTACAGAATACTCCTGTTGGGTCAGCGTCAGCAGTTCGGGTGGACAGCGTTGTGAATGTGCCTCTTTACGAAGTGATGTTCGACACCGGGGTGGTGATAAACGACGGGACGTATGTTGTGGCAGGCACCTACAACAATAACGGTGTCCGATGGAGCAATGAATGGATGGACGGTCATGATTTCATTCCTCCAATGTTATGTTTTGAACATCCATCTACCAGTTATTCGAGTTGCCGTATATATGCAGAACCTTCTGATGATCCTACACCGCTCCGGCCGTATTGGTTTAAGACGGAGAATACGTCATGGATAGTTATGCCGAATAATGACACCAGTTACTGGATAACAGGGTTACCAGCGAATATATTATCATATTTTTGGGCGCCGGACTCGTTGGCCACACGGTCATATCTCAACATATTCCCGATACTGGACACGATATGGGGCAGTCCCTGCATGCCAGTGACTGGGATGCAGTGTATGGGGCTTGACAGCACCAGTGCCACAGTGATATGGAGTGCGGACGAGCGTCACCAACGATGGGAGGTGAGGTGCTGGGCCGCGGACAGCACGTTGGGAGAGGATACGGTGCAGACAGTGACACTGAACCGTGCGACACTTTCGCCGCTGCGACCCGGGACGGAATACAGGGTGAGTGTGCGTGGGTTGTGCGAAGGGAACAATTACAGTCCTTGGTGCGACACACTGCTGATAGTCACGCCGGAAGATACGACGGCGGTTGATCCGTTTCGGCCGGACACCATCATCATATTGGGCACGAGAGAGGGCAATCTGGACCACTTCACCCGGATGATGCCGAATCCGGCAGACGGGAGGGTGAGTGTGTTTTCGAGCTACCGCCTGAAGTCGGTGTCGGTATACGACCTCGGGGGGCGGTGCCTGATAGAGCAGGATGCGGAAGGACTCTTCGCCACGGTTGATGTGTCAGGTTTGCCGTGCGGAGTGTATATGGTGGCCATACACACGCAGCAGGGAGTGGCCGGCAAACAGTTGGTGGTGGACCACCGATAGGTAGGGCAATGTAAGGATTACCGCTAAGGAGAAATGATGGAAAAAGAATATAGAAGAAAGGAGTTGCGACAAAATGAGTGCAACTCCTTTTTTAATCTGGGTACATGTCAGTTTGTCAATAACACGTTCTCAAAAGTGCTTTTAAAAAGTAGGATTGTGTAGCCTGTTAAGATTGACTGAGCTTGTTTGGATGAGATGCTTTCTGTTCAGCGTAATTTTTTTGCGAAAACGTAGTGTTATTGCGACGGGCGGATCTTCTGAATGACATGTCGGACGAGTGTTCCCGAAGTTAATAGTCTTCGAAATCATTTGGCTTCGGGATGGGAGGGAGTTCTACTATTGATTGGAGTATTCTTGGATTTCGTCGTGGAAGAATTCTATTTTGACACCGGCTTGGCGGAATAGTTCTTCACTCTCGGCACCGGCGTGGTACTTGCGTTCGCATACCACACGTTTGATGCCGCAGTTGATGATGAGCATGGCACAAGTGCGGCAGGGGGTCATGCGGCAGTATAGGGTGGCGCCGTCGAGGGCTATGCCACGTCGTGCGGCCTGGCAAATGGCGTTCTGCTCGGCATGGACAGTGCGGACACAATGGGTGGTGATACGTCCGTCGGCTTCGATGGTGCGACGGAAGAGGTGTCCCACTTCGTCGCAGTGGGGGAGGCCGGAGGGAGAGCCCACATAGCCGGTGACGAGCAATTGGCGGTCCTTGACTATGACGCATCCGGAGCGACCGCGGTCGCATGTGGCACGCTTGGAGGCGGTGTTGGCCAGTTCCATGAAGTATTCATCCCATGAGGGGCGACGGTACATGATTGAACCGAGTACGTCTTCCACCTGTTTGTTGAGGTCGTCGATAGAGCCATTGTTGTCGAAACGGTAGTCGGCTTGGTCAATACAATAACGAAGGTTCTGTTTGTTGGGGTCGTCGTTGTCCATCTCGCGCTGTTCGTTGGCGAGAAAAGTGCTGTAGTCTATGTGGTCGGTTTCGCTGCCACGGAGCACGGCGCGTTCGTATCGGACACGTGGGTCGGCATCGACGGCAAAGAGATAGAAGTTAGGCTTGCCCCGCAAGGCTTCTACCTCGCCTGGGGTACGCACGCTCTCGATGATACAGTTGCAGCCTGAGGCAGAGGCCTGTTCATAGAGTTGTTCAACTATCCAAGATGGGGTGTGCTGTGCCCTGAGGTCGTTGCCTACAAGGGTCATTGTGTCGCGGTTCACTTCCAGGCCGCGACGTTTGATTTCTTCGGTGAGGAAGGCACGGACAGAGTAGTGGGAGAAGCCTTTTTCGCGTTGCAGATACTCCACGATGGTGCCTTTGCCAGCTCCAAGGGTGCCTGTGATGCCTATGGTTATCATTTGTCGGAATGTTTGTTGTCTATTACTGTTGATTCTGTGTCTTCGATGAGGTAGTCGGAAGCACGTTGCGGGGATATGATGCTATGCCCGATTTGTTTTTCGATGTCGCGGCGAGCCAGATTGGCTGCGTTGCCACCGCTTTACAGGTTCGGCCTTTTTTGAGGGAATGGATTGAATGAGACGTAGAAGCTGTTCTATGTCAGCGACATCGGTCATTCTCTTTTTCCCATCGGCGGCAGGGATTTTCAAAGCGTTACAATTTGTAACGCTTTCGTTCCCTTCATCACGTAGGCGTTTTTTTAAGACCCTCCAGTATGTTTGTGGATTCTCGCTCTCGGTGAGTACCTGTATGATGTCGACAATAGAGAAGAAATATTTCTCTTGTTCGGCATCCCAGACCACACGGACTTTCCTGTCCTCGAATAGTTGTATGGCAAAATTCTGTTCCATGGAACTTCAGCACTTGTATTTGTACTGCAGTTGGGAGAGTTCTTCGTTTGCTTTGACTATTTTCTTTTTTAGGCCTTGTTTGTACTGAAGCACTTTCTCCTGCAATGCCGGGTCGCCCACTGCCATGATTTGCAAAGCGAGGACTGCGGCATTCTGTGCGCCATTGATGGCCACGGTGGCCACGGGGATTCCCGGGGGCATCTGGAGGATGGCGAGGGTGGCGTCGAGACCTTCGAGGGTGCTGCCTTTGATGGGTACGCCGATAACGGGTAGAGGAGTTTCGGCGGCGATGACTCCCGGAAGGGCGGCGGCCATGCCGGCACCGGCAATGATGACCTGTATGCCGCGCTGATGGGCGTTGCGGGCAAAATCGGAAACCTCGGCAGGGGTGCGGTGGGCAGAAAGTGCATTGACCTCAAAGGGGATTTCCATCTCTTCGAGAAATTGGCAGGCTTTCTCCATGACCGGAAGGTCGGAGGTGCTGCCCATAATGATGCTGACTTTGGGGTTCATAGTAAGGTTAATTTATTGATACTTTGGGATGGATTAGTTGTTGTTTGATGTACGTATTTGCCAAGCACGCAGTATGACGTCGGGACGTGCATTTTCGTATAGTATCATATAGACGGCCTGTGCAATGGGCAATTCGATATGGTGCTCCTGTCGTACTTTTTCCAGACTTTTGACGGCATAGTAGCCTTCGGCAATCATGTGCATTTCGAGTTGTGCGCTCTTGACGGTGTAACCGCGTCCTATCATGGCACCGAAGGTGCGGTTGCGGCTCAGCTGGGAGTAGCAGGTGACGAGGAGGTCGCCGACATAGGGCGGAAGTTTTTCGGGGGAGATGATGATGTTGAGGTCCGGCTGCATGGTGAGGAGGAAGGAGCGCATTTCGGCAATGGCATAGCTGACGAGGACGGCCATGAGGTTGTCGCCGCTGCCCATGCCTTTGCAGATGCCGGCGGCAACGGCGTAGATGTTTTTCAGAGCCGTGGCGAATTGAATGCCGCGCATGTCGGTGGAATGGGAGATGTTGATATAGCGGCAGCGCAGTTGCTGCATTATCTTCTCGGTCAGCTCCATGTTGGATGAGGCAGCAGTGATGAAGGTGAGCCTTTCGCGTGCCACCTCTTCGGCATGTGTGGGTCCACTGATGATGGCCAGTTGCTCAGGGGGCACTTGGTAGAAGTGCTGTAGATAGTCGGTGACAATCATGTCGGCCTCGGGGACGAAGCCCTTGATGGCAGAGACCAGGTAACGTTGCCTGAGGGTGGCAGGGTCGATTTGCTGGAGGGCGGAGTGGAGGAAAGCTGTGGGGATGACGAGATAGATGATTTCGCACCGGTCGGCAACCTCTTGCGGTGTGCGGCATATATCAATGCGTGCTGGGTCGATAGTCACTTCGCCGAGGTAGCGGTTGTTGTGCCCGTGTTTGGCAAGGCTTTTGCGTATTTCGGGTTCACGAACATACCAGCATACCTTTGCGGAAGGTTGCTCTAACAGCAGTTTGACAACAGCGGTGGCCCAAGAACCGCTTCCGAGTACTCCAATCATTTCAGGTTACGCAAGATTTCACATGTAAGGTTCCAGAACATCTCGACGGTCTTGATTTCAATCTTCTCGCCGGGTGCATGTACACCGCGCAGGGTGGGGCCGTAGCTTATCATGTCCATTTTGGGATATTTCTCGCCGATGAGTCCGCACTCTAACCCGGCATGAATGGCTCGCACGATGGGTTCGTGACCGAACATGCGTTTGTAGGTCTCCACGCCAACCTTGAGCACTTTGCTGTCGGGGTTGGGAGTCCAGCCGGGGTAGCCATCGCCATGAGATACATGCGCCCCGATCATGCGGAAGGTAGCTTCTATCTTCTGGGCAGCGGCATGCTTGGCACTTTCTACCGAGCTGCGTTGGCTGGTGGCGATGTGGATTTGTTTCCCGTCCATTTTCACCGAAGCCAAGTTGGTAGAGGTCTCTACAAAATTCTCGATCTCACGGCTCATGGCCAACACTCCGTGGGCGCAGGCATAGAGGGCGTTGAGCAGGTTGTATTGAGTGGTCCGGTCTATAAGGCATTCGGGTTCGGCGATGCTTTCGAGCGTTATCTGCAGGTCGGGTTCTGTGCTGCGGAACTCGAAGGTGATATGCTTGGCGAACTCGTCCACCAGCTTCTTGAATTCCTCTTCATATTCGTGTGCCACCACGATGTCGGCCCAAGCCTCGCGGGCGATGGCGTTGCGCAGGTTGCCACCGTCAATGCGTGCAAGACCTATCTTGCATTTCTCTGTTGCGTTCCACAGTATTCTGTTCAGAATCTTGTTGGCGCAGCCGCGACCCTTGTTGATATCGTCGCCGCTGTGACCGCCTTGCAGACCAAACACTTTGACGCGGTATGAACTTTCGCCTGCCGGCACTGGGCGGGTGGTATAGTCAATGGCAACTGTGGTGTCGATGCCACCGGCACAGCCAATGCAGAACTCACCTTCGTCCTCGTCGTCGAAGTTCAGCAATATGCTGCTCTGCAGCCAGTCGGTATGTAGGTTGGCGGCTCCGGTGAGACCGGTTTCTTCGTCCACGGTAAAGAGGCATTCCAGTGGACCATGCTCAATGCTTTTGTCGTCCAGTATGGCAAGTGCGGCAGCTACTCCTATGCCGTCGTCGGCTCCAAGAGTGGTGCCGTCGCCCACCAGCCAACCATCTTTCACAAAGGCCTCGATGGGTTGTGTATGGAAATCAAATTCTTTGTCCCCGTTTTTCTCGCACACCATATCCATGTGGGCTTGGAGACAAACACCTGGAGCATTCTCATATCCTTTGTATGCGGGTTTGCGAATGAGCACATTGCCTACCTCGTCGGCCAGGGTTTCATAGCCATGTTTATGGCCGAACTCCTGCAAAAATGCCGACACGCGTTCTTCGTGCTTGGAGGGACGGGGAATATTCATCAATTCTCCGAAGTACTGCCATACGGCAGCAGGTTGCAAATCCTTGAATATATTGTTCATGTCGATAGTATTTTTGAGTTAATTATTATTTCTATTTATTCCTAAGTAACTGTATTGAGCAAGAATAATCGAAAAGGATTGTCCGCTTAGCGGTCCAATACTATCACTTTCTGTGCGGGCGATTGGCCAATTCTTACTACATAGATGCCGGGATGCACTTTGGCGGTCCATTCAGAGTCTGCCGTATGGCGGTTGCCAGCTACTCTTCTGCCCATCACATCATACACATTGATGGCTTGACCGGCGGCTTGGCGCACCACAATGTGGCCGTTTTGTACAAAAACTTTGCCCAGCGACTCTTGGACGGGGGCAATGCCTGCGGGATCGTAGCCGTGATAAGTGGTGTCGGGTTCCAACCCAATAATGGCTCCGTGCCATTTGGTATAATCGTTGTTTTGGGGACGCATGGCGTCAAGTTTGAAGTAGGAGTTTGCAACTCCGTCCCATCCCCAGTTGATATGGAACAGGTTCGAGTCAACAATATCAGAGAAATATCCGTCGATGATATAGCCGTGACCGTTGGTGTTGCTGAAGCCTACCTCGTTGTCGGCCGAAGCCCAGCCAGCGTAGTAGATGGGTTTGCCCTCGGCAAGGCTTTGATAAAGCATCTGCATCCAGGCGGTGTCATCGCCAATCGAGTCTCTCAAACCGGCATAGCTGTATTTGTAGCCGAAGTGTTTGGGAATGCGGTATTGTGCTCCCATTGTGGGTGAGAGGTGGAGGCTGGTGTCAAACATGGCATATTCCGGCAGCGACCAGCAGCCACTCCCGTCGGGTGAGTAACGCATGTCGAGCGATACACCTATCTGGTACAACAAGGTCGAAATAGCCTCTATCACTTCACTCGGGCTATTGATAAAGGCATAGTCTTCCATATGTTCCCAGTCGTAGTATGTGTTTTCGAAGTCGGCCGACAACTCGCCATAAGTCCAGTTGGGATAAGCTGCAGGGTTGTCCTCTCCGTTGTATGAGTGTGAACCGAATCCGTGTTGGGGATAGTCCCAATAGTTCATTATCATGCCGAATGCAGTGGCCACACAACCGGTCACCGAGTTTCTGGGGCACTTGTTGTTATAAGGTCTCCCTTGTCCCCATACCATTTGGCCCAGCAGGGGGTTGATGCGGTCGTTGAAGAAATCACCTTTGACTGCTGCGTATTCTTCTTCCAGCATCTTCCATTTTCTGGCCACGTGTGCAGGAGCCTTTGCTTTGGTCTGCTGTCCATAGCTTATCTCATTGCTGTAATGGACCAATTGGTTGATGAAGGCAGGATTTTTGTAGGGATGCAGTTTGTCGAATGTGCCGCTCAGGTCCAGCTCACCTTCGTCCGAGAAAGCCAGAACGGGGTCAGCCATGTCGTCGCCGCTTATTACAATAAATCCGTTCACTTCACCATAGCGATATTGATAGATGTGGAGGAGGTCGAAGCCTAACGATGACGACACATCGGTTAGTTCTACCGATTGTTTTGCGTCAAGTCCGTGCATTTCGAAACAGAAACGTGTCACAGCGTTTTTGGCCACTTTCGTGGCACGTTCTTTGCCTACGGGATTGGCAACAGAAACCACAGCTGCCAAAAGTAGGGTGCAAAGGATGATTGATCTTCTCATATTGCGTTCGTGTTATTTGTTTTTCTTAATCAGCAAAGTATGCTACACCGCTCTCGAATATCCGTTGGTCTTGCTCTCCGATGATATTCAGGTAGGTGCCTTCTCTGCGGCGTTCGCTGTGGGCCATCTTGCCCAGCACTCGTCCGTCGGGACTGGTTATGCCCTCTATGGCCATATACGAGCCGTTCATGTTGAAGGGTTCGTTCATTGTAGCCTTTCCGTCCAGGTCAACGTATTGTGTTGCCACCTGTCCGTTGGCAAACAGGCGGTCTAACCATTCCTTAGTTGCCACAAAGCGGCCTTCGCCGTGCGAGATGGGCACCACATAGCTCTTGCCCAGTTCGGCCTGTTGCAGCCAAGGCGACAGGTTGCTTACCACCTTGGTGTGGGCAATAAGGCTCTGGTGACGGCCTATGGTGTTGAATGTCAGTGTAGGTGAGTCTTCGTTTTGAGGTCTGATTTCGCCATAGGGAACCAATCCTAGTTTTACTAAGGCCTGGAATCCGTTGCAGATGCCCAGTATCAGTCCGTCGCGCTCTTTCAGCAGCTTCATTACCTGGTCGCTTATCTGGCTGTTGCGGAACACGCTTGTGATGAATTTGGCACTGCCTTCGGGCTCGTCGCCAGCCGAGAAGCCGCCGGGTATCATTATAATCTGGCTGTTCTCTATAGCTTGGGCAAAAGCATCCACACTTTCATGTATCTGGTTGGCGTTCTGGTTGCGGAATACGAGGGTCTCCACTTCGGCACCGGCTCTCAGAAATGCTCTGGCCGAGTCCAACTCGCAGTTGGTACCCGGGAATGTGGGTATAAACACTTTGGGCTTTGCAGTCTTGTGTTTGCACACATACACCTCTTTCACTTTCGTCTCCTTGATTGCGGGCACTTCTCCTTCGCTGGCATTGCTCCGTGTGGGGAATATGTTCTCCAGTCGGCTGGTCCAGGACTGTATCATCTCGTCCATCTCGATTTTCTCACCCTGCACCTCGAAGATGCCTCCCTCTGTCACACGTCCTATTTTGCGCGCTATGGCAGGCAGCATTCCACAATTGGGCACCTCTACCACTATGGCTCCATATTTCTTTTCAAACAGCTCGTCGATGCTGAATTGTCCATCGAAGCACACCCCGAGACGGTTGCCGAAAGCCATCTTGCTCACAGCTTCGGCTATTCCGCCAAAACCTACGGCATAGGCCGATTTCACGTTGCCGCTCTTCACGGCGGCATGCAGTGCTCCGTACATGGATTTCAGCATCTTGTAGTTCGGCATGTCCATCTTGTCGGGCTTTATCTCGAGCAGATACAGGTAGTTGCCGGCCTCTTTCAGCTCGGGGGTTACCACATTGTGTATGTCTCCCACGCCTACGGCGAAACTGCACAGGGTGGGGGGGACGTCTATGTCGTTGAAAGTGCCGCTCATCGAGTCTTTGCCTCCGATGGCGGGCAGCTGCAGGCCCATCTGTGCGTTGTAGGCACCCAATAGGGCAGAGAAGGGTTCACCCCAGCGGTAGGGGTCTTGCCCTAGTTTCTTAAAATATTCTTGGAATGTGAGACGTATCCGGGTCACGTCGCCGCCAGCTGCGGCCACTTTGGCCACAGAGTCCACCACTGCATAGGCAGCTCCGTGGAACGGGCTCCACGAACTGAAGTAGGGGTCGAAACCATAACTCATGATGGTCACCGTGTCGCATTTGGCCGTGAGGGTGGGCAGCATGCCTATCATGCTTTGTGTTGGGGTGGTTTGAGTCTTTCCGCCATAGGGCATCACTACACTGCCGGCACCGACGGTGCTGTCGAACATCTCTACCAACCCCTTCTGCGAACAGACGTTCAGGTCGGCCAGATTGTTCAGCCAGCGAACCTTCACCGAACCTTCAGTGGACGTACTCTCAGCTTTTGGGCTGGGCATCGCTACCGATACTTTGGTTTCCTGATGGGCACCGTTGGTGTCTATAAAGCGGCGGCTCAGGTTCACTATCTCTTTGCCCCGCCAACTTATCACCATTCTCGGCTCCTCGGTAACGGTGGCCACTACTACGGCTTCAAGGTTTTCCTCGTCGGCATATTGCAGCATCTTGTCCACATCCTTGGGGTCCACCACAACGGCCATACGTTCCTGGCTTTCGCTGATGGCCAGTTCGGTGCCGTCGAGACCTGCATATTTCTTGGGCACCTTGTCCAGGTTTATCTGCAGTCCGTCGGCCAGCTCGCCAATGGCCACACTCACGCCACCGGCTCCAAAGTCGTTGCATTTCTTTATCAGCCCCGACACTTCTTCGCGGCGGAACAGGCGTTGTATTTTTCTCTCAGTGGGTGCATTGCCTTTCTGCACTTCGGCCCCGCAGGTTGTCAGCGAGGCGGTGTTGTGTGCTTTAGAAGCTCCTGTGGCTCCGCCGCATCCGTCACGTCCTGTGCGGCCGCCCAACAGTATTATCACATCTCCCGGGTCGCTGTTCAGTCGTTTCACTTGGCGGCGGGGTGCGGCAGCCACTACGGCACCTATCTCCATGCGTTTGGCTACATAGTTGGGATGATATATCTCGTTCACCAATCCGGTGGCAAGGCCTATCTGGTTGCCGTAGCTGCTGTATCCGTGGGCTGCGGTGGTGACTATCTTCCGTTGCGGCAGTTTACCGGGAAGGGTCTCGTTCAGCGGACGTGTGGGGTCGGCAGCGCCGGTCACACGCATAGCCTGATATACGTATGTTCTTCCGCTCAGTGGGTCGCGTATGCAGCCTCCCAGGCAGGTGGCCGCACCGCCGAAGGGTTCTATCTCGGTGGGGTGGTTGTGGGTTTCGTTCTTGAAGTTGATAAGCCACTCTTCGGTTTTCCCGTCCATCTTCACCGGTACCACTATGCTGCATGCGTTTATCTCGTCGCTCACTTCCTGGTCGTCCAGCAATCCCATTTTGCGGATTCGTTTTGCGGCCAGTGTCCCGATGTCCATCAGGCACACAAATTTATCGTCACGTCCTTCGTATTGCGCCTTGTGGTCTGAAAGGTATTGAGCAAATGCATTCTCAATCAACGGGCGGTAATGTCCTTCGTCAAAATGTATGTCTGTCAGTTCGGTGGCGAAAGTGGTGTGGCGGCAGTGGTCGCTCCAATAGGTGTCCAGCACTCTTATTTCTGTCATGCTGGGGTCGCGATGCTCCTCTTCATGGAAATAACGTTGTATGTGTTTGAAGTCAGCAAAGGTCATGGCCAGCCCCAGCGAGTCGTATAGTTCTTTCAGTGCACCCTCGTCCATCTCGGCAAATCCGTTGAATATTATCACGTCTGCAGGCTCGTCAAAGTGTTCGGCCAGCGTCTCTGGCTTGCTGTTGTCGGTCACTCGGCTGTCTACGGGGTTCACGCAGTGCTTCACCACTGCGGCTTTCTGTTCGTCGCTCAGTGTTCCGCTTATCACGTATGTGGTTGCCGACCGGATGATGGGCTCTTCCGAGGGATTGAGCAGGCATACGCACTGGGTGGCGCTGTCGGCTCTTTGGTCGAACTGCCCCGGCAGATATTCCACCGTGAAAACGAAGTCGTTATCATCGTGTGGGAACGACTCCTCGTATATGTTGTCAACGGGTGGCTCCGAAAAGACTGTCACTTTGGCCTTTTCGTAAGTCTCATCCGAGAGGTTTTCAATGTCGTAGCGCATCAGTGCTCTCACATTCTCTGCAGCTATTCCCAGATATTCTGCCATTTCGTTCTTCAGTTCCTTGGCAACGATGGCAAAGTCGGGTTTCTTTTCAACGTAGATTCTTCTTATCATAGTGTTTTTCTTTATATCGGTGAAGTGAGTTATTGATTGTCGTTTTGTTGTTCGCTCCAATACCATCCTTCAGGATGTTTGGGGTGCACCGGGCGGAAAAAGTCCATCATCTTGGCCAGGTCGGCCTCATAGTCGCCGCTGGGTATTATGGTTGGGCCGTATCCGGCGCGTTTTTCTTTAAAGTCCATAAACCCCAGCATGATTGGCACGCCCGCCTGTGTGGCTATCTCGTAGAACCCTCTTTTGAACCGTTTCACGGGTTTGCGGGTGGCTTCTGGAGTAATCACCACACACACGTCGTTCTCTTCCTTCAGCAGCTCTACCGCACGAGGCACGAGGTTGTTGTGCCGGTTTCCGCGGTCCACTGGCACCAGTCCCATCCCCTTCAGCAACGGTCGGGTGAGGAAATTGAAATATTCTTTTTTCACGAATATGCGGGGTTTGGAGCCAGCAGCCCATAGCACGGCCGCTCCTATCAAAAAGTCGTCGAAGGAGGTATGGGGAGCCACCACCACTACACAATGCATTACTTCCGGACGCTCCTTTTTGTCGGGAATATCAAAGTGCCATCCGCACTTCTTTACCAACCATATCCAAATCTTCTTCATTTATAGAATAATATATTTTATTGATATTCTTTTCTCCCAATTATTCAATCTGCAAATATACGAAAAATAATTAAATAATTGCAAACTCATCAAAATACTTCTTTCGCAAACAAGGCATTTTGTGCCCCCTTTTCATCCCATTTTTTTTATTACGATTGTCACTTCCGAAACTTTTTTTTGCTATATCAAACAATCTTTGTATCTTTGCACCATCATTGAAGGAGGTGACAGTATGCATAATATTCTATCCTTCAATTGGAAAGATGGCAGAGCGGTCGAATGCGGCGGTCTTGAAAACCGTTGACCTGCGAGGGTCCGGGGGTTCGAATCCCTCTCTTTCCGCACACAGAGTCTCACAAGTTCTTACAAAATAGGCTTGTGAGATTTTTTTATGTCAAGAAAAATGCACCAGAAATGCAACGAATAACTTGTTGACAAGTTTTTTATACAAAAAAGGGAGACAGCAACGCTATCTCCTTTCAAGCCATTTTTTCTTAATTAAAAGTTTGTTTCCATCATCTTCTTACTAGTCTTGTCATTTAGGACTATGTAGGGTCTTATTGTGTCGTAATCCTCATGTTTAGTGTATACCATCACCATTTTTGGCGAACAATCCATTTCCAATGCATAAACCACAATTGTTCTGCACGCCAAGTTCGTATTCTTACTTGCAAATGAACAAGAGGTTGGATTGCCGAAATCGTCAAAGTCGGCTATTCTTAAAATACTCATGCGGGCACTGTAGCATCGTCTTCGCTATAGTTCATGTGTTGATGGACATCATCTCCAGTAAATGGACAAGGCGACACTTCATTTATTTTCATTTGGTATCCTTCCCTGCATCCACAAAGCTCCTCTTAAAAGAGTTCCTTTATGGATAATCTCCATCAAGTCTTTTCTCAGATACAGAGGTATGTATATCTCCTCTGGATCATGACAAATGGATATTGTCGCTCTAAAGAAGTCATCACCCAAGAAAGTCATTTTCTTTACAGATTTTACAGTCGAAGCAAATGAGACGTTATCGGAATAGTCCTCACTTTCTGGAATAAACCCCACAAGCATATCGTTGTAAAAAATAATGGGTTTTATGTTTCCATTTTCATCGTATTCTTCCTCAAGCCCCATATCCTTTCGTAGTTTGGCCGATGTTTCTAGGTCCAAAACAGTTTCTGACTCGCCCTCTTCAAGAGTATACGCACTCGCTGAAAGCTCAATATTCAACTCTGTCCCACATATATATTTATCACGATTCAAGAAATAATCTGTTGCAAAAAACGCAAATGACAGTTCCCCAGTCTCTGCACAAATAACGGCTTCAAGGTGACTCTTAAATTCTCGTACCTCGGTAATCTTTACTGGATGCACTGTTCCTTGGTGCATAGGATATAATGACATCATTTCGTTACCGTTTTCACTAGCATCAGGCCTGATAAGAGCTAATAACCCCATCTCGGTGCCATATCTTAATGCAAAAAAATCTGACTCTTCTTCTTGTATCCCATAATAATTAAAAATGCAAGAGGAAGTCCCATATAGTTTGGCGTGTTTGATGATATGTTCCAAGTGATTGTTAAACAATATATCAACGGGCATTATTGTGTCAATATGGTCTCCTTGCGAATCCAAATACTGCTTAAATCTGCATAACCTAATTTGGGTGTCTATTACCATGTTTTTGTCATCAGACTTATCTATTACCTCCGTTATATAGTTCTTGAATAGACTCTCTAACTTTTTGGACTGTTTTTTTGTTAGCAGGGTTCCACTATGTCCTTTTGCCCAATTGAAATCTGGAATTGCATCCTGCAGCTGTGTGGTAGTGATAATCGGCATAGTTTCAGGATTTACAATATAGTTGGGTTTCAAATCCATATAGTGGATTTGTCTACTGCCACCATTCTCATTCCAGTCGTCGGCGAGATATGGGTCAGAGGTGAAAATGCCACTCATAACAATACCAGTTTTCCCTTCGCCCACACGAACAAGATAAAACCGGTCGCCTTCATGGGCTTTCTCCCATTCATAGACACTCCAGTTGAAGGACTCGTTGTCGAAATTCTCAATGCAGTATTGGTGATATTCCATTGTGGCACTTGAAATGGCGGGGTTCCACATCAAGATAAAAGTCTGTTGGTCTGGATTGTACCCACTCCCAGGAAAGTTGGGAATCATATATAGTTTTTGCTTTCTCATGGTTCTTGTTGTTTAATAATCAACACTCTTTTTATTTCTTTTGACGGCGACGTATGCTGATGGTAAGGTGTATCTGGTTTTCGGGATGAGTGTCAGGATTGATGCTGGAGATACGGCAGTCGAACAACTCCACCCATCCCATCTCTAGGATGGCCGCGATGTCTCGATTTTCGTTGCGTGGGATGAATCCCAGGAGATAATCCTCTCCATCTTTGGTGTAGATAACCTGCACGGCATAGGGGTCATGTGGGTTCTGAAGGTCTCGTTCCAAACGCAGTTGCTGACCAACACGTAGGTAATCCCAAACCAGGTCGGCATCGTGAAATTTGCGGCCAGCCAGATGGCAGTCCATGTAGAACATCTGATGTGCTTTCATTGCATGGCGTTTTTAAAAGATTTGACTTAATTACACGATGCAAAGATACATCCATGTGTGTACCACAACGCGGTACATCGTAGATTATTTTATTGCTTCTCGATGCAGTTCGCTGATTTTGTGAGAAATATCAGCCGGGGAAATAACCTCCACCCAGCGGCCACGTGAGAGCAGGTGGGCCAAGAAATCGGTAGTGGGACGCAGATTGAGTTCAAAGTCGACATACCCGTCTCCTTCTTCCACCAACTTCTGCGAAGGGTGAAGCGGGAGGTCACGCAGTGCATAACGCTCGTTGCCATAAGCACGCAATATGATTCGAGTGAGCGGGATGCGGTCATCTGTCATTACTCCAAAATAATCTGCAAAGTAGTCCTCAGCCGAAAAGCAGGGGTCGACAACGAACAACTCATCGGTAAACGTGAGGTCTGTAATACGGTCGAAACTCAACACAATAAAACCACCATCATTAAAATGGCAAAGAAGATACCAGCGGCGACGGAAGAGTTTGATACAATAGGGCTCCACCAACCATTCAGTGTACTTCTGCTGGCCGTATCGATGGTAGCGAATCATGATGCGTACACTGCGTTGCATGGCTTCAACAACTTGCCTTAACAATTCTCCCTCGGTGGGTATGCTCTCCAACAAAATACGCTCGTGCAAACCTCGGGCTTCCCCCACGATGTTGCTCACCGTCAACGTACTGATCATCCACTCTTGCACTGTGTCGCTATGTATAAGGTCAATGTCCACTATGTAGTATCTATTGTCCGCATCGCATCCAATGGTGATGCCGAAAATCTCCTCCACTGCGGCACGATGCCGGTTGAAAGTGGTACGGCTAAGGGCTGCACCCTCGCTTAATTCAGTTCGTGACCATCGGTCACTGAGGTCAGCTAACGAGATGCGTCGCTCCCGTCTTATTGTATCCACCAACCATACATATTGCTTAAAAAGTACTGCTGCTTTCATGGGTGCAAAAGTACAAAAATAAATCAAACGGCAAGATTAATAAACCAATTATAATATTAAACAGTGATTTGCCCTTCTTGTATCTTAAATATTGGCTGCTGATCTTAGGGTATATAACTCATAATACTCTTGAGGTAAAAACAAGATTGAAGTTGACGAAGTGGAATTGGTATTTCCAATACCGAATAACAGGAATACAGATGCACGTGATACGATAAATGATAAAGTATTTGACAATGTAAGGGCTACATACACAATTATTCGCTAGAATCTAAGTGTCCAACACACGCTCCTTGCTCATCTCCCAGTCCCAAATGCGTCGGGCACCAATTCTATCACTCTTGCGCCTGGGATGGCGGATTCCACACGCCGCCTACGGCTGGTCCTCTTGTCGAACTCTCTGGTCTTAGATGGGAGCTTTAGAGTCACACTCATGCTTTGATACTTTCTGCGGGTCTTCTCTTTCTTATAGTCGAGAACCAGTTTGATGGCATCGGCCATATTTTCCTTGAGCTCGTCGATAGTGGCTCCTTGGGAAATAGCCTCTGGTATCTGTTCACATTGCCCTGTGTACCATCCGTTTTTGTTTTTCTCAATAATGATTGTATATTCCATAACACTTCAAGTTTTCATGTTGCAAAAATACAAATAATATCCAATATGACTGTATTCCCGGCAAAAAATATCCGACAGTCGCGTGGCTGTCAGCATATAAAAAAATGCTCACCTTATCGATGAGGCGAGCAAAAAGGGGTGTTGTTTGCAGGTGTTTTTTCAAAACTGAGGGGTTGGCTCTACCACATAGTCACTCGTCCGGGTTTAGTTCTTCTATATATGCTACACTTTGATATCTTAATCTTTTTACTTTTAGACTTTGCTATCCTTGCTTTTCGATTCTTGTCATGCAGCATTTTCACCAATCTCCATGATCTCACATCAGCTTCAGCCCTTGCATCGAACCTGTCACGCTCAGGGGTGCCTTTCTTGCCTATAACTTCATCTAAAACCTCTTCAAGCGTATACGTTTTCATGTCTCGTTGAATCAAGCCTTTATTTAATTGTTGCCACAGTAGGGTATGCCCAAGTCTTTGCAGATGCTTCGGCCAGGAACTCTTTAATATCACCATGTATGGGTACCACGCTGCTGGCCCCGGTCTTTGCATTGCGATAGAAGGCGTGGGACCCTTTGTGATGCCGAACACATTAGCAGTCGTTGGCTTTCAGGTGTTTTAGAAAAACTTCCTTTTTCATACGGTGACGCGTACTTTTCGGTATAAGGGACGGCGACCGGCCAAGCGGCGCGCCTGGTCTTCCTTTCTGACTTCGAGTGTGAGTTTGATGGCGTCCTTCATATTCTCAAGCAGCTCCTCTATCGTTTCGCCTTGCGACTTTGCTTCAGGCAGCTCACGGCACATGCCGATATAACCGCCATCCTGAGTGTCTTTTACTATTACTACAGAGTATTCCATGGTGTTTTCTCCTTATGCTTTCACGCTGCAAAGTTACAAATATTTTCCGGCATGTCGGTATTTGCTTCAAAAAAAGCCGATGGTTTCACAACCATTGGCTAAGCGAATTAGACACTTAAAGGAGTTTAGTTTGATTTTCGGTTTCTGGTCAGCCGCATGTTGGTCACGTTGCGCACGTCCTCGTCGGTCACTGTGGGTGCGCCGCCGAAGGGTCGGTCGGGGTCGAAGTCGGGTTCGGGGTTGAGGGGTTCCGCCTCCGGGGCCGGTGGGGCCTCGAAGTCCTGTATCTGTTGTTCCTGGCTGGCAAACCAGCTCGAGGCGTCGTCTTGTACCATATAATTTTTGTTTAAAAAGTTTGTAATTCAAAAAATGTTCGTATTTTTGCAATCGGCTTTGAGCGATGGATCGTGGCGGACGGAACAAGCCCTGCACCACGATTATCTAATAAGGACGGTATCCGTTGCCGCCGGCAGGGTGCGCTCCTGCCCACACCAAGGGCTTGCGCAAAACAGCCTCACTATTCCTCGGTGAGGCTGTTTTTATTTCCCAAAAACCCTCCTTGACGGAATAATTCATATCGATGGCCGCCACATGCGACATGTCTCCGCGAAACACCACCAGCAGCAAGGAACTTCCGCTGCCATGCCTTATCTGGTTGAAGTCACGGCATACCGCCCGGACGAAAGAAAGAGCATCCAGTCCAACCGCCGACAACTCCGTTCCGTGCTTTTTTTCTATATGCAACAGATGGTTGCGACTCACATAAATGTCGGCGGCCCGGATATGGGCATGCTGTGCCAGCGTGGCTCCGATACGCCCCACCTTTACAAAGGGTTCACCTATAGTAGGTCTCTTTTTCTTCATAGCATTGTTTTTCCTTTTGTTAATTTGAATGGAACGGCTGGTTGCCGTCCCTGTCTGTATAATCGATGCAGCCCGTGGTGACACCCGACAGCTCGCCGGTTATGCTGTAGGTCGGTGCCATCCGGCGGGCGCATTTTCTTACACTGCAATCTTTGCACCAGCTGTGTTCCCACCAGTACTCATACTTCACATGCTTGCTTATGTTTTGTTGTCTTGTTGCCATAATGTTCAATATTAACGTTTGGCGGCAGGGACACTACAGTTTCTCCAGCAGTGCGGCCACCAGTTGGTCGAGGGGCATCTGGGTGTAGCAGCCGGTCAGGGTGCGGGTGGCGGTGTCCACCGTCCACACTCCGCCCATCACCGTGCCGTCGTCGGTGCGGTTCACCACCAGCAGGCATTTCTCGCCAGGCGTGGCGGGGTAGGAGGCCGTGAGCGCGTCGAACAGGGCGTTCATATTCTCCGGTGTGGCGTGCTTCTTGGCCAGCGGCTTCACCATGCCCAGTATGGGCGACAGGGCTTTGTCCATCTTCATAGGGCGGCCTCCTTCTTCTGGGGTGCGGCGGCGCGGCGGGGGTCAAGGCTTATGCCCAGCTGCTGTTCCACCTTGCGGCATTCGCTGTCGGGCAGGGCGTTGAGGTCGCCGTTCAGGTTGCCTTTTATAAAGCGGCTGTAGGTAAAGAAGCCTATCACGTCTGAGGGTGTCCAGGGCTGGCCGCGGCGTTTGCCCTCCAGCTGGGCCACACGTTCCAGCACTTCGTAGTATCCGGGACGGAAGGCGATGACATGTTCGCCATCCTTCAGGCTCTTGCTGTCGCTTTCCTGCTGCAGCTGCCGCAGGCGGTTCTCGTAGTCCAGCTGCTGGGCGTTGGTGGCCTCGGCGTTGCTGTTGGCGTCGGCGCGGGCCTGTTCCAGCTCCTGGCACTTGGCCGTGAGCTGCTGCTGGAGGTCGGCAATGGCGGTGTCGCGCTCCTGGATCTGACGCGTCGCGGCCTCGTTGGTGCGCTGTGGCATGAAATAGCGGGTCATCACCTCGCCGAACACTTCCGTGTCGCTCACTTTGCGGCCGAAATTCTCTTCCAGCGTCCGCTTCACCTGGTTCCACTGTTCCAGGTCCTGTTGCTCCACACGGATGGTCTTTGCCACCAGCGGCTGCTGTTCGGGGTTGGGTTTGTTGTTGTCGGTTGTTTCCATGTTTTCTCTGTATTTATTGTTTGTAATCAAAAATTGTTTGCATGTTTGCGTGGCCGCTGGGGGTTCGGTGAAGGTTCGATGTAGGTTCGATGAAGGTTCGATTGGCTGGAGCGTGTTTTTTGCGGTCCGTCACCGGAGCTGCACCGGTGGACGGGCGATGGAATGTTTGCAAAATTGCATTTTTGCAGCCTTGTTTTCGCGTTTTTGCGGCGGAATGTTTGCACCGTTCCGTCTCTGTCGCTGCAAAGCGGTGAGCGTTAGCGGTTTCGCTTGTATTGCAGGCGGTTTTCTGTCGGTTTTTGGCCTCCATGATGGGTGAAATATGGCGGTTTATTATCATTTTGATACGATTTCGGCCTGTTTTTGTATCATAATTTAAATATTATCACACTGATTTACATGCAAATATACGACTTTTTTCTGACATGGCAAAACTTTTTTCGTCAGTGTTTTTTCCAGTGTTCCCGACAGTGACGGGGCGGGGTGCTGAATGGTGGGAAAATTTTAGTGCTTTTGTTCTGTTAGAACTGCAAAATTGCATTTTGTTGCTGCACTGCAAGTTGCAACTCTTTTAGTGCTTTCGTGCTGTTTTAGTGCTATTTTAGTGCTGACAGAATGGCAGTGTAACGCATTCAGTATCAAATAGCACTCTTTTTAGTACTTTTGGTGCGCACTAAAGCACACTTTTTTCCGAATTTTTTAGTACCGATACTTTTATATTTTATAAAAAAGATATATAATATTATATGTCAGTCTGTTGCCCAATTTTGGCGTTCTCCCCCACAGTCCTGTTGCACCGTTTTTTCGCTCTCAGGGGACGGGGGCGCGGGGGTCGCGGCAGTGGCCGCCGGGCCGTTAAGCTGCCGCCGCGTGTAAAGAAATGCTTTGTCGCGGCCACCGGCAGGCGTAAGAAATGCCCTGTCGCATTCACCGGCAGGCATAAGAAATGCCCTGTCGCGGCCACCGGCAGGCGTAAGAAATGCCCTGTCGCATTCACCGGCAGGCATAAGAAATGCCCTGTCGCGGCCACGGAGGGCAACAAAAAAGCCCCCGGACGGAGCCGGGGGCGTAATCGGAATATCTAATAGTGCAGGGGAAAAGAATGGGTGTGTGCTATTTCTTTCTGCGGGACAGGCGCACTTCGCGGGCTATGCCCCAGATAAAAAGCAGCACCAGCAGTGCGGCGGCCACGGCCACGTCGGGGTGCAGGCGGCCCCGGCGGTTGTCGCATTCGGGGCAGGGGAGGATGACCTCGTGGTCGACGGGGATTGTGTCCGGCTGTACGGTGACATCGGCCCTGAGGCTGTCGCCCTCCACCAGCAGCTGGAGTGTGATATCGCGGTTCTGGAACAGGACGGTGTCGCCTGATGGGAGCCATGCCCAGGGCACGGAACCCGTCAGGATCTTCTCCGGGACGGTCAGCGTGTCGCGCACATGGGCGGTGGTTTGTGTGAAGCATTCGGGGCATTGCCGCCGCAGCCGTTCCAGCCGCTGCTGGCAACTGCAGCCGGTGAGTGCCAGGAGCGAAAAAAGGAGTAGTGGTAAGATTTTTCTTTCTTTCGTAGCCATATAATGTTACTTGGAATGCTTGTACCTGCGGTAGCCTTCGGCCACGCACTGTGTCCATTTCATGTCGGGATGTTCGCCGCGCACCTGGTGTGCGTAGCGTTGCACTTCTCTGAGCTGGTCGTCGGTCATGGCCGACTTGGGTCTTGATTTCTTTGTTGCCATAGTTTTATTGTTTTAAAAGGGTGAATCTTCAATGTCTATAGGGCTCTTTGCCTGGGCGAAATAGTCTTCCTCCACCTTGATTGCGTACTTTGACTGCTGGGGGCTTTGCTCCTGGAGCATCTGTTCGTAGGTTACCACGTTGTCGCGTGGATGGTATTTGCGTATCAGACGTTTTTCCAGAGCATAGGCCTGTGCCTGCGTACAGATTATGGGACGCACGGTGTATCGGTGGCGGTTCATCCGCGAAGCGTACGACACTACTTCCTGTCCCCTGTGGTTCCATACTTGGAAATGGCGGTACATGGTCTTGTACACGCTGTATCCGCTGAAGCCCACGTACACCACCTTGCCGTCCTCCTTGACGATGTACACTCCCGGGTGGTCTTTCGTCTCAGGGAAGGTGGTTCTGGTGCTGCCCTTGGTCTTGCTGGGCGAGTATGGAGGAGCGAATTTGTATACTTTCATATTTTTTCTTTGTATATGGAAAAAAGTTTGTAATTTTGCAGCGTCGATTTGGGACTGACACGCTGCGAATGCAAATGGGTGGGTGCTAACCCTCCGGGCCTTGCGAAAGCCCTTACCTCTTCGGCCTTTTGCCTGCCTTCAAGGCAGGCTTTTTGCTTTTCAGAACCAACGGTTTGCGCTGTACCCGCTTCTCGTTTGTAATCCAGGCTGTTTTTGCAATCCAGAAATTAAAACGTTCATCCTTTTTAACTACAAGACCAATGGCTGCTATACGGGGATTCCCCATGCCTCTACGAACAAGGATAAAGGAACCGTTTGATCCTTTACGTATTTCCGAATAGTTATTCATTACGTCCATGACCAAGGTTTCCGCGCTGATGCCTGCCGTTTTAAGTTCTGGATGGTCACGTCGTATGTGGGCATATAATGCCGGGGTGATAAATATCGGTCCAGATGGCAAGTGTCCCTTAATCGCCATGTCTTTTGTTATTTCGCCCACCAAATAATATGGGCCGCTTGGCTTGTATCTCACTTTATTTTTCATGCGAACAGGTTTATCAGTGTGTCGACAATGTTGCCCACGCTGCCTCCGATGGTCCGGTTCTGTCCGCTATTGCAGTCGGTGTTGCCGCTGCTGGCAGCTGCAGCCGGTGAGTGCCAGTAGCGAAAAAAGGAGTAGTGGTAAGATTTTTCTTTGCATGTCAAAAAAAGTTTGTATTTTTGCAGCGTCGTTTTGGTTGCTGTGTAACTCTCCTTCGGGGCCATGGGTCAGCTGACTGAAACAGGGTGGTTGCTTCCCAATATAATCAGGGCGGTGGTCCCCACCCACCACAAAGTGGTGCGAGTACTGTTTCCTTCCAAATACGACAACCTTTTAAAGTGTTTCGGCACCCGTCGCCATAGGTCGCGTCCCTCTCCGATACGGTATTTCCGGCATTCGGATGTAAACGTGGAGCCCTGCAAAGGGAGAACAGGATAGGGGCGAAACATTTTTTTTATCCTCTATTGTGTTCATGTTTTGTGTTTTTTCTTTGTATGTAAAAAAAAATATGTAATTTTGCAGCCGTGTTTCCGGGCAGTCTGGCTATAGGCCTGTAAAGCTTCCCAAAGGGAACAGGATTGGTAAGACGTAGGCCGTTTCGGACGTAAAGAGTGGGGTTAGGTTATCACTCACCTATGCGGGTCCAAAAGAGGGTTCCGAGGGACCCTTTTTTTATGTCCCATTTCACAAGCAGTTTTATCAGTGTGTCGACAATCTTGCCAGTGGGGGGGCGGGGTGGCTGAGGGGCGTGAAACTTATTTTATATGAGAGTTTTCCCACTTTTGGGGTGTCCTTTTTTTGCTCTTTTTTCCCTCCCGCGTGGCTCAAAAATCCTCTTGTCCGCACGGGTCATTTTGTTAAATCTTCATTTTTTGTAGCTTGATATTTAGTTGTTTGCATTTTTGTGTTCCATATTGTTTTGATTATGTCAAAAAAATGCTATATATTTGCATTTTAATTACACAAAACTCATTTAATTATGACGAAAGCAGATCTTGTTAAGAAAATTGCAGAGAGAACCGGTGTCGAAAGAGCCGCAGTTCTGGTTACCGTTGAGGAGCTTATGAACTCCATCAAGAGTGGAATGGCCAATGGCGAAAATGTGTATCTCCGTGGTTTCGGCACATTCGAAATCAAGCATCGCGCCGCCAAGAAAGGCCGTAATATCTCGAAAAACACTTCTGTCCTCATCCCCGCACACAACATCCCCAAGTTCAAACCCAGCAAGGAGTTCTTGGGAATGGTTGAATAAGGGACAGTCAGTCCGGAAGTTACAATAGGTCGCATGGGTTGGCACTTCTGTCAATCCATGTGATTGATTTGTGTCTATTGGTTGCCTCCCCTTGCTCCCTATTGAGGGCGCACGTCGCGGCCTTTTTTCATTCCTTCCGTTTGGCTTAGGGTGCAGTTCCTTTCGGCATCCCGGACAAGAAAAAACAATAATAAATATGGTAAAGAATGTGCAATCATCAGGGTCAGAAACAGGGCATCTTTGCTGCCTGGGGGCAGTGTGTGGCGATGTGATAGGCAGCGTGTACGAATTCAATTCGGTCAAAACCAAGAGTTTCCCGTTGTTTTCCAAAGGGTCACACCCCACCGACGACACTATGATGACTGTGGCCAACATGCTGTGGCTCACCGATGGTGGGTCGGACTCGCTGGTGGAGTGCATGCGCCAACTGGGCGCCAGCCACCCCCATGCAGGGTATGGTGGAGGTTTCCGCCGCTGGCTTTCCTCGCCCCGTCCCGAGCCCTACGGCAGCTATGGCAACGGCTCGGCCATGAGGGTCAGTCCGGTGGCATGGGCGGCCCGCAGCCTCGACGAGGCGCTCTCGCTGGCCCGTCGCAGTGCCGAGGTCACCCACAACCATCCCGAAGGCATTAAGGGAGCACAGGCAACGGCCGCCGCCACATTCATGGCTCTCCACGGCGCCACCAAGGAGGCTATACGCCAGTATGTTGAAACCACTTTCGGCTACAACCTCTCCGTCCCCCTGTCCGACATCCGTCCCGGCTATCGCTTTGAAGTGAGCTGCCAACGCTCCGTGCCCGAAGCCCTCAGCTGTTTTCTGGAAAGCGACAGCTACGAGGACGCGGTGCGCAATGCCGTGTCGTTGGGCGGCGACGCCGACACCCAGGCCGCTATTGCCGGGGCTGTGGCCGAGTCTTTCTATGGCGGTGTGCCCGAAGCCATTGTGCAGTCGGTTTGGCCGCTTTTGCCCGTCGACGTGCAGCAAATCATCATCGGCTTCTCCAGCCGTTTCCGCCCCTGCTGATGCCTGTGTTTTCCGTAGGCTTCGCCCAAGCCCACCGGCAACACCGCTCATGCCCCGTGCCTGCCACGTCCGTCCCGACTGCTGCCCATGCTCGCCCCACTCGCAGCCCTCGCCCGTGCCGAACTTGTGTTTTGCCGTTGCCATCCGGGTGGACGACACGTTCAATCCTAGGGAGAAACCGCTACCCCTTTCGGCCGTTCCGGAGTCAATCCCCGTCCGGCGCAATTCCGCTCCCGTCGTGAGGCCTTGTCCTTCCAGGTTCGCTACATGTTAAGTTTGTATTAACTCCTTCATGTGCTGTTCTTGACCTTAGTCGTGATGATCGTATTTGTAGGATGTTGCTTGGGGCTTGAAGGGGGGCGAAGCGGGAAGTGAAATGAAAGGATGCGGGAAAGGGAATGAGAGGATGAGGTAAGGGAGATGAAAGGATGAGGGAATGGGAATGAAAGGAAGCGGGAAGGGGAATGAAAGGATGTGGGAAGGGGAATGAAAGGGTGCGGGAAGGGGAATGAAAGGATGCGGAATGGGGCATTGAAAGGAGAGGGAGAATGACGACAAAGAGGGAAGGGTGGGTGAAAAGAGAAGGGAATGTGTAGGGACGAGTGGGGACGAAATGACGGGAGAGAACGGAGGGAACATGGCAAAGAGAGGGAAGTGTGAAAGGCGAAATATGGCTATGAAAAGACGCAAATGATGTATTGGGGAAGGTGAATATCGGGGACGGGATGATGCAGAGGGTTGAGCGGAACGATGCAGTGGGTTGAGCGGAACGATGCAGTGGGTTGAGTGGTACGGTGAAGTGGGTTGAGGTGGGTTCTGTTGATATGTTTTCGGGTCGTTACTTTCGGGACGCGTCCCGTCGCCACAGATAATCACCGCACTGCGAACGGTGTTATTCATATCTCACTCGTACAGGGTGATTGACAGAAGACTTAATAAGTTTGAATGCTGAAGAGTATAAAATGAAAAATGATTGAGTGATGAAAAGTATAATGTATGTGCACGGCTATGGTTCGGACGGGAACGCCACCAAGGGCCGGATTTTGAGAGAGATGTTCGACGGGGTGCCTGTGCTGACGCCCACTTTCGACTACGACAGGCTGTCGCCGTGGGAGGTGCAGCGGCAGCTGGTGGAGCTGTGCCGCCGGGAGCATGTGGCCATGATGGTGGGCAGCAGCATGGGTGGCTACCACACGTTGTGTGCCACTTCGTTCTTCGAGGGGCCGGTGTGGGCCATTAATCCTGTGAGCGATATCAAGGCCACTTTGCAGCGCATCACGTTGCCGCTGATGCAGCAGCTGGAAGGGGCGGGGAAAGCCCTTGCCGAGCAACGGCTGGCGGAGTATGAGCAGTTTGATGCCGAGGTGTTTCGCTGCCTGCCCGGGCGTGCTGGGCAGGTGAATCTGGCGCTCAGCACCGACGACGAGTTGCTGGGTGACCACAGCGGCCTGCTGCGGTTGTTCCCTTTGCACGGGCGTGTGGTGTGGAAGGACGGCTGCGGCCATAGGTTTATGCGTTTTGCCGAGATGGGCGGGGAGTTGCGCGCCACGTGGGACGGGGTTCGGGACTGAACCGGTGCCGAAGGTGGGTTGCTGTTTCCGTGGGTTAGGATTGAGAGGCAAAGGGAGGTGCGGCCATTGCCGGAAGTGGGCGAAAAGGGCGGGATGCGTTTTTTTTTACGATATATAAAAATAAAAGTGTATATTTGCAATTTAAAATATGACGCAATATATACGATATATCAGTAGGGTGTTGTGCCTTGCAATGCTGTGTGCATCATTGCATTATGAGGCTTGTGCCCAGTCTGTGGGCCAGGGTGGACAAGGCAGTGGCAACCGTTTCCCGAAAGTGGAAAAAGACTTGGATATGGACAGTTGCGAGGTGGAAATAGTGCAGTTGACGGGCGACACCATGATGTATATTGCACGGCCTTTCGAGGTGGAGTTGACGGCCTCGAGGGAGGCCAGCCGTTACTT